>Ga0265295_1001977_pt1 | contig 34108 bp, 30 predicted proteins | sample Munlansysbiofilm_FD_192503 | JGI IMG/M metagenome (GOLD analysis project Ga0265295, IMG submission 192503) | Leachate microbial communities from a municipal landfill in Southern Ontario, Canada - Methane capture system biofilm | ecosystem: Engineered > Solid waste > Landfill > Unclassified ... | reverse complement strand
TAATGTAAAACCAAAATTAGAATAGCTGTTTTTTATTCTTTATATTTGACGAATTCAGCTTTCACAGATACAAATAGATAAATCGTGTTCCTGAAATTATCTTTAACATTCAACAAAAGGAGAATACAGATGAAGGTAAAGGTTACAGAACAATGCATGGGCGACAGGCACTGCAACGAACTTTGTCCGGAGGTGTTTGCGTATGATGAGGACCAGCTTAAATCCACAGTTAAACATGACGTGATCCCAAAGCACCTGGAGGATATCGTTCGTAAGGCAGCCGACGAGTGTGGGGCCGACGCAATTGAAATTATAGAAGATTAAATCGGAGACGACCATGGTCGCATTTCGGGAAAGCAAGACGGCAAAGAATCTGCTTATCTCCTACTCTCTGGAGACCCAGGCCCGGACCCGGTACAACTTTTTTGCCGACCGGGCCCGGAGTGAAGGCTATATCCAGATTGCCGGGATATTTGACGAAACAGCCGAACAGGAGTGCGAGCACGCCCTGCGGTTTTTCAAGTTTTTTAACGGCGGAGACCTCGAGATCACCTGGACCTTTCCGGCAGGGGTAATAGAAGACACCCGCTCCAACCTCTTGTCTGCGGCAGACCTGGAACACCTTGTTCACACGAGCATGTATCCAGGATTTGCTAAGATAGCCATGGACGAAGGATTTAAGCGGGCGGCAGACACCCTGAACGCCATCAGCGTAGCCGAGCGTCACCATGAAAAGATCTACCGGGAACTTGCCGCAAACCTTGCCCGGGACCGTACGTTCAAGAGAAGTGAAAAAAAACAGTGGCGCTGTCTTAGCTGCGGATACATCCATGGAGGAGAAGAGGCACCGGACAAATGCCCTGCCTGCGTCAAGCCCGTTGGGTATTTTGAATTGTTGTGCGAAAACTGGTAGAAGAAGAAACAGGAGAAAAATGAACAGAGTTAAGATAGCAATCATGGGTATCCTCATGGTGGTTTCCATTGCAGTGCTAGCTATTGCAGCAGACGACATGGGACAGGATAAGTTTGACCTTGACGGCGGTGGCAGGGGAGATATGAGTTTTCCCCACAAACTTCACCAGGACACCCTGGGCAACTGCAACACCTGCCATGACCTTTTTCCAAAAGAACTTGGCGGAATCGAAAAGATGAAGGCTGAAGGCAAATTAAAGAGAAAACAGGTAATGAACGTCTCATGTATAGCCTGTCACAAGGCATACAAGGCCGAAGGCAAAAAATTCGGCCCCATACGGTGCAACGAATGCCATAAACGATGATTAAACAAAAAAGGGGACAGATACCCCGTCTGTCCCCGATCATCAGATAAAAACAAAATGAGAATTGCCGGTGGTGCATTCTCCCCGGACAAAGGAAGGCGTATGAACGAATGCTCCCAGGGAAACGTGCTCGACGAACTTGTGACTTTGCTCGATCTCGAACCTATTGAAAAAAACATATTTCGCGGACAGAGTCAGGACCTTGGATTTGGTAATGTTTTTGGAGGTCAGGTGCTGGGTCAATCCCTGTCAGCCGCCTCAAAAACCCTAGACCCCCTTTTCCAGGCCCACAGCATGCACGGTTACTTCATGCGCCCCGGAGACGCCACAAAACCCATTGTCTACACGGTGGACTGCATCAGGGACGGCAGAAGCTTTAGCACAAGAAGGGTTGTAGCCATTCAAAACGGACGGGCTATCTTCTCCATGTCTGCCTCTTTTCACCAGGATGAAACAGGCTTTGACCACCAGGAGACAATGCCAGATGTTCCAGGCCCCGAAGGGATTGAGCCCGAACTTGAAATGGCAAAACGGCTCGCCAGAAAGTCTCCTCCCGGGCTTTTTGACAAGCTCCTCTGTGAAAAGCCCATTGAGATCAGAGTGCTCAATCCGGTGAATCCGTTCAAGCCTAAAGTAATGCCCCCGGAAAAATTAGTCTGGTTCAGGGCCATCTCAACCATGCCCGACGACATTGCGACCCACAGATACATGCTGGCCTATGCATCTGATTTTCAGCTGGTCTCGACCTCCCTCCATCCCCATGGCAAAACCTTCTGGACGCCGGACATGCAGGTGGCAAGCCTGGATCACTCCATATGGTTCCACAGGCCGTTCAGGATGGATGACTGGCTCCTCTACATGATGAAGAGCCCAAGCGCCTTCAAGGGACGGGGAATGAACATCGGCAAAATTTTCACCCGGGATGGGTTTCTTGTTGCTACAGTGGCCCAGGAAGGCCTGATTAGACCTATTAAACCAAAATGAGAATACCTTGTTACAAAAGAGGGGCAAACAACCGTGCCAGGGAATTTCGCAACTTCCTGGGCCGGCTTATCCCATCGTAATCAACCTGTCTGAACTCCCGACAGGATTCAAGATCCTGGTGAAACATGTCAACAATCACACCTGCCAGTTTTTCATCATAGATCAGGGCATTGATCTCATAGTTAAGCTGAAAGCTGCGGATGTCCATGTTGGCCGTGCCCACCGAACAGCACTTGCTGTCCACCACTATGGTCTTGGCGTGCATGAATCCCCTGGTGTAGTAGAAGAACCTGACTCCCGCCGTAAGAAGATCCCCCACAAAGGTCAGGGCCGCCCAGTAGGGAAGCCTTTTATCTATATGTCCCGTCAAAACAATCCTTACGTCAACACCGCTCAGGGCTGCGGTTTTAAGGGCCATCACTATGCTGGCATCTGGAATGAAATAGGGAGTATTTATGTAGATGGTGTGCTGGGCAGAAGAGATAAGGAGGAAATAGAGCTGCAGAATCGACTCCCAAGTAGAGTCAGGACCTGAGGTTGTCACCTGAACATAGACCGGATCGCCTTGAGTAACGTCAAAAGAGGTGCCGCTCTCAAGGATTAGTTCCTCCCGGGTTGTATTGAACCAGCTGACCTTGAAAACCTCCTGAATGACATCCACAGAATCACCCTGAAGTCTTAGGTGGGTATCCCGCCACCGGGGAAATCGTCTACCGCCGTCAATATACTCTTCGCCCATGTTCATCCCTCCAAGATACCCGGTAACACCATCGATATCCACTATCTTTCGATGGTTCCGATAGTTCAGGGTATGAATTTTCAAGGGAGACGAAAAGTTGTAGTAGGCATAGATTTCGATTCCCTTTGCCCTCAACTTTCTAAGGTACCTGGGGGAAAGATAATTTCCAACAGCATCATAGAGAATACGCACCTCAACTCCCTGGGCCGCCCGATCCTCGAGTATGTGGATCAACTTTTGGGAGAGGTAGTCGTTTTTCCAAATGAAATATTCCATGTGGATATAGCGCTGTGCCTTTTCAAGATCATGCATGAGCTGATCAAACTTATCCCGGCCGTTGAAAAAGATCTGAACCTTATTTTTAGACGATAGAATCGAATCGGAATTTCTATACATCAGGCGTATCAGTTTTTTTTCAGCCGGCGTGGCATAGAGGCCGAACAGCACATCCCTGTCCCCCTTCTGCCCTTCAACCACGGACCTTCCCTTGCCCTTTCCAGCGAGGCGTGTCTCAAGATTCTGGCGTTCCAGGGTGCTGCTCAGCTTTTTACGCATGCCCCGGCCGAACAGGAAATAAAAAACAATGCCCACAAAGGGAAACAAAAGAAATACCAGAAGCCAGGACAGGGTGGTGCTTGTCTCCCTGTTGTCGAGGAGGAGATAAAAAATGGTGACAAAGATATATACGTACAGCAGAACTATCAGTACCGTTGTCCAGTCGACCATCTTTCTATTACCCGGTCCTCAAAGAAAAATCACAGACCAGGGGCAGGTGATCCGACAGCTTTATCTGGGGAACCGCAAGGTGATGGACGATGACCTCCGGGCTGTGGAGAATATAGTCAAGCTCCATCATAGGCACCCCGCTGGGAAAGGTTCTCAGCCCGTTCAGATTGGCGCTCTTGAGCTTGGTTGCCGCTAAAAAGGGGGTTATCTCTCGAAGCCCCAGAAAACTGTTAAAATCACCGGCCACGATAACGGGTTTAGTCTGGCTGCGGATGAGCTCTTCAAGCTCCCGGAGCTGATCCTGGCGATGGGCATACTTGATGGACAGATGGACAAGAAACACCACACAGTTATCAAGCTCTACCTCCATGACGAGGCGCTTCACTCCCCGGTCAAAGTAGCTTAATTTACGGCTCAGGATATTCTCCTTTGCAAGAAAGGCGTTGCCCTGCCATCGGACGATGGGCATATGCTTGGAAAGAAGGGGCCGGGTGTACTTACTCTCAAACAGGAAAGAATGGCCAAGAAGGGCTGCAAGCTGTCCTGCCTGGTTTACCCCCCGGGATCGTCTGGACCCCCCGTCCACCTCAATGAGTCCCACGATATCCGGGTTAAGGGACTCTATGAAACCTGCAATTGATTCAAATTTACGGTCTGTCCTGCCCATGTAGCCCCTGTAGGGGAAAGGTGTATGAAACCGCCAGCCAGTACCCGTGCCATAACGAATGTTGTATAAAATAAATCTGTATTTTTTTGCCGTATTTACCGCAAGATTATCCACGTAACCTCTCCCTGCAAGCCTCTTATAAGTCGGTTCGGTCAGAATGTTCAAATATCATGGGTGAGCAGCCCTGTTTTTTTCGAACCCAGTTCAATGTCCGTCGCAGGCCTCGCACCGTTAAAATTCTACGTTCAATCTTTGTTTTTCCTGGATATGACATTATAAGAAGCCCCACAAGTATTGTCAACATTCCCTGTCCCGGGGTTACCAGCATAAGAATACCTGCCGCCACAAAAACAAAGCCCATACAGTTTCTTAAAATCAACGCCAACAACCTCACCCGGTGGGGTTGTTTCTGGACAAAATAGTCAACCGGCATTTTGCAGACTACCCACGGGATCGCCACAATTGATCCTAAAAAAGTGGCAAGGGAAAAGCAGGTCATGACCATGAACAAAATTGAATTTCCTTCGATCACCTTTACCAATTGGTCTATAAACATCTATTTATCGCTCCATACCTCTATCTGAAATCCTATTCCAAACCCTAGGCAATGATTGAATGGAGAACCTCATAATGGTTAAACGGCGGCATAATGCAGGCACCTGCAAACGCCTCCCTTGCAATGGCCAGCATTTTTCGGGCATTTAAAACCCCATGGGCCACAGTATCCCCAGCCTCTGCCATAGCCGCTCGAACCGATTCAGGAACGGCAATCCCGGCCACTCGATCATGGAGAAAAACTGCATGCTTCAGGGTTCTCAGGGGAAGAATGCCAAGAACAACCGGGACACCCAATCCCCTTGTGGCAAGGGCAATACGCTCGGCTGCGGCCCTGTCATAGACGGGCTGGGTCACCACGAATTCAGCACCTGCATCAACCTTTTTTTTGAGCCTCTCAACGGCCAGATCAAAACCGTCAATCTCCGGATGGCTGTCAAACACCACCCCGGTCTCCATGCGCGATTGAACGGCCATGGTGGTCAATTCATACACGTTGAGGTCGAAAACCCTGGAGGTTGTCTTTCTCTCCTCCTGGGCCACCATATCTCCCGTAGCAGCCATAACTGTACCAACACCAAGGGCCTTTGCCCCCCACAGGAGACTCTGGAGGCTCAGGCGGTTGTGATCCCGGGTTGTCAGGTGGAGGATGCTCGGCCTGCCTGTACGCTCCTGAATCAGAGAACACAGAGCCATTGCACACATGCAGGGCTTTGCCACAGGATTTGTGGCAACGCTGAAACCGTCAAATTCGAGCCCTGAAACGGCTGCAAGCTTTTCAAGCAGAGGTTCCGGGTCAAAACCTGCCGGGGGGACCACCTCAACCGTAATCCTGAACACATCTCCGGCTGTCATGAAACGTTTTTTCATGGAGATCTCCTTATTTTTTAGAAGGGGGGAGTTTTAAAAAGCATGCGCCTGATAAAAGATTCAGTATCCAATAAACACAAACCAGATCCCGTTGTCTTGAAAACAAATTCCGAAACAGGTTATCAAGTTTCAGGTAACATTGTATGGCTAATCGTGAAAAATTACAACTCCCATGAATACCCCACACATGTTTTCCTGGGAATTATCTAAAAAATTTTGAGTAGAAGTTTTATTAACACAAAACTTATTTGGTTTTTGCGCCCCCCAACAACGTGCAGTTGTTTTCCCTCAAAACTCACATTCTGGAATTTTAGGTTGAATATTTCAGCAGGTATTGATACCTAAAGCATGAGCAAAAGCTTATAACTCTATTCTTTAAAAACCCGTTTTAAACAGGAGGGAACATGGAAAAGGTAATTGTTGTTGGATGCGGATCATACATGGACGCAGGTTACGGCTGTCCCGGTGAGTGGCGATGTCTAAAGGCCGCAGCCCTTGGAGATGGAAAATTCGACCAGGAGTCCCAGGTAGTGGGCTTTGTCAAATGTGAATGCCCCGGCCGAACCCTGGTTCCCAACACGGCCATGACCATGAAGCTTTCCGAAATAAAACCCGACAAGATATATCTGTCATCATGCATGGCCAATGCAAAACCCGACTGTCCCTACAGCACTGCCGAGGAAAAGGCCGCCATGCTCAAGGGAAAATTCGGTATTGAAGTGGTCCTTGGAACCCACGATTACAAATAACCTACACAACTAAAGCGCAAGGCTTTGAAGCGGAATAAATTTTTCCATAGACTGTCACTGTTTTGACTCCAACTTTAAGAGCCTTGCCTTTATATCAAGACCGCTGCTGAATCCCACAAGCTTGCCGCTCTTTCCAATCACCCTGTGGCAGGGAATGATGATGGGGATAGGATTTTTCCCGTTTGCACCGCCCACTGCCCTGCACGCCTTTTCATTGCCAACGGCCCGGGCGATATCAAGGTAGGAGGTGGTTCTGCCGTAGGGGATCTGACAGAGGGCGGCCCACACTTTCTGCTGAAAAGGAGTTCCCCTGGGGGCAAAATCCACCTCAAAGTCGGTCAATTCCCCTGCGAAATAGGCTTCAAGCTGGTCGGTTACGAATTTTAATTTCTTTGCATCCCTTTTCCAGGCAGGATCGATAACAAGCGGGTCTATTCCCTGGTTAAAACTGATATGCCTCACACCTTGTTCATCCTTTGCAACCAGGATCGGGCCCAGTTGGGAATCCATAATGTCGTAAATCATCTGTTTTCTATTCCTCCTATTAACATGCCTCACATGAACCTGATTCCGAAATTTCAAGGCGTTTGCAAAGGCCCGAAAGCCTGCAATCGGTCCGGTTGTTGTGGAGGGCGATCTCCACGGATCTTCTCGATCCCACAACAATAACGAGATTTTTACCCCGGGTCATGGCGGTGTAGAGAAGGTTTCTCTGGAGAAGGGGGTAGTGCTGAACCGTCATGGCGATGACCACGGCCGAGTATTCCGAGCCCTGGGACTTGTGAACAGACACGGCATAGGCAAGAGTGAGTTCGTCAAGTTCGAGGAGATCATAATCCACAATTCGCCCGTCATAATCAACGGAGATCCGTCCCTCTGACTTCACCACTTCGTGGACAATGCCGATGTCGCCGTTAAAAACCTCCTTCTGGTAGTTGTTTTTAAGGTGCATCACCTTGTCCCCGGTCTTAAAGGTCAATCCCCCAGCCTCGATTCCGCCCGAGGTCTTGTTCAAAACCTGTTGAAGTTTCTGGTTTAGATTTATGGTCCCAGCTTCGCCCTTGTGCATGGGGGTCAACACCTGAATTTCGTCCACATGGGGAAAGGCTTTTTTGATGCGATTGCTGCAAAGCTCCACAATGGTGGTGACCACCCGTTCAGGAGAGGCACTCTCGATAAAGTAAAACTCTGAAAGACCGTCAGAGCTGTTTTCAAGGCAGGGCATCTCACCGTTTCTAATGGAATGGGCGTTCATCACAATGGGGCTCTTTTCAGCCTGGCGGAAGATGCGGGTCAGGCTGAAGGTCTTGACGGCCTTTGATGCGATGATATCCGCCAATACATTACCCGGCCCCACCGAAGGGAGCTGGAAAATGTCGCCCACGAGAATTAAAACGGAATTCACGGGCACGGCCTGGATCAGATGAAACATGAGCATGGTGTCCACCATGGAGGCCTCATCAACGATGACAACATCCGAATCAAGGGGATTGGACAGGTTTCTTGCAAATTCCCCGGTGTCAGGATCACAGAGCAGCAGACGGTGAAGGGTGGACGCCTTGTTGTCGGTCACCTGGGCAAGCCTTCTTGCTGCCCGGCCCGTGGGGGCAGCAAGGGTAATCTTGTTGCGAAGCTTTCTGAAAATTGCACAAACTGCCCGGATCAGGGTTGTCTTTCCCGTTCCAGGTCCTCCGGTGAGAACGACCACCCGGTGGGCCAGCACCTGCTTGACCACATCGATCTGCTCGTCGGAAAGTTTTACTGCAAGCCTTACGGCCACCTCCGTTGTTATTGCCTCGTCGGAAAGTTCGGGAGGAGTTATAGGCACGCAAAGCATTGCCCTTATCCTGGTGGCTATCCCCTTTTCCGCCCTGTGGAGCCTTGAAAGATAGACATGATCATCCTCAACAACCACCTCGCCGTCATCAACCAGGGCTTTAAAAGCCCTGACAACGTCATCCCTGCCTGCCCTGGTAAGTGAAATACATCCAGAGGTCAATGGGTCAAGTTCTGCAAACACATGGCCGTCACTCTCTTTTTTGCACAGGAGAAAGAGGATGCATGCCTTTATTCGTTCCGGATCATCCTGCTTGAAACCCGCCTTAAGGGCAATGGCGTCGGCCACCTCAAACCCTGCTTCCGGAACATCCCTTGAAACCGAATAGGGGCTGCTTTTCAGTACCTTGAGGCTGTCTGTCCCATAATATCTTAGAATGGCCGATGCATGGGCTGTTCCCACGTCATGGTCCTGGAGAAATTTCATTACCTTTCTTACGGCATGGTGCTTGTCCCAGGCCCTGGTGATGAGGTCGGCCTTTGATTTTCCAATCCCGGGAATTTCCATTAACCGTTCGGGCTCGTTTTCAATCACCTCAAGGGAACGCTCTTTAAACTGCTCAACGATCTTTTTGGCCATGACCATGCCAATGCCCTTGATGATTCCCGATCCAAGATAGCGCCGGATCCCTGCCACCGTGGCGGGCAGGGTCACCTCAAACTTATCCACCTTGAACTGATCCCCGTACTTGGGATGAGTGGTCCATTGACCTGTAAGCCTGAGGGTTTCTCCTTCATTCACTCCGGGCATGGTTCCCACCACCACAACGGGCTCCCTGGCCTCCCGGGTCTTTATTCGTGCGATGATATAGTGGTTTTCATCGTTGCGGAAGGTGATGCGCACAAGGGTGCCCTGGAGAACGATCATGGTTCTTTTAACGACCCCACAGGTTTTCCCGATGTTCCATTGGCCTTGTTATACCGGATAATCCATTGGGCTGCATCCATGAGATTTAAGGCAATAAAATCTGGTTTCATACCTCGTTTCTCAAGGCTTTTAATGGCTTTTTTGCCGTTGCCCGTGAGCACCAGGACAGCCTTTCCAACCCCTGCATTTCCTGCACACTCGATGTCTTTGGCCGAATCCCCCACCATGAACGAGGTCGAGGGTTCTATTCCGTATGTTCTGCAGGCAAGATCGATCATTCCGGGTGCGGGTTTTCTGCAAAGACATCCCTCTTCAGGGGCATGGGGGCAGTAAAAAATGTCGTGTATCCGACCTCCACTTGCCCCAATACCCGATTTCATGGTTTCAAAGATTGCTTCAAGGTTCTGGAGGGTGGAAATTTTTCGATTGATCATGGACTGGTTGGTTATAAGAATGACATTAAAACCGTTTTTGGAAAGAAGAGCCACGGCTTCGGCACTGTCCGGAATAAAACGGAACTCTTCCGGCCTTTTAATGTAGGAGGCTGAATCAAAATTGATAACGCCGTCCCTGTCCAGAAAGATGGTCGGTTTTTCAGGTGAGATTTCAAGTACCATCGATTTATTCTGCCACGATAAAGGTGCTTTGGGCACCTTCACCTATCAGTTGATCCCCAAATCGTTCAGCACTGTCAAGGGTGGAAAATTTACCGACCCTGACACGGTAAAAAAGCCCCCGGTCATCCGTGTACGTAACGATATGGGCATTTGCGTACTGTTTTCCAAGCTTTGTCTTTAATCTTTCGGCATTGTTTTTATCCATGAACGCTCCCACCTGAACGGTGAAATTGCCATAACGGTAATTCATGGGAGTATAGGTTACCGGAACATTAGAGGTGTTGGGATCATGGCTTGCCCGGCCAAGGGCAGTAACCAATACAGGGGCGGTTCCAGGTCCCACGATATCCATTTTCTGTGCCGCAGTATAGGATAGATCTATAATTCTGCCCGTTACAAAAGGTCCCCGGTCATTAACCCTGACAATAATACTTTTTTTATTTGAAAGGTTGTCAACCCTGACCCAGGTGCCCAGGGGAAGGGTCTTGTGGGCGGCTGTCATGGCGTACATATTGTAGATTTCTCCATTGGCCGTTTTTCTGCCATGGAATTTTTTACCGTACCAGGAGGCCTTTCCCGTCTGGGTAAATCCATCAGAACTTGCAATGGGTCGGTAGGTTTTACCGGCTATTTTATAGGGTTTTGCATGGCCGGGTGTCTTTTTTTCGGTTTTAGCAGGGGGCTGGGGCTTTCCGACTGGGGATGAAATCGTCCCTGAATGCTGATCCGGAACCCCCACGGGTTTGTGAGTGGTGCATCCTGCTCCGGCAAGCATGACCAGGAAGCCCAGAACAATCAGGGATGTCAGAAAAACATAACAGTTAAAAAAGATATTAAAAACAATATGAAACCTGTATCTCCGGTCTATCATTTCAAAGCCCTCTTGATCACATCATCCATTTTATCAACAAAGATAAACTCTATTTTCTCCTTAACCTTATCGGGAATATCCTCCAGGTCCTTTTCGTTCCATTTTGGAAGAATCAACGAGGTGATACCCGCCCTCTGGGCCGCAATAACCTTATCCTTGATGCCGCCAACGGGAAGCACCTCCCCCCTGAGGGTGATCTCTCCAGTCATGGCAAGACCCTTTTTAACCGGGCGGCCCATTATCAAAGAAGTGAGGGCCGTGAGCATGGTCACCCCGGCAGAGGGTCCGTCTTTTGGAATGGCGCCTGCCGGTACGTGGATGTGGATGTCGTGGGTTTCAAAAAAATCATCGGCAAGGTTGAGCTTTAAAGCGTTGGACCGGATAAAGCTCATGGCCGTTGTTGCGGATTCTTTCATCACCTCTCCAAGCTGACCCGTCAGGATAAGACCCTTAGAGCCCTTCATGGACGTTGCCTCCACAAAAAGGATATCACCCCCCGTCGGGGTCCAGGCGAGACCTACAACCACCCCAGGCACCAGGCTGCTTCCACCGTTTTCAGGCTTGTTTTTCACGGGGCCAAGATATCTGTGGAGGTCCTTTTTCCCAACCTTGACCGTTTCAACCTCATTTTCAGCAACCCTTGCGGCAACCCCCCGACAGACAGCGCCGATCTCCCGTTCAAGGTTTCTGAGGCCCGCCTCCCTGGTATAGCCGAATATGATATCCTTGACCGCACCCTGGGTAATGCTGATGTTTGACCGTGTAAGACCGTTGGCCTTTCTCTGCCTCGGGATAAGATAGCGGGTAGCTATCTTCAGTTTTTCATCCTCTGTATAGCCCGACAGCTCCAACACCTCCATGCGGTCCAGCAGGGGTGCCGGTATGGTGTGAAGAACATTGGCCGTTGTCAAAAAGATCACATCGGAAAGGTCAAAGGGAACATCCAGATAATGGTCGGTAAAGGAAAAATTCTGCTCGGGGTCCAGCACCTCCAGGAGGGCCGACGACGGGTCTCCGTGGTAGGAAGAATTAACCTTGTCTATCTCGTCGAGCATGAAAACGGGATTGTTGGTTCCGGCCCGTCGTATCGCCTGAATTATTCTACCGGGAAGAGCACCCACATAGGTTCTCCTGTGACCTCGAATCTCGGCCTCGTCCCGCATGCCGCCAAGGGCAATTCGAACAAACTTTCTGCCAAGGGCCTTAGCTATGGATTGACCGAGGGAGGTCTTGCCCGTGCCGGGCGGTCCCGAAAAACAGAGAATCGGCCCCTTGCTGTCCTTTTTTAGTTTTCTTACTGCCAGGTATTCCAATATCCTTTTCTTGGGCTTTTCAAGGCCGTAATGATCCTGATCGAGCACACTCCTTGCCACTGTTATATCCAGCCGGTCCCTGGATTTTTTTTGCCAGGGAAGAGTCGTAAGCCAGTCAAGGTAGGTTGAAGCAACTATATACTCAGAAGATGAGGGATGCATTCTTGCCAGGCGCTGCAACTCCCGGTCAGCCTCTTTTATTGCCTCTTCCGGAAGCCCTTTGGAGGTTATCTTGTTTCGATACTCTTCGATCTCGACCCGCTCATCGTCGGTATCTCCAAGCTCCTCCCGGATCGTCTTGAGCTGCTGGCGAAGATAGTATTCCCTCTGGCGCTTGTCCATGTCCTCCTTGACCTGGGTCTGAATCTTTGACCCCATTTCAAGAATCTCCAGCTGGTCATTCACAAGCCTTGTAACCTTTTTAAGCCTTTTCTTTACATCCAGAAGCTCGAGCACAGACTGTTTGTCAATGATCGGTGCATTGATGGTCGAAGCGACCATGTCGGCCAGGACATCGGGCTCTTGAATAGACTTGACCATGCCCCCTATTTCCACGGGAAGCCCTGGAGACAGGGTGACTATTTTCTCATACTGCTCGACAATATTTGCCATCAGAGCCCGGGTTTCCTTGTCCCGCACCAGATTGCGGCTCTCCAGCAGGTTTACCCTTGCCTGCATATAGGATTTTCCCTCGACATACTCGGACACCTTGAACCTGCTGACCCCCTGGATTAAAAGCTGGGCCTTATTGTCTTCGATTCTTGCCATCTTGAGAATTATGGCAACCGTCCCTATTTTGTGCAGATCCCGTATGGAATGCCGGGAATTTATATCCGAGCGCCGGGAAAGAAGAAGGCCAAGAATTCTGGATCCTGCCATGGTTTCATCGATAAGTTCTATCGCCTCCTCCTGCATGAGCACCAGGGGAAGAACCATTTTGGGAAAAAGATTTGTATCTACTATGGGGAGAATGGGGAGAATTTCAGGTATATGGTCCGTACCTATCTCCAGGGACGTTTTTATTTGGTTCATGGAGTTTCCTATGCCTGTTGCTGTATCATCTGTAGGAGAGTTTTATCCTCTGGGACCTGTCCATGGGAAATTTTGCAAGCTTTATTTCAAGAAAACCATTAAAAAATGACGCAGATACATTTTCAATATCAATAGGATTGGGCAGATAAAGCACCCTTTCAAACCTGCCGAACTGTATTTCTGCAAGCCTGTAATTTGCCGTCTCTTCCGGAGGTTTTATTGCCCTTGCACCGGAAATTTTTACGGCCTTTGAGTTTACCTCAACGCTTATATCATCCTTGTCCACACCGGCAATTTCCGCATTAATAATGATATTGTTCTTGGTTTCATAAATATCCATCTGTGGTTTCCAGATCCGCTGGGAAAGGCAGAATATGGGATTCATGGACTGGAACATCTCCCCAAGGGGCTTTTCCAGCTTACATTGACCTTCAAAATTATCACCAAACTGAATTTTAATGTATTCCATCATTACAGAAGACTCCTGATGCTGAGGTCTATTTTTCTTCAATACTGTCGTAAATATCGACAGTTATCATTCAAAATACCATTGGTTCAGGCTGATGTAAAGCACTACCATTATTCAGGTGACCACCCCTTTGTTCCCCATATCAAAAAACCAAGAGCCGCAAGGGTTAAGACGCTGGACATAAGACAGACGGTTTCAATTCCAAAACGCTGCCAGACCATCCCTCCTGACAAGGCTCCCGTCACCCTGCCAAGACCTGAAGATGCAATATACAAAGAAATCATGGTTGCCCTTGAGTCGGGCATAAGTTCTGTACAGAGGGATATGAACGCCACGATGGACTGTTCAAAAAACAAAAAAACAACAAAAAGGGCGATTAAGGCAAAAGAGAGGGATTCATTGGCCAGGGGCAGCAAAAGATAGGCTCCGGAGCAGAGAATTATTCCCCACACTATCGATCGTTTTATGCCTATTCTGTCTGAAAAAGCGGCTGTAAAACTTGACCCCATAAGCTCGGCTATACCTATAATACCAGTCCCTATCCCCAGGGCAACCACACTTAAACCAAACGAATTCTCAAGCCATGCACCATAAATAACAAAGAGATTATCATTGGCAAACCCCATGCAGAACCCGACCCCAAGCACCCCCCTGGCCCTTCTCACCTTGAGAAGATTTTTAAATCCGGCAAAAACCCTGATCTTCTTTTTCTCTATTTCAGAGTCATCCTTAAAGTCGTCTTTAATATAGCGTAAAATAAGCGCAAGGGAAATTATGCCGGCCCCTGCAAGGGCAAAAAAAGGAGATCTCCAGCCAAAACTGTCGATCATCAAGCCGATGCAGGGAATTCCAAGAAGTGTTGCCACAGACCAGCTTATTTCAAGAATTCCCACTACCATTCCACGGCGCCTGTACGAGACCCTTTTTCCCACATAGGCCTGGATGGCAGGATCAAAAAGACTCTTGCAGAATCCGCTTAAAAACATCGATAGAACAAGGGTGCAGTATAGGGGAAGAATGCCGGCCATGAGCATGCCTGCAATCAGGGCCAGGAGTCCCACCACCATCATTCGCCGATACCCTGTGCGGTCACCAAGGGGAGAGGCAAAAAGACCCAGAAGGTTAGTCGCCTGGTTAAGGGCAATGATCGATGTGACTGCCGTCAGGGGAACACCTAGGCCCCGGCTTATCACCGGTGCAAACGGATATAAAAATCGGTTGGAGGTATTTATAACCGATCGTGATACAAATATCGACCCGAGTATCCCAAGAATTCCTTTGTCTTTGTGCTCCATAACGACCTTTACAAAAAACAGCTTTTAGCTGTTAGCATTTAGCATTTAGCTAACCGCTATCGTGTTTCCTCGTTCGTTATACAAAAGGGCCGAAAAACGAATTTCCGGCCCTTGTTAAAACAATTCTTACTGAAAATCAGATATCAGCCCAAACAACGCTTAATGATTTTGGCTGTTACTCGGCGAGTTTTTTCAACGCCTGATACCGATCGTTGATCTCCTGTTCAATCTTGGCCCTGAGACGGGTTGATTCGTCGGGAAAGCTCTTTTCAAGGGCTGCAAAACGGTTCTCGCCACCGAGGAACTCCTGAATGGTTCCGTCCGGCTCTTTTGAATCCAGAATAAAGGGATTCTTACCCTCATCGGCAAGCAGAGGATTAAACCTGTAAAGTGGCCAGTAACCAGACTCGACCGCAAGCTTTGATTCCAGCTGGGTCTTGCCCATGCCTTTCCTGATACCCTGGTTGATGCAAGGAGCGTAGCAGATCACAAGGGAAGGTCCGGGATAGCTCTCGGCCTCCACAAGGGCCTTAATTGTCTGCTGCTTGCTGGCACCCATGGAGATGGAAGCCACGTAAACATACCCGTAGTTCATCATCATTCCGCCAAGATCTTTCTTGCCGATTTTCTTGCCGGATGCCGCATACTTTGCAATGGCTCCGGTGGGTGTTGCCTTGGATGACTGGCCCCCCGTATTTGAATAAACTTCGGTATCCAGCACAAGAATATTGATGTCGTCACCCGATGCCAAAACATGATCAAGTCCGCCATAGCCTATATCATAGGCCCAGCCGTCACCACCGAAAATCCAGTGGGATTTTTTAACAAGAAGCGAAGCGTCTTCAAAGATAGAGTCAAGCATCGCATTTCCAGTGATGTCTGCCAGCTGAGCTTTGAGCTTATCTGCATAAACTTGAGATTCTCCGGCATTGTTCATGCCGTTGAGCCATCCTTCAAGGTTCGCCTTTACATCTTCTGGTATGTCTAAATCAAGGGCCTGTTTTACCTTGTCGGCAAGGATTGCCCTGCGGTTGTTAAAGGCGAGCATCATTCCGTAACCATACTCGGCAGCATCCTCAAAAAGCGAACTCGCCCAGGCAGGACCAAACCCGTCCCTGTTTGTACAATAGGGGGCCGTGGGTGCTGACCCGCCCCAGATGGAGGTACATCCGGTTGCATTGGCAACGGTCATACGTTCGCCAAACAGCTGGGTCAAAACCTTTACATAGGGTGTTTCACCGCATCCTGCGCAGGCACCGGAGAACTCAAGAAGGGGTTTGTAAAATTGACTTCCCTTAACTGTTTCACGCTTGCCGAGCTCCTCTTTAAAGGGGATGGTGAGGGAAAATTCATGATTTGGAACCTCCCGTTCAGTCTGGGTGGCAATGGGTTTCATCACAAGGGCAGGAACCTTGGCAGGGCAGATATCTGCGCAATTGCCGCATCCCTGGCAGTCAAGGGGGTTGACCTGGACCCTAAATTTATAATCCTTTAAATCCTTGCCCTTTCCGGCAACGGTTTCAAAGGTTACAGGGGAATTTTTGAGTTCCTCTTCGGTTGCCACAATGGGAATGATGGCCGCATGGGGACATACAAACGAACATTGGTTGCACTGGATGCAGTTTTCAGGAATCCACTCGGGAACGTTTATGGCAACGCCCCTTTTTTCGTACTTACTGGTTGAGTTCGGGAATATGCCGTCCGGGGTAAACGAGCTCACAGGAAGCTCATCACCCTTCTGGGAGAGAATGGGCCGCATCACATTGTCAACATAATCTATGCCCGTATCTTTAAGCTCCATGGTCCCTGCTGCGCTGCCCCAGGACTCCGGCACCTTGATTTCCACAAGATTTGCCAGGGTTTTGTCAACGGCGTCTATGTTCATCTGAACAATCTTGTCACCTTTCTTGCCATAGGTCTTTTTAATATCCGCCTTGAGAAGCTCGATGGCCCTTTCAAAGGGAATTACGTTGGCCAGTTTGAAAAAACAAGTCTGCATGATCATGTTTATTCTGTTGCCAAGGCCAACCTCCTCTGCGATCTTTACGGCATCAACGTTGAAGAATTTGATCTTTCGGTCAAAAATGGTTCGCTTCACATCGCCAGGAAAAGTCTCTTCCATCTCATCAACCGACCAGGCAGAGTTGAGAAGAAAGGTTCCACCCTCTTTCAGGCCCTCGAGCACATCATAAATCTGAACATAGTTGGACTTGTGACAGGCTACAAAATCGGCCCGATTGATAAGATAGGTGGACTGGATGGGCACATCGCCGAACCTCAGGTGGGATATGGTTATGCCGCCGGATTTTTTGGAGTCATAGGCAAAATAACCCTGGGCATACTTGTCGGTGTTGTCGCCGATGATCTTGATTGCGCTCTGGTTGGCACCGACAGTTCCATCCGATCCAAGACCCCAGAATTTTGCACCGACTGTTCCTTCGGGGGCCGGGTTGAATCCCGGGACAACCTCAAGGGAAGTATTGGTCACATCGTCCTTGATCCCAACGGTGAAATGGTTCTTTGGTCCGACGCTCTTCATGTTGTCAAAAACGGCCTTGATCATGGGAGCGTTGAACTCTTTGGAGCCAAGTCCATAACGGCCGCCTATTATCCTTGGTCCCTCACCCTTTTCCATGAAGGCCGTACAAACATCCATGTATAGGGGATCACCGATGCTTCCCGGTTCTTTGGTTCGGTCAAGCACCGTTATGGTTTCAGCCGTTGCCGGAATAGCCTCCATCATGGCCTTGATATCAAATGGTCTGAACAGCCTGACCTTTACAAGACCAACCCTTTCGCCTTCGTCGTTGAGCTTGTTCACAGTCTCTTCAATGGCTTCGCAGCTTGACCCCATGCTGATAATGATCCTATCTGCCTCTGGATCTCCCACATAATCAAAGAGTTTGTAACTCCTGCCGGTCAGTTTTTCGACCTTTTCCATATAGCTTTTTACTATAGAGGGAATCCTGTTGTAGAAGACGTTGACCGCCTCTCTTCCCTGGAAATAAATATCGGGGTTCTGGGCCGTTCCCCGGGTGTTTGGATTTTCAGGATCAAGGGCCAGGGCCTTGAAATCCCGGTAGGCATCCCAGTTCATGAGCGACCGCATGTCGTCGTAATCAATCACATTTATCTTCTGAATCTCGTGGGAGGTTCTGAATCCGTCGTAAAAATGAATGAAGGGAACTCTGCCCTCAAGGGTTGCAAGGTGGGCTACCAGGGCAAGATCCATTGTCTCCTGAACCGAAGCCGAGGCAAGCATGGCAAACCCTGTCTGACGGGTTGCCATCACATCCTGGTGATCTCCGAATATGGACAGGGCATGGGCGGAAATGGCCCTTGCCGTAACGTGGAAGACACAGGGCAGAAGCTCACCTGAAATTTTATACATGTTTGGAATTTTTAAAAGAAGGCCCTGGGAGGCGGTAAATGTCGTAGTGAGTGCCCCTGCGGCAAGGGATCCATGCACCGCACCGGCTGCACCGGCTTCAGACTGCATCTGCTTGATTTTAAGCACCTGGCCAAATATATTTTTTCTTTTCTTTGAAGCCCAGGAATCTGCAATTTCGCCAAGGGGGCTTGATGGGGTAATCGGATAAATAGCGGCAACCTCACTCATGGCATAGGCCACATGTGTTGCGGCTGTGTTTCCGTCAATAGTCTGCATATTTTTTTTCATGAAACCACCTTTTGAAATAATTATAATCCGTAAAAATGCCCTTTAAGACTGATATTTATACAATAGACCTCATTATATGTAAATGCTAAACATGGTTTAAGACTGGATATAAAAAAAAGCCTGACCCCATGGGGTGTAATGTGTTAAATTAACCCATTCCTTTATAAAAAGAGAGTTTACAACCATTAAATTAACAGTATTGGAGTATGTATGGGTTTATTATCATCTAGTTTATCCGTTGCAAGATACCGGGTCGAGGGGGAGATTGAAGGGTCCCTTGTTGAAACGGTAAAGCAGGGATTAAAAAAAAATGCCGTCACAGAAATTGAGGATGAATATGCCGAGATTACAATTGGCTGGACACCTTTTGAAAGTCCTTTTGAACCGGATTTTGAAAAATTTACATTTACCTTCGGGACCTATTTTTTATTCACCCTTCGAATAGATAAAAAAAGTGTTCCTTCAAAAATTGTTCAAAAACAGGTGGCAATGGAGATCACAAAAAGACTCAAGGAGAGCGGCCGTGAATTTGTGTCAAAAAACGAAAAAACCGATATCAAGGAAATGATCACGGAAAAACTCATGCGCCAGATGCCATCTGTTCCAAATATGTATGATGTATTATGGATACCCGAAGATAACAGCCTGATGTTTTGTACAACCCAGAAGGCTGCCAACGAAGAGCTTGAAACATTGTTTAAAAATTCTTTCAAACTCAAACTTATCCGACTTTTCCCCTTTACAATGGCAGATGGCTGCAAAGACTTTTCAGACCAGGACAGGGATAAAATAGCTAAACTTGTTCCCATAAAATATTCGAGGTAAACACCATGTTAGATATCGCAGTTGCATACAACAAGTATAAGTTTCTGGGTAATGAATTTCTGACCTGGCTATGGTATGTCATTGAAAATGAGATCAGCATAAATGAACTGACCAAAATAAAAGACAAACAGATCGTACTGAAAATCGGAAACAGTATTGTCCTGGAAAACAGCCTGGGGGATGACGCCAAGGAAAAAATATCCATAAAGGGAGATGACGCAGGACTTGAAGAAGGTACAATGGCACTTAAAAAAGGCGGTGTAGTCACAGAAATAAACCTCAATCTTAAAATTGATGAGGCGGAATACCGGTTCACCATAAAGGGTGAAAGTATGAACATCACGGGTCTTAAAACACCCCCCTCCGGAAAAATTGAAGGCCCTGACGAGGTGGAAGGTGCCGTTCTTGAAAAAATATTTCTCTGCAGCAATGTCTTTGAAATTGTGGATGCCCTTTATTCTTCTTACATAAAAAGACGAATATCAGACAACTGGACTGCTGGGGATCTTGCTGCCATGAGGAAATGGGTACAAATATAATCCTTTCTGCGTAAAATGTTTAAAACCCTGGGTTAATGAACATAATTTAAAAGGCATGACAATCTTAAAGGTGTCATGCCTTTTTTGTTTACGATGGTGTTTATAAAATGTTTATAAGAGTAAAGTTATCAACAATAAAGTTATTAACAAAGCATTTCATAACTGTCAGACTTAAAATAGATAAACTAACCTTAAACCTATGATATAAATATAAATTTTCATAAGAATTTATGAGGGATAAAAATGTCAATAAAATGTTAACAAAAATGAAACTATAGACACTATTTTAACCAAGGTACAAAACAGCCATGTTTTAAAAAGCTGTGTCCAAAAACAATCAACAGACATATAGATAAAAAAGATTATTGTTTCAGATGTTTGAGTAATTTTGAACTTATTGACAGGGCTTATTATGTATTATTATTAAAATAGAATTTAAAAAAAATATATACAGCACAAGAACAGTTAATGAATCGACCCTTGGGTGCTGATAAATATATCAGTCAACTGTAATCCTTTTTATTTGATTGAAAAAAAACTTTAAAAGATATAGATTAATCTTTTACCTCTTATATACAAACTGAAATTTAGGTGTTTAAATGAAATTTTCATCTGACAGAAAAACTCTCACGGAAGTACTTGCCCAAGTACAGGGTATTTGTAACAAAAAGACCTCCCTTGCCTTTACGTCGGATGTTCTTATCAAGGTATCAGGATCTGAGGTAATCATAACGGCTAATGATCTTGAAACTGTCTTCCAGGGAAGATATGATGCTGATATTGAATCGGATGGTATCATTTCCATCAATGCAAAAAAACTTTATGAAATTATCAGGGAATACCCCGATTCAATGGTTACTCTGAATGAAGTTGAAAACAGGTGGGTTGAAATAGGCAAGGAAGATATTCAATATCATATTGTATCATCTGATCACAATAATTTTACAGACCCCCCCATGATTGAAGATGTTCCCTTTGTAGAGATAGATTCTGCCATTTTTAAAAAAATGGTTGAAGTATCTACCATAATATCAGTATCTAATGATGAAAAAAGAATTTATGTTATGGGAGCACTTCTCGAAAAGATCGTTGACGAGGCAGGCGAACATCTACGAATGGTATCCACGGATTCAAAAAGATTAAATTCATTTGATGCAATATATGAGGGTAAACTTATTTTACCCAATGAAAAAGTAATCGTTCCTAAAAAGGGATTGTTAGAGCTTGGCAGGTTTTTAGACAAAGAGGGAAGCGTCAGTATAGGCGTCAAGGATGATCATCTGATTGTTCAAAAACAGAATGAAACCATGATGATTAAACTTTTAGAAGGGGATTATCCGGATTACAGGCGAATTCTCAATACCGATCAAATGATGCAAATTGAAATGAACAGAAGCATGCTGCTCATGGTTATGCGAAGAATGTCTATTTTCTTTTCAGACGATTATAAAAGCGTGATATTAAATTTTAAAGAAAACGAACTTATAGTTACCTTTACCAATCCAGAAATCGGCGAATCCAAGGAAATTATCACCATGGATTATACCGGCGAAGAATTTGAAAGCGCTTTTAACCCAAAATATTTCATAGATGCATTAAACTCTATCGACGACGATACCGTTATTTTAAATATAAAGGGGGCTAAACATCCCTGCATCATCAAGAGTCATGATGATGATAAATTCGTATGTGCAATAATGGCAATGTCTGTATAAACCGGCACGGCCGAAACGAGGTATGGGATAAACGATGAAAAACGATGATGATCTTTCAGATTACAGTGCAAATAATATAAAAATTCTTGAAGGTCTTCAAGCCGTCAGAAAAAGACCTTCCATGTATATCGGAAACGTAGGGGTAGAAGGCCTTCATCACCTTGTTTATGAGGTGACTGACAATAGTATTGACGAGGCCATGGCCGGGCATTGTGACACTATTACCATAACTATCCATACTGATAGGAGTGTAAGTGTCGAGGACAATGGCAGGGGCATTCCGGTCGGCATGCACGAACAGGAAAACATGCCTGCAGCCGAAGTTGTCATGACAAAACTCCACGCCGGAGGCAAGTTTGACAAGGATTCCTACAAGGTATCCGGTGGACTTCACGGTGTTGGTATTTCCGTTGTGAATGCCCTTTCAAGCAACCTTGAGATGCAGGTGTTCAAGGACGGCAAAATTTATTTCCAGCGTTATTCCAGGGGAGTTAAACAGACCGAACTTGAAATTATAGGCACAACCGATAAAACCGGAACAAGGATTCTCTTCAAACCTGATTTCGATATCATGAACGAAAATGATTTTGAATTTGAAAAGCTTTCCAGGAGAATGAGGGAACTTGCATTTTTAAACAGGGGTATCCGCATCATCATAGAGGATGAGATTTCCGCAGAAAAGGATGATTTTCACTACGAAGGTGGAATTAATTCTTTTGTTGAATATCTTAACCGTAATTCTATCCCCATGCATGACCCAATTCACATTGAAGGGGAAAAAAATGATGTAAGTGTAGATGTTGCCATACAGTACAACGATACCTTTAAGGAAAAAATTTATTCGTTTGCCAACAACATCAACACCATCGAAGGAGGAACCCATCTTTCGGGATTTAAGGGAGCCCTTACCCGCACCCTGAATAACTATGCAGGCTCTGGAAATCTTCCAAAGAATATGCAGAACATCAAGATCAGCGGCGACGATGTAAGGGAAGGGCTTACGGCCATTATCAGCGTTAAAGTAATGGATCCCCAGTTTGAAGGCCAGACAAAGACAAAGCTTGGCAACAGCGAGGTAAAGGGGATTGTCGAGTCTCTGATCAATGAACGCCTTGCCATGTTTCTTGAGGAAAATCCCAACACGGCCAAAAAAATAATAATGAAGGCCGTTGATGCGGCAAGGGCAAGGGATGCTGCCAAAAGGGCCAGAGAACTCGCCCGGAAAAAAGGAACTCTCCTGGATTCGACCCTGCCGGGAAAACTTGCAGAATGCCAGTATGCAGACCCCAAAGAGAGGGAACTCTTTCTTGTGGAGGGTGATTCAGCAGGCGGCAGTGCAAAGCAGGGAAGGGACAGAAGATTCCAGGCCATACTTCCCCTGAAGGGTAAAATCCTGAACGTTGAAAAGGCCCGCTTTGACAAAATTCTAAGAAGCGACGAGATTAAAAATATTTTTACAGTCCTTGGCACTGGAGCCGGAAAAGAAGAGTATGATATTGAAAAGATCCGTTACCATAAAATAGTTATCATGACGGATGCTGACGTGGACGGGTCCCACATTCGAACCCTGCTTCTTACCTTTTTCTTTCGTCAGATGCCTGAACTGATCAGCAACGGATATCTGTACATTGCCCAGCCACCTCTCTTTCGAATAGGCAAGGGAAAGAGTGGCATTTATCTCAAGGATGAACCCGAATATAGAAACTATCTTGTAAAAAGGCTGTGTGAGCAGAAAGAAGTTTTTATTGCAAATGAAGATGAGCCACTTTCTGAAGAGAGGCTTTTTACTCTTTTAAGGGATCTCATCTCGTTTCACAATGCCGTTGAACGGCTCACCATGCGCGAACTTGATATAGATCTTCTGATGTTTTTGATAGATCAAGGGGTAAAGGATAAGTTCTTCCTGGAGAGTCGTGAACAGATGGAATCTCTTAAGGATAAACTTATATCCAAAGAATACATCACCCGGGATATCGAATTTGACGAGGAGAGAAATCTCTATGAAATGGATATACTTGGTAAGGAGAGTGACAGGAAAAAAGGACTTAAACACAGCCTTTTAACAATTGGCAGAAGTCTCATAGCTCTGAGCGATTATACTATAATGCACAAGGTACTTACCAAAATAGAAACCATGGATATTCCGCCGTTTAAGGTCTGCCCTAAATCATCCCGTGACAGGATGGTCGTTTTTAACGACAGAACAGAATTTTACAGGCACATGATGGCCGAGGCTCAAAAGGGAATATCCATCCAGCGGTATAAGGGTCTTGGTGAGATGAACCCGGACCAACTGTGGGAAACCACAATGGATCCTGAAAAAAGGGTGATGCTCCAGGTCAACATCGAGGACGCTGAAAAGGCGGATGAGATTTTTACCCTGCTCATGGGCGAAGAGGTGGAACCCAGGCGAAATTTTATCCAGACAAATGCTCTGGAGGTTTCTTCGCTGGATTTGTAATGACAGTAGGTAATAGTTAGTTAGTTAGTAGTGGATGGCGGTTTTTTATATTTTAATGACCCCTGGGTTAAAAACTCAGGGGCTTTTTGAGGGCTTTAAGGGCCAGATTAGCAGCCTTTTCCTGTTGTTTAAAGGCGACAGCCCTTGTCATTGCCTTTTGTGCAGATTTTATTTCACCAAGGTTCCACAGGCTGTAACCGAGCATTAGCCAGGATCGTCCCGAGTCATCCCTGGGTGCAACAGCTTCAAAAAGGTTTGCAGATTCTTCAAATAGACCCATGGAAAACAGCAGATTTCCCTTGAGTATTTTTAACTCATCGGATTCTGGCTTCTTGTTCATTACCTTATCAAGAAATTCAAGGGCCTTTTCGTCAAGGTTCATCTGCTGAAGGGCAGCGACCATGTTTTTTACTGATCCAACCCTTTTTTCCTGGACAGGAATCTGTTCGTACATATCAAATGCCCGGGAAGGAATGCCAACTGAAAGATAGAGATCCCCTACCAGTCGTTTTTCCTCGTCAGTCAAGGGTGTTAAAAAACCGTATATTGTCATGGCTGAAAGGGCTTTGGTCAGATTGTTTTTATCCAGGTTCAACCTTGCAACTCCCCTCCACCACTTTGGTTCAAGGGGATATTCTTCTGTCAGAAAAGATACAAATTTAAGGGCTTTTTTATCCATGCCAAGTGTCATATAGTGGTAGAGTAGGGTCTCCTGCCACCTGGTTTTAGCTTGACCTTCAAGATTATTTGCAAGAAATTCCATGTGGGGCAGGGCCTTTTCAGGTCGTTCCAATGCCATCAAAATGTGAACGGAGAGTTCGTGCCATCGGGGTTCTATATCTTCTGGATGATCCTTGGTCAACCGGTTGAAAGCCTCCAGGGCCAGCGTATATTTTTTTGCTGAAAAAAAGGCATTTGACGCATAGTAGAGAATTACACTCCTTTTTTCCTGCTCAAGCTCATAACCTTTTATAAAACAATCCCCAGCCTTTTTAAAGCGTCCAAGGTCATAGCTGGCCTTTGCAAGGTTAAGCCATGCAGGGGGAAAATCTGCCCCGCTTTCCTCTTTCAGACACTCTTCATAATTCAAGGCCGCTTTTTCAGGCTGATTTTCCTCCATACATAAGTTGCCAAGGGTAAAGAGAAGAAATGGGTGGACCTGATTTTTCTGTTCAATCTGCTCTTTTTTAAATTTTTCCAAAAGGTCCAGGGCCTGGGAAGGTTTAGCCGCATCTATAAGCTTCTGGGCCTTTTCCAGTGCAATGACCGTGGAAAAGGGTATATTATCCTGGATATCCTTCTGAATGTTTTTTGCTCCCAGGGCAAGTTGGGGCAAAACCAAAACGAGAAAGATAAACAACAGCCACTGTCTTATGTATGACCGACAGGGCAACAGCCATCTGTTTATTTTAATTTTCAAGTTCAAACCTTATTGTTGTCTCCACCCGGGTTTTCACGGGGACTCCCTGGATGGTTCCAGGGGTAAATTTCCACCGGGGAAGGGCGTTAAGTACGCTCTGGTCAAATATCTCTTCAGGCGAAGACTCAATAATAGAAATATCCTCCACATCTCCCTTGGCGTTGACCAGAAAGCTTACCCTTACCCAACCCTCTATTCCCCTTCTCTTTGCCTGAAAGGGATACACGGGGGGTATATGGACCTTTGGTACAAGGGAATTGTCTATATCGGCACCGGTATATATATTATCCATCGCCACGGGAGAGAATTTTACCTTTTCCATGGAAAAAACCGGAGCCGAAGGATTTGCCGGTAAATTAGGGTTTACCTTGAAATCAAGGATTGGAAAGTTGTCAGTTACATTTTGCGGCTGCTCCTTTGGCTGCTCAATACTTTTTTTATCCTTTAACTCCCGGTCCGGCTCTTTTTCTTCGGGCTTTTTTTTATCCTTTATAATTTCCGGCTCAGGTTCCTTCAGGCTTATCAGGTTCACCTGATCGGTGAATATGGCGGCTTTAACATAATTATCTTTATCCTGGTTTGTCATAAGGGGCATCAGGCTGAAAAAAAGGATATTCAGAAAAACAGAGGCAAGGGCCGCACCAAGCCATGGCTTTACTTTTTTCACCTAATTATCCCCGCCTTCAATGCCTGCGGCAAGGCTCACATTTTCGGCCCCTGCCAGACGGCATTGATCCATGGCGGCAATGGCCGTTCCCGTGGTGGAATTTTTATCAGCCACGATAACCACGCTTCCGTCCGGCTTTTCCCCAAGCGCTCTTTCTACATTCAGGCGCAAGGCCCTTAGGTCTATCTCCCGGTTGTCCACGTAAATTTTATCCTGGGCAGTTATGCCCACGAGGATTGTAACATTTTCTTTGGCAACGGCCGTTGATGCTGTGGGCCGGTTAACATCTACCCCTGTTTCCTTGACAAACGAGGTGGTAACCAGAAAAAAGATCAGCAGGATAAACACCATGTCTATCAAGGGTGCGATATCAAGGGTAAGACTCTGTTTTTTTGCCTTTCTTGCGGCTGTAATATTTATCATTCAGGTTCGCTCCCGTTTACAAATCTTTGGAGATATATGCCTGTGGATGCAATGACAGTCTTTAATTTTTCCGCACGTTTAAGTAAAAATCCATGCATGTAAAGCCCTGGAATTGCAACTAAAAGGCCAGTCTGAGTGGTCACAAGGGCTTCAGAAATTCCCCCTGCCATGGCCCGGGCATTTCCCGTTCCAAAGACTGATATGATATCAAAGGTTGCCATCATTCCCGTGACCGTTCCAAGAAGTCCTAAAAGGGGGGCTATGGCTGCAAGCACCCCGATAAGGGCAAGATGACGTTCAAGCACAGTTATTATATCCATCACCGTCTCGTCAAGTATGTAAAGATCCACATCAGGCTTTCGGGTTCTGGTGTTCAAAAACTGGGTCACAAGAAGGGAGACCGCTCCCCGGTATATATTAGCCGGAGGGATTTCGTTGTTCTTGACAAATTCCCCGGCTCTTTCCCTTGGCATGTTTTTTTTATAAAGACGCTGAAAAAAGAAGATGCGGTTGATGATCAAGGTCCACATGACTATGGATACAATTACCAGGGGAATCATGACGATGCTGCCCGTCCTTAAATAGGCTTCCATGGCCCAGAAATGGTTCAAGGCCTGGTGTAAAATCTGGTCCATATCTTGATTGAATATAGTACTTAATACCTGATTCAGCATTCATTCTTTCCATATATAAACACGGCATTGACAACGGCCACGGCCTTTTCTTCCATGGTGGCTATCATTGTTTCAACCCTTCTGCCCAGAAGCGTGTGGCAGAGCATAATGGGGATCGCCACACACAGCCCCAGCATGGTTGTTACAAGGGCTTCAGAGATGCCGCCTGACATCATTCTTGGATCGCTGGTACCGTAGAAAGTGATGGTGTGAAAGGTGTTTATCATGCCCGTTACAGTGCCCAGAAGACCCATGAGCGGTGCTATGGCGGCCAGCATGCCAAGGGTGGACAAAGAGCGTTCCAGGTGGGGTATTTCCCTCAGGATTGCCTCCTGGAGGGCATTTTCCATGTCAGTTCTTGTTTTATTTCTAAATTCCATGCCGGCCATGAGGGCTCTGGCAAGGGGTTTTTTTTGGTTAAGGGCCAGAAGTTCATCACACCCCTCCCAGTCCTGTGCTGCCATGCGTTTTTTTAACTCTGCCATGAGCGGGGTCGGGTTGAGATGTTTTTTTGCCAGAAATAAGGTTCTTTCAAGAATAATAATTATTGCCAGAACGGCCAGGGCAAGAATAGGCCAGACAACCGGTCCTCCTTTGGGAATTTGCTCCAGGAGGCTCAACCTGTGAGTTAATTGACGCATGGCACCCCCTTTGGAAATGTCAATGGGAACGTCTTCGGATTTGCCGTTCATGTATTGTCTGATCTTTCTTTCCATGGTGGTTCCAGGACTTTTTGAAAGTGCAAAGAGCTTCTGGCTTTTATCGGAAAACAGAAGAAACCCAATTTCCCTATCCAGACGATAGGCTGCGGTAAAGTTGCCAAGCATAAGAATTTCGGCATCCACCTCTTTTCCTGTCTGATCTATGATGGTTCCCCGCTGAATTCTAACCTGACCGGACCCCATAATTTCATCCATGAGAATATCCTTGATGGACCGTATATCCTCCATGGCTGGAAATTTTGCTGATTTTTTTAAAAGTGGTGCTATACCGGCACTTCTTTCTTTTATAAGGGCGCTCTGAAGACTCTGGCTGATCAGATTGTCTACATCCTTTGCAGTAATCCTTACAAATCCTGCAAGCTCTTTGACCACGGCATCCATCTCGGCAAGCTTTTCGTCAGTTTTTTTCTCTGTTTTCCTGAGGCTGTCGATTTTTTCTTTCAACTGGGCTACCCTCTGCTTGACTGCCTGGTTTTTTTCTCTCTGCTGTTCAACGGCAAAGGTTAGACTTTTTTTATCCTGTAAGATCCTTTCGCGGCTTTTTCTGGATTCCGTCTCTGCTGTCTGCCGTTCCTTCTCTGCCAGATCCAGAAGTTTCTGTCTCTGTTTTTCTGCCTCAATAACCCCTGCCCTCATGTCATGGGTTGTTGTTTCTGCTGCAAAGGGCAGGTCAGTTATCCCCATGGAAAGAAGCAGGGCTGCCAGTATTGTACACAGAATCATGCCTGAATTTTTCATTGGGCCACCATCCTTCCAAGGGGCAGGGTAAGAAAATCCATGGCTCTTCGCTTTGTCCCCATTTTAACTGCCTGTGCTATCTCATCGTTGTAGGAAACCGGAAGGGGCTTCCAGGATTCGGTTACCCGGTCATAAAAGCCGGTAAGTCTGTTGTCCGGGGTTATACAGAACATCGAGACCCGTCCCAGGCGGAAAATGTCTGCAAGCAGGGTTTCACCTTCAAGCTGGATTTTTTCCTGGTATACCTCCACGGTGTTTCCGTAGCTTGCCTCAATAAACATGGCCTCCATGGTTCTTCTGAATTTTTCACTAACGGTCACATCGTTTGATTGAACTGTCTTTTTAAGGGCGGCAACCCTGTCCTTCCTCTCAGCAACGAGCATGGGAAAATCATTTTCCACAAGGGTTTCAAGCTCGTCAACGGTTTCCTTTAAAAAGGGATCAAGATCCGATGTTATCTCCTCTATGTTTTTGAGGGAAGCTGTAAGCTCGTCAATGCCGGCCTCAAGCTGGGCTATATTTATTAGAAGTTCATTTTCCTCGTTGGAAAGATTTTCAAATTCGTGTTCAAGTGTCGTGTATTCGGCCTCGAGCTTTTTTTTATCCTCAAACCACCGGGCCTCATTTTTCTGGGTTTCCCTGCGGATCTCAACCCCTTTTTCGACCGAATCCAGTGCTCGTTCTGACAGGTTGTCTGCTGCCCAGGCATCCGTCATCGTAAAAACAACCACAAGTGCAATAGAGATAAGCATAGTTATATTCTTAATCAAAATTTCCCCCAATAACTTATTTTAATTTTGTTAACACCTATAGGTTTACAGGAAAAAAAATGCAAGGATAATTCGTCCAAAAGATATAGCCTGTTTTTTTTTGCAAGATTTAGTTTAGTGATTATTGTACAATTCATGAACTTACTTGAAATGACATTCAAAGAGGTGTCCCAACTTTTAAACAGCCGGTTTGGCCGTGGGGATTTCCATTCAGGGGCCCTGCTTAGGGAAGTTATAAAACTGGGTAATCACGACTTTTCAAAAGCTCCGGAGTTTGAAAGATCACAGTCAATGGCCCTTTCCCTTGCATCGGACTATCAACATCCTGATTTTAAAGTTGTGGATCAGGTGGAAGAGGATAGCACCCTCAAGTTTGTCACCCGTTTACACGACGGCTGTCTTATTGAATCTGTTGTGGTTCCCATGAGGCGGTACAATACCCTGTGCGTCTCCACCCAGGCAGGATGCAGGATGGGGTGCAGGTTTTGCGAGACTGCACGGTCCGGATTTAAGAGAAATCTCAGGGTCCACGAAATCACGGGCCAGCTCTTTTCCGCAAGAATAACCCTTGGGAAAAAAATCAGCAACATCGTATTCATGGGCATGGGAGAACCCTTTGACAACTTTGATAACCTTGTGCAGTCAATCCGGGTGTTCAACGACCAGAAGGGTTTTGATGTGGCCCTCCGCCACATGACCGTTTCCACCTGTGGTCTTGTTCCCGGCATCAGGGCCCTTGCCAGGTTTGATTTGCCCCAGCTGAGCCTTGCCGTTTCCGTGCATTCGGCCGTTGACGAGGTAAGATCCAGCTTGATGCCTGTAAATCGCCGGTACCCCCTGGAAGAGTTGAGGTCCGCCCTTGAAGATTACCCCCTTCACAAACGACGCTATATTCTGGTCGAGTATGTTTTAATAAGGGGGGTTAACGATTCCCAGGAGGCAGCCTCAGCCCTTGTTCAATACCTTGCCCCACTCAAGGTGAGGGTAAATCTGATTGGCTATAACCCCGGTCGAAATCAGAATTCCGACCAAAACGACGGTCAGAAACCGGAGTTTCAAGGGGTAGACGATGATGCCATCAACCGGTTTGCCGGGTGGCTCGAAAACTCCGGGCTCTTTGTGATCAAACGTTGGAGCAAGGGGCAAAGCCTCATGGCAGGCTGCGGCCAGCTATCTGCCAAACAGATCACCACTGGTGTTTAAAAACTAAAGATTAAAAGATCCCTCTTTTTCCATATCCTGGAGGGCCTTTCTCATCTGACGTACGGCCTGGCGCAGCCGCTCTTCATTTTCCACAATGGCAAGTCTTATAAATCCCTCGCCCTCTTCACTGAACCCCACGCCTGGTGCCACGGCTACATTGGCACGGTTCATCATCTCGATGGCAAACTGCATTGATCCCATTTTAGCGTAGGGCTCGGGTATTCTCACCCAGACAAACATGCCTGCACCGGGCGGCTTTACATCCCAGCCCATGCGCTCAAGGCCGCTGCAAAGGGTGTCTCTTCTTGACTGATAAATCTCCACCTGTTTGGGTATGGTATCGTCGCAATCTCGAAGGGCTATGATGCCTGCAATCTGTATGGCAGAGAAAATTCCGTAGTCAAAATAACCCTTTATCTTTCCAAGGGCCCCGATGATCTCAGCGTTGCCCACGCAATAACCCATGCGCCATCCAGCCATGTTGTAGGATTTTGAAAAAGATCCAAATTCAACACCCACATCCTTTGCCCCGGGAGCTTCAAGAAAACTGGGAGCCTTGTAACCGTCAAAGGTGATCATTGAATAGGCAAAATCGTGAATAACCATAAACTTGAACCGTTTAGCCAGGGCCACGATCTCCGTGAACAGTTCCAGGCTTCCAAGTTCACCCGTGGGATTGTGGGGATAGTTTATCATCAAAACCTTGGGACCCGGATAAAATGATTCACAGATATTGACAATTCGTTTGAGAAATGATTCAGCCGGTGCAATAGGAACCCTGACCACGTTGGCCCCAGCAATGACAGCCGCATAGATATGGATGGGAAAGGCAGGACCCGGCACCACAACTGAATCTCCCGGCCCTAGAAGGGCAAGGCTCAAGTGAGAAATTCCTTCTTTGGACCCTATTGTGAATATGGTCTCTTTTTCTGCATTAAGGTAAATATTATAGTGGCGTTTGTAGTAGAGGGATATTTCTCTTTTAAGGTTTTTCATGCCAGATGACGCAATGGGATACCCGTGGGTCTTGGGGTTTTGGGCCACTTCAACCAGTTTATCCACCACTGTTTCAGGGGTAGGATCCATGGGGTTACCCATGCCAAGATCTATTACATCATCACCGTTGCGTCTTTTTTCCATCTTCATGGCGTTGATCATGCCGAAAAGATAGGGAGGAAGCTGGTCCATCCTGCTGGCAAACCGTACTATTTTATCGTCTTTATTTTCGGCCATCTGTATATCTCCAAAATATTGTTCATAAAGCCAACTTTCTTGACAAAGTTATTAACACATCATTTCATAACTGACCATTCAAAAATCAATGTTCATAAAATCTGATTTATTGACAAAGTTTCAACACCTCCTATTTCATAAGCCAGGTATGGTCAATTATTCCCTTGATTAACCACATTTTACCCTGCCTCTATTTCTTTTTGTTTTCTAAAAATGTTCATAAATCCCATGTTATTGACAAAATTTCAACATCTGCCATTTCATAAGCCAGGTCAGATCAATGATTTCCTTGATTAATCGCACTCTATTCAACCTGCATTTGTTTGTTTTTTTGAAAATGTTCACAAATCAAAAGTTATGAACATTTTTATCAACATATCGTCGTATAAGCTGTCATGAGAAAATTAGACCTGTATTCCCCTCTGGTTCCAGATATTCTGGTCAGGAAAACCAAAAGGGAACCTGCTGTTGATATTTTCACAAAACGGCACCATTAACTTGAATGCATCTATCCCTTGTGTCATAACTTAGCCCCTTACGGTGCAGCTGTTTTTGATTCAGGCGTTTCAGGAGTATGAACCATGGGCATTGATATTGAGTATTTTATGGAGATCCTGACCAGGGAGGTGAAAGATTATAAGGTTCCCGTTGTGGATCTCATGGGGGCTCAGACCGAGGAGCCCTTCCGGATATTGGTGGCAACCATTCTATCGGCAAGAACCAAGGACGAAACTACGGCTGCCGCATGCACGAGACTCTTTAAAAAGGCCCCGGATGTCCACACCCTGGCCGGTCTTTCACGTCAGGAGATCAGTGACCTCATCTATCCGGTGGGTTTTTACACCTCAAAGGCCGGTTATCTTGAGCGTCTTCCAAAAGCCTTGGAAACCTTTGACTACAAGGTTCCCAAGGATATAGATGCCCTTGTGACCCTGCCCGGGGTTGGCAGAAAAACGGCAAATCTCGTCATGTCTGTTGCCTTTAATGAGGACGCCATCTGTGTGGACACCCATGTGCACAGGATCATGAACATCTGGAAATATGTGAACACCAAGACCCCCCTTGAAACCGAGATGGCCTTGAGGAAAAAACTGCCCAGAAATTTGTGGCAGCGGGTAAACGCAGTCCTGGTCGCCTTTGGCCAGGGTACCTGCCGGCCCGTGGGCTCCCATTGCGATGTCTGCGTTCTGGAATCCCTCTGTCCCAAAAAAGGCGCAAAACCAAGAAAAATTAATGCAAAGAAGCAAAAATAGACAAAGGTCTCAAACAGTCGACCCCTGTTCTACAGGTTTTCTTTTAATTCTAATACCGAAATACCGTTTCAGCCCATGGCACCTACAACGGTGCCAACGGCGACCGGACCGATGAGCTGCCCAAGATTGTTGCCTTGCATCACCAGTCCAAATGACACTGGCGCCAACTGCGCACGGGGTGTCAGCGTCGGTATGCCACCCATAACTATCGCCGGAATCAAGCCGCCGAAACCAGAGAAGATAACACAGGCGCCAAAGACCGCTAAATTTGGTAGTATCCACCATAGCTACTGCGAGCCAATTCGTCGTAACGGCAGACTCTCCATTCATTGTTTCAGACGAGGATTGATCGTCAGACGCTGTCCTCTTAGTTTTAAAATTATTCATAGCGTATCTCAAAATTAGTGGTTTTTCTACAATACAAGGACGTGTCGATCACTGATAAGTGTATAGTATAGATACCTTTTCTATTGCCCAACTGCAAAATAAGCAACCTGTATAAAGTGGTAAATATGGAAGAAGTCTTGAGTCCTGAAGTTCTGGTGCGCCTATGGCGTCGTTTGGAATCTCCTGCTAAGCAATTTGGGAGCATTGCACAGCAGCCTGAGCAGAAGCTCAATAACCAGGGTGAAAATCAACCCCGTAATCAGACCGAATGCGACAGCACCTGGGTTTAATTGAATAGCGTAGGAATAGTTTTTCCATACTTCTCTTCTCACATCAGGCACTGGAGAAATCAGTGCCTGAGTGTACCCAGACCAAGAGCTGCTCTCGAATTGCGCAAAACTACTTGCAAGCATTATATTGCGATCATAAATTGACTGAATGCTACGGCCCCCCTCATTGAAAACCTGGTCGTCATTTTTTTTGTAGTGGGCGATCAGCTCTTCTACGCTGCCATCAAAGTATTTATCAGCA
>Ga0265295_1001976_pt1 | contig 34119 bp, 21 predicted proteins | sample Munlansysbiofilm_FD_192503 | JGI IMG/M metagenome (GOLD analysis project Ga0265295, IMG submission 192503) | Leachate microbial communities from a municipal landfill in Southern Ontario, Canada - Methane capture system biofilm | ecosystem: Engineered > Solid waste > Landfill > Unclassified ... | reverse complement strand
TCGAGCGCCGAGTGAAGCGCTGTCAGGGGGCAAAACCGATCGAATCAAGCACCAGGAAAGCATGATCTTTGTAAAAAAAAGCCGGTAAAGGCTGCCGGGAATTACTGAACTAAATTTCAAGATGCCCATCAGCTGAATCCACTCGTTGACCGGGTCCTCGGTCTGGATGCACTGCTCGTTTCTCTTCTTGAAGCACTGGCCGCAGGCCAGGCAGCCCCGCACCGCCTTGTTGCCGACGTGGACGATCTCGGTGGCGATGCCTTCCTTCTCCAGCTCGTCGGTCACCATCGTGAGCGCGTGCCAAGTGTTGCCTTTTGCGTTGGGACTGCCGTTGAATGCGACGACTTTCATGTCCTTTCTCCTTGGGTATGAGTGATGTTGTTCTTCCCTTCCGCCATCGTGTCGCCTATAATGCGCCATAGGTTGCGCCACGTCAATAACGTACTTTTCCGGAACGTAGTATCTATGAGTGAACGTAGTACCAAAACGGGAACACTGCCGGCGCGGGCGGCAAGCCCCTCGGGCCAGGCGGGCAAAGGCATTCTGGTGTACCGGGACAAGGCCTACACCTGCGGCATCGACGTCACCCTGGCCGTGGTCGGCGGCAAGTGGAAGGCCTCCATCCTCTGGCACCTGGCCCAGACAACCATGCGTTTTTCCGAGCTCCAGCGTCAGTTCTCGGAGACAACCCGCAAGATGCTCACCCAGCAGTTGCGCGAGCTGGAGGCGGACGGCCTGGTGCACCGCGAGGTTTACCCACAGGTGCCGCCCAAGGTGGAGTATTCGCTGACCGCCAAGGGGCGGAGCCTCACCCCTGTCCTGGAAATGATGTGCGATTGGGGGCAGGACTATCTCCGCTCCTAAAGTATCCGCCGCCGGTCTCTGAGCCGGGACCAATTCCGGGAAGAGATGAACGGCGGGCGGCCGCCGGCCGACGATTCCCCGGCCCGCCACCACCGTCTCCTTTCGTCCACACGGGCCCGCGCCCGAGCGCCCTCCAGCCATGCCTCCCCCTGGGACCGCAGTGAACGCCTGGCGGCACGATTTTTATCCATTGGAATTTCTTATATTTTCCCCGTACATTCCCGACAAGCCGTTTGCGCCCCGGAGAACCGCAACCATTTTTTACGCGGACGTGGTAAAATAATTGCAATACATCGCATACCCCCGGACCTGCGCCACAGGCAGGTTTTTCGGACAACCGCTTCTCCCACCGACAAGGACCGGCCATGGCTATCCCCACCCCCACCCCTTCCCACGCCGCTTTCCACGGCCTTACCCCCGAGCGGATCCTGGAGGCGGTCGAGACGGCGCTGGGCACCGCCTGCACCAATCTCTGCCGGCCCTGCAACAGCTACATCAACCGGGTCTACGAACTGGAGAGCACCGCGGGGGACGGGCTGATCGCCAAATTCTACCGGCCGGGACGGTGGTCCCTGCGGGCGCTCCGGGATGAACACGATTTCCTGCGGGAACTGGCGGCCGAGGAGATTCCGGTGATCGCGCCGCTGCCCCTGCGGCAGGGCGGCACCATCGGCCAGTGCGGCGCCATCTTCTTTGCCGTGTTTCCGCGCCGGGGCGGCCGGGCCGTCGACGAATTCAACGACGAACAGTGGCTGGCCGTCGGCCGGCTGCTCGGCCGGATGCACATGGTGGGGGCGCGGCAGACGGCGCCGCACCGGTTCCGCCTGGACCCGACGGTCACCACCGCGGCCCAGGTGGCGTATATCCGCGACAGCGGCCTGATTCCGGCGGATTTGCTCGAACCCTACACCCGGGCCGCCGCCCGGCTCATCGCCGCCGTCACCCCGCTGTTTGCCGGTCTCGACACCATCCGCATCCATGGCGACTGCCACACCGGCAACCTGGTGTACCGTCCCGACAGCTCCTTTTTCCTGATCGATTTCGACGACATGGTCGTCGGCCCGCCGGTGCAGGACTTCTGGATGCTCCTGCCGGGGCGTCTGGCGGACGCCTTTGTCGAAGCCGACCTGCTCATCGAGGGCTACGAAACCTTCCGGCCCTTCGACCGGACTACGCTCCGCCTGATCGAACCCCTGCGCGCCATGCGCTTCATCCACTACTCGGCCTGGTGCGCCCATCAGGTCGTCGAGGACGGGGCCACCGCCGTGGTGCCGGATTTCGGTTCACGCACCTACTGGCAGGTCGAGATCGACGATCTCCACGACCAGTTGGAACGGATCGGCAAGGGCGGCCGACCGTTCGGCAACCTGCGGGAATAGGACCGCGCCGGCGCGAAAACCGGCCGGTACGGTTGGCTGAAAAGACTTTCGCAAACGGCTGCGGTCCGGTACATTTCGACCGGCTGGTCCCGACCGTGTCCCACGGCCGCCGGAACAACGAACCACCCGCCCGCGCCCGACGCCGCCCGCAGCGACGACACCGGACGCAGACGTAATGCATCAGCAACTCATCATCTTCAAGGAGTACGAACCATGAAAAAAATGTGCGTCTTTGCCGCCTACGCCGTTGCCGCCCTGGCCCTGGCCGGTTGCGGCGCGGCCACCATCGCCCCCAACTACCAGTCGACCAATCCGGACCTGATGCGCATCGGCGGCGACACCCCCGGCCAGAAAGAGCCGGAAATCATCAATATGGGGTCTTATTGCCTCCAGGTGATGGACAAGTGGAAGGCCGACGGCAAGACGCCGGACGGCCAGATGATCTGGACCAAGGACAGTTTCCGCACCGCCGTGCCCTGCCGTTAAGGCCGCACCGGAACCGAACCGGACACACGACGGGTTGCCGTGCCGACGCCGACGAAACGGCAACCCGCCCCCATCCTCCACGTCCTTCACCCGAAGCGGCGGCAGACGGCCCTTCCGGCCTGTAGCCGCCAACGATCTTCGCCCGGAGGTGCCCCATGCGCCTGTCGCCCCTGCTCACCGATCTCTACGAACTGACCATGCTGGCCGGCTATCTCGAAGAGGGGATGGCCGACAAACAGGCGGTGTTCGATCTCTACTTCCGCGCCAATCCCTTTGCCGGCGGCTATGCGGTGTTCGCCGGCCTGGAGCCGGCGCTGGCCTGCCTGGAGCACTTACGCTTTTCCGCGGACGAAATCGATTATCTCCGCGGCCTGGGCCTCTTCAAGCCCAGATTTCTCGATTTTCTCCGGGACTTCCGCTTCCGGGGCACGGTGGTGGCGCCCCCCGAGGGCACGGTGGTTTTCGCCAACGATCCCCTGCTCACCGTCTCGGGTCCGCTGGCCGAGGTCCAGTTGGTGGAGACCGTGCTGCTCAATCTGATCAACTTCCAGACCCTGGTGGCCACCAAGGCGGCCCGCATCTGCCACGCCGCCGGCGACGGCGAGGTGATCGAATTCGGCCTGCGCCGCGCCCAAGGGCCGGACGGCGGCCTCTCCGCCTCCCGTGCCGCCTGTATCGGCGGGGCCACGGGCACCAGCAACGTCCTGGCCGGCATGCGCTTCGATCTACCGGTGCGCGGCACCCACGCCCACAGCTGGGTCCAGTCCTTTGCCGACGAACTGACCGCCTTCCGCGCCTATGCCGCCGCCTTTCCCGACAGTTCGGTGCTGCTGGTCGACACCTACGACACCCTCGCCAGCGGCGTGCCCAACGCCATCATCGTGGCCGGCGAGTTGCGCGCGCGCGGCCACAGCCTGCGCGGCATCCGGCTCGATTCCGGCGACCTGGCCTATCTTTCCCGCGAGGCCCGGCGCATGCTGGACGCGGCCGGTTTTCCCGAGGTACGCATCCTCGCCTCCAACGAACTCGACGAACTGGTGATCGATTCCATCCGCAACGAGGGCGGCCGCATCGACATCTACGGCGTCGGCACCAAGCTGGCCACCGCGGCCGGCCCAGGCGGCGTGGCCCTGGGCGGGGTCTACAAGCTGGTGGCCATCGACGGCCAACCGAAAATGAAGATCACCAGCGACATGGCCAAGGCCACTTTGCCGGGCAGCAAGCGACTGCTGCGCGCCGTCGATCCGGATGGCGGCTTCGTCCAGGACGTGATCTGCCTGGACGACGACACCGTTGCCGCCGGGGACACGGTCTTCGATCCGGTCAACCCCCTGCAGCGGACCGCCCTGCCCGCACACGTCCGGCTGGTCGACCTGCGCCGGCCGGTAATGGCGGATGGCCGCCGCCTGCTCGACCCGGAACCGCTCGACCGGATGGCCGAGCGCTGCCGCCATCAATTGACGCTCCTGCCCCAGGGCTGCCGCCGCTTCGTCAATCCGCACCGCTACAAGGTGTCGATCTCGGCCCGCCTGAAGGAGCTGCGCTGCGCCCTGATCCAGGCCACGCACGCGGGGAGGCACGACGCATGAACGGCCCGGCCCTGATCCTGGTGGACGTGCAGAACGATTTCTGCCCCGGCGGCACCCTGGCCGTGCCCGACGGCGACCGGGTGGTGGCCCCGCTCAACCGGGCGGCCGCCGCCTTTGCCGCCGCCGGTCTGCCGGTGCTGGCCAGCCGGGACTGGCACCCGCCGCACACCGGCCACTTTCAGGCGTATGGCGGTCTGTGGCCGGTGCACTGCGTCCAGGGCAGCGCCGGTGCCGACTTCCATCCGGACCTGCAACTGCCCGCCGGCACCCTCCTGTTATCCAAGGGGATCGACGAGCGCCTGGACGGCTACTCCGCCTTCGACGGCATCACCGCAGCGGGCGCGACCCTGGCGGAGGTGCTCGCAGCACAGGGGGTCGATCATCTGGTCATCGGCGGCCTGGCCACCGATTACTGCGTGCGGGCCACGGCACTCGACGCCCGCGAACGCGGCCTGGCGGTGACGGTGCTCATCGACGCCGTCGCCGGCGTGGACCTGCAACCGGGCGACAGCGACCGCGCCCTCGCAGCCATGCACCGGGCCGGGACGCGCCTGCGCACCACCGACGAGACCCTTGCCGAATTGGTCCGTCGGGGAACAGCGACGTAAGGAGCGTGCCATGCCAGCCATTGTCATCACCCCCACCCTGGCCATCGACAGCGATGAGATCGAACTGGCCGGCATCCGCGCCCAGGGCGCGGGCGGCCAGAACGTCAACAAGGTGGCCAGTGCGGTACATCTGCGCTTCGATATCCGCGCCTCCAGCCTGCCCGAGGCGGTCAAGCAGCGGCTGCTGGCCCGCCGCGACCAGCGGCTGACCGAGGACGGGGTCCTGGTGCTCAAGGCCCAGGAATTCCGCAGCCTGGAGAAAAACCGGCAAGCGGCCCTGGAGCGGCTGACCGAAATCATCCGCACGGCCGCGACACCGCGCAAGCGGCGGCGGCCCACCCAGCCAACCCCGGCGGCCCGCCAGCGGCGACGGGAGGCCAAGGCCCGCCAATCCCGGCTCAAGGCCCTGCGCCGCACACCCGAATGATGGTCATGCAGGAGCCCAACCCCGAACTCGGCCTTGCCCGCGCCTTTGTCGAGGAGACCGACTGCACCGTCTTTCTGACCGGCAAGGCGGGCACTGGCAAGACCACCTTCCTCCACCGGCTCAAGGAGCAGACCCACAAACGGCTGGTGGTCACCGCCCCCACCGGGGTGGCGGCGATCAATGCCGGCGGCGTCACCCTCCACTCCTTTTTCCAGCTTCCCTTCGGCCCCCTGGTCCCCGGCGCCGCCCTGCGCAACGACCGGCACCGGGTCGGCCGGGACAAGCGCAACCTCATGCAAAGCCTCGACCTGCTGGTCATCGACGAGATCAGCATGGTCCGGGCCGATCTGCTCGACGGGGTCGACGCGGTGCTCCGACGCTACCGGCGCTCGGAGCAGCCGTTCGGCGGCGTGCAGGTGCTGATGATCGGCGATCTCCACCAGTTGCCGCCGGTGGTCAAGGACACGGAGTGGCAGGTCCTGCGGCCCCATTACGGTTCGCCCTACTTCTTCAGCAGCCTCGCCCTGCAGCGGCTCGACCTGGTGGCGATCGAACTCAGGCGGATCTACCGCCAGTCGGACCGGCGCTTCATCGACCTGCTGGGCAAGGTGCGCGACAACCGCCTCGACGCCGCCGGCCTGGCGGCGCTCAACGCCCGCTATCGCCCCGACTATGCGCCCGAGGAAGGCGTCATCACCCTCTGCACCCACAACCGCCATGCCGACGCCATCAACTCGGCCAGGCTCGCCGCCCTGTCCGGCGATGTCCGCCGGTTCGAGGCCGGAATCGAGGGCAGCTTCCCGGAATACGCCTATCCCACCGCCGCCGGCCTGGAGCTGAAAACAGGCGCCCAGGTGATGTTCGTGCGCAACGACGCCTCGCCCGAGAAACGGTTCTTCAACGGCAAGATCGGCACCGTCGCCGGAATGGGACGGCACAGCGTCCGGGTGGTCTGTCCGGGCGAAACCGAGCCCATCGAGGTCGGGCCGGTGCGCTGGGAGAACATCGACTACGCGGTCGATGCCGAGACCGCCGAGATCACGCCCACGGTGGTCGGCAGTTTCGAGCAGGTCCCGCTCAAGCCGGCCTGGGCGATCACCATCCACAAAAGCCAGGGGCTGACCTTCGACCGGGTGGTGATCGACGCCCAGGCCGCCTTTGCCCACGGCCAGGTCTATGTGGGCTTGAGCCGCTGCCGCAGCTTCGAGGGGCTGGTGCTCAGCTCGCCGCTGGCCGCCCGGACGGTGGCGGCCGACCCGGCGGTCCACGACTTCGTCAGCCGGACCGCGTCCCACCCCCCGACCGAAACCGATCTCGCCGCCGCCAGGATTCGCTACCAGCAGGGACTGCTGCTCGCCTGCTTCGATTTCCGGAACCTGTCCAGGCTGTTGGGCCGCCTGGCCGGCTTGCTCCGGGACAATGCCGGCATCGTGCAGGTCAACGCCGCGGCCGACCCGTTCACGGTCCGGCAGCAGGCGCAGGAGGCCATCTGCGCCGTGGGCGACCGGTTCCGGCTCCAGTTGCAGTCGCTGTTCGCGCCGCACCGCGAACCGGCCGCCGATCCGGTCGTGCGGGAACGGCTGACCAAAGCCGGCGTCTATTTCCGGGACCGGTTCGCCGCCGTGCTCCAACCCTGCCTTGAGACGCTGGAAATCGCATCGGACAACAAGGAGGTGCGCAAGCGGATCACGGAAACCGTCGAGCTGGTTCGGCGGGAATGCGCAATCAAGCTGGCGGTGGTGGCGGCCTGCGGCGAGGAGTTCTCGCCCGGCCGGTATCTCCGCGCCCTGTCGGTCGCGGCCATGGAAAAAGAGAAATGGCCGGCTCCAGCCGCCGACGCGCTCTTCACCGAAGCCGACGTCGGCCATCCCGTCCTGTTCCGCACCCTGCGCCAGTGGCGCAACGACACGGCCGCGGCCGCGGGCGTTGCCCCCTACCTGGTCCTGCACCAGAAAACGCTCATCCAGATCGCCGTCCATCTGCCGGACAGCGTCAAGGCTCTGCAGACCATCAAGGGCATCGGCAAACGGCTGGCCGAGCGGTACGGCAAGGAGATCGTGGCCATGGTGACCGACTACCGCAGGGAGCACGGCATCGAAACGGTCACCCTGCCCACCCCGGCCGCCATCGGTCCGACCGGCGCACCGAAGCCAGCGGGACAGCGGTCCGACACCAAGGCCGTCAGCCTGGAAATGCTCCAGGCGGGCCACTCCATCCCGGAAATCGCCGCCCAGCGCGGCCTCACCCTCCAGACCGTCGAGGGGCATCTGGCCCATTTCGTCAAGAACGGGACCTTGGCCATCGACGGCCTGCTCGCCCCGGACCGGTTGCGCGAACTGGAAACCACCATCGCCTCGCTGCCCACCGGTTCCCTCAAGGCGCTGAAGGCCGCCCTCGGCGACGGCTACTCCTTCGGCGAGATCAACCTGGCCCTGGCCCACCTCCATTCGCAAACCAACCGGTAGGGTTCCGCTTGCGCCCTGCCGGACATCCGGCCGCTTCGATACAAAGAAGCGACAAAGCCTTGACGCGCGCGACACGGTCACGTAAAAATCCGCCGAGGATATCCCCGGCCGCTTCCACCGGGTGCGGGAAGCGTTGCCCGGCCCGCACTCCCTTGCCGTCCCGTTCCATGATGCCATGAGCCCACCCCGGTCTATCTTTCCCGTCTCCATCCTGATCGCCGGTCTGCTGGCCGTGCTCGTCCCGCCTTCCGTACCGCTGGCCGCCGAGAACGACGCCAGCCCGCTGCGCTTCTACCACAACGCCGACGGCAGCTTCCTTCAAGTCACTCTCGGCCTCGATCTCGCCTTCTTCAGTCAGGACAACGCCTGGTACGGCAACGACAGGGGCATCCTCGGCGGGCACACGGTCGGTTCCTGGTGGGAATCGCTCGTCCGCCCCGGCCTGGAAGGCCGCCACGTGCTGCCCAACACCCAGAGCCTGTACGCCAGGATCGATGCGGTCCAGGCCAACACCTTCGGCGGCATCGACGCCGACGCCACTACCGCCGGCATGGGCGACGTCAGTTGGCTGGGCATCGACAAGGCCTATGCCGGCTGGCGCTCGGGCACCCTGTTCGGCGGTCTGGACCGCGATTTCCTCGACCTCTCCTTCGGCCGCCAGATCTATGCCACCGGCACCGGATTCCTCTTCTCCAGCGAGGGCGGCGCCGGATTCCGGCGGGCGGCCTGGTATCTCGGCGGCCGCAAGAGCGCCGATTACGCCGCCATCGCCCGGATGCAAAGCGGTGCCTGGGCCGGCGATCTGTTCTATTTCGAGAACAACAGCGTCTTCCCCAACAACACCTGGGCCGGCGGCGGCACCCTGGCCTACGCCCCCGCGCCGGCGGTCAACCTCGGCGGCAGCCTCGCCGCCATCGAATCCGACCTGCCCAGCCGCGACGGCATGCGGGTGACCAACCTGCGCGGCAGCGTCAGACCCTTCGCTCTGGGCAACGGCCCCGCGGTCCTGCATCCGCTCACCCTCGACGGCGAGTTCGTCCGCGAGCACCGCGACAACGGCCTGGACGCCGGCTTCGGCTGGTACCTGGCCGCCGGTTACCGGTGGAGCGCCCTGCCCTGGGAGCCCGAGCTGACCTACCGCTACGCCAGTTTCGACGAAGACTACGACGTCCTGTTCTACGGCGCCACCGACTGGGGTTCCTGGTTCCAGGGCGAGATCACCGGCGAGTACGACCTGTTCAACACCAACCTCGACGCCCACATGCTCCGGCTCAAGGTACGGCCGACGGAGCCCCTGACGCTCAACCTGTTCTACTACCGCTTCAGCCTCCACGATCCGCGCTTTTTCGGAGTGCGAAGCGATCACTATGTCGACGAGTGGAACCTGATCGCCGACTGGACCGTGGGCCGCCACCTGACCCTCAGCCTGGTGGGCGCCCTGGCCGTTCCCGGCGACGGCGCCACGGCCCGCTTCGGCAGCGACGACAACTGGACCGCCACCATGGTCATGGCCACGGTGCGGTATTAGAACGGTCGGCCGGATGACGGCCTGGCCCGATCGTCCGGCCCAGCCGGCACCGGCCGTCGGGGCCGGCACGGCGGCAAGGAATACCGCCACCAGGTGCCGCGCCCATGGTCCCCGAACGCGTATCCGCAAACCAGCTTCGCCCGGTTGGCCGGGCAAGCGCAACGACCGAGGAGAATACCATGCATGTTCTGGCCATCAACGGCAGCCCGAGAAAAAAGTGGAACACCGCCACCCTGCTGACCAAGGCGCTCGACGGGGCCGCCGGGCGGGGGGCGACAACGGAGCTGGTGCATCTCTACGACCTCGCCTACAAGGGCTGCACCAGTTGCTTTGCCTGCAAGATGATCGATGGGCCGAACAACGGCCGCTGCGCCATGCAGGATGAACTGCGGCCGGTGCTGGAACGGATCGAGACCACGGTCGACGCGCTCATCCTGGGATCGCCGATCTATTTCGGCCAGATGACCGGCGAGATGCGCTCCTTTCTGGAACGGCTGCTGTTCCCGCCGCTGATCTACAGCCAGCCGCCGCGCTCGATCTTTCCCCGGACGATCCGGACCGCCGTCGTCTACACCATGAACGTCGACGAGGAGCGGTGCGCGCAGATGGGCTACCCGGCGATGTTCGACGCCACCGAGGCCGCGCTCTCCCGGGCCTTCGGCTTCGAGACCGAGACCCTGTGCAGCTTCGATACCTACCAGTTCCCCGACTACGGCAAGGTGATCATGGAATACATGGATCCGGCCAAGAAAGCGGCGCGGCGGGCCGAAGTCTTTCCCGAGGACTGCCGGCGGGCGTTCACGCTGGGAGAACGGCTGGCGGCCAAGGACTGACCGCGACCGTCCTGCCGCCGGTCACCGTCCCGGCGATCCCCACGGACATCCGCGGCGACACCGTTGCTTTTCCGATCTTTTCCGGCTATGGTGCGGCCGCGTTTTTTGCCGGGCGGCAGCCCCGGGCCGTCTCTGTCCGGCCGTTGACCGCTCCGGCCGCCCGGCCCCCGGCATCACCGATGGGTGCGAATCCCCTGCCCGGCAGGGATGGAAGGACTTTTGGATATACGAACGATCATTCTGACGCTGGCCTTCGGCAACCTTGTCTTCGGCGTGGTGCTCATCCTGCTGCAGACGCGGCGGGAGCACCGCCTGCGCAACGATTTCTGGACCGCGGCCAAATTCCTGCAGGGCCTGGGCTGGCTGCTGCTCGCCGGGCGCGACACCATCGCCGACGTCCTCAGCTACACTCTGGGCGACTTCTGTCTGCTCGCCGGTTTCGCCTACGAATGCTGGGCGATTTTCCGGATCTCGAATCGGCCGGTTCCTCCCATCCTGCAAGGGGCCAGCCTCATCTACGCGTTGCTGGGCGTCCTTTTGGCCACACCGCTTGCGGCCAGCGGCCGGCTGGCCGTTTCCACCCTGCTGTCCGTGCCGATTCTGGCGCTGGCGGCCTGGGCGATGCTGCGGGGCGGCTCGCGGAGTTCCCCCCTGCGGGCCTTCATGGGCTGGAGCATCGGCCTGCTGGCCCTGACCGCCGGCATCCGCGGGTTCATGGCCCTCGCCACCGCCGATGAATTCATCCTCTTTTCCCGAAATCCCATTCAGTTCGTCAGCTTCGCCATCCTGTTCTACCTGATGCTGGCCAACGGCATCAGCATGCTGGTGCTGTCCAAGGAACAGACCGACCAGCGCTTGCAGGAGGCCATGCAGGAACAGAAGGCCATCCTCGACGCCCTGCCGACCGGGCTCTGCATCCTCCGGGACCGGGTGATCGTCCAGTGCAACCCGGCCATGGAAGCCATGTTCGGCTTTTTCCCCGGAACCCTGCCGGGCCGGTCGGTGCGCTGCCTGTACGAGAACGAGGAGATGTTCGAGGCGTTCGGCCGGGTGATCTACGCCGAAATCGAGGCGACCGGCCGGTTCGAGGGCGAGATTCTCTACCGGCGCCACAACGGCGAACGGTTCTGGGCCAAGGACCACGGCCAGACCATCGTGTTCGGCGACCATCGCCCCGAAACCTACACCGTGTTCTCGGTCATCGACATTTCCGAGCAGAAAAGGCAGCAGGAGCTGCTGACCCGCCGGAACGAGGAGGTCGAGGCGAGCCTGGCCCGGATCAAGCGGCTCGAGGGCATCATCTCCATCTGCATGTACTGCAAGAAAATCCGCACCGAAGAGGATGCCTGGGAACAGTTGGAAAAGTACATCACCGCGCACAGCGACGCCCGTTTCAGCCACGGCATCTGCCCCGACTGCTACAGCCGGTCCCTGCGGGAGCAGATCTGAGCGGATGCGGTGGCCGCTTACGACGCGCCTCTTCGCCTGTCCCCATCACCTTGCAGGATCACAACCATGACCAGCGAACTCGTTGCGGCGATCATCGGCCAGATGGCGATCGATCCCCGCGGACGGCACGGCCTCTCCCACTGGGCCAGGGTGTATGAAAATGGGCTGCGGCTGGCTGCCGAAACCGGTGCCGACCGCCAGGTCGTCGAACTGTTCGCCCTGTTTCACGACAGCCGCAGGCTCACCGACCAGGCCGACCCCGACCACGGCCCCCGGGGCGCCCTGCTCGCCGAGCGCTATCATCGCGACGGTCTCCTGCGCCTGGACGAACAGCCGCTCCGCCTCCTGCTCACCGCCTGCCGCCTGCACACCGCCGCCCGCACCCACGACGACCCCACGGTGCGGACCTGTTTCGATGCCGACCGGCTCGATCTGGCCCGCATCGGCGCAACCGTGGACCCGGCCTTCCTCTGCACCGAGGCCGCCAGGAACCCGCAGCTCATCGCCTGGGCGAGCGAGCGCAGCCGCGCCGGCACCGTCCCGGACAACCTCCTCGTCCGGGCTTTGCAATCACTGCCCGCACCCGCGCCCTGAACCGGGACCCGCCGTCACTTCACCTCTCCGGCCGGATCGCCCCACCCCGCTCCTCCACCTGCCAGTGCTCGCCCGCCCTGAGCGGCCGGATACGACCCTCGGGGACGGCCGCGGCCCGCATGGCGGTCTCCAGGTCGCGCAACGGCACTTCGTAGCCGGTATCGGCCAACTGGAACATGCCGTAATGGGTGGGCAGCATGGGTGGTTGTCCCAGATCGTTCCAGGCCCGGACCGCCTCCTCGGGATTCATGTGGTTGTCGGCCATGAACCAGCGGGGGTCGTAGGAACCGATGGGCAGGATGGCCAGGCGGAACGGGCCGTACTTGGCCGCGGCGGCGCGGAAATTATCGCCGCCGCCGTAGCCGGTGTCGCCGACGAAATAGATCTGGCCGCCAGGCGTGGCCAGCACGAAGGCCGCCCACAGGGCCCGGTTGCGGTCCCAGGGGCTGCGGGCCGACCAGTGGTGCATCGGTTCCAGATGCACCGTCATCTCCGGCGCGACCACCACCTGTTCGCCCCAGTCGCGGGCATCGATGCGGGCATCGGGAATACGGTCGCGGATAAGCGCATCGTTGCCCAGGGGCATGATGAACCGGGGCCGGTCACGCCGCCACAGTCGTTCGATGGTGGCCAGATCGAGGTGGTCGTAGTGGTTGTGGCTGATCAGCACCACGTCGATGGGCGGCAGGTCGTCGAAACGAATGCCCGGCGGATGGACCCGCCTGGGGCCGATCCAGGTGAACGGGCTGGCGCGGTCTGACCAGACCGGATCGGTGAGGATGTTGAGCCCCTGGGTTTGGATGAGCAGGGTGACATGGCCGACGAAACCGATGCGCAACCCATTGCCCTCCACCCGTTGCGGCGGCTTGTCGGTGGAGGGCAATTCGCTGAAGGCGGGCCAGGGCTGACGCTCGCGGGTGGCGTACCACTTGAGCACCCGGAAGAAGCCCTTGTTGGCCGGCGTGCCGGGATTGAAAAACCGCTCGCCGTCGAAATGGTCGGAAACCGGGCCGTCGTACGACCGTGGGGAACAGGAAAGGAGCATCAGCATAAGGAGGGAAAAAGAGAGGATCGGATACCGCATGGTGCATGACCGTGGAGGTTTTCGCACCGGGTCGTTGCCGCCGGCGCGGGTTGAGGGTGTAGGTACAATAAGCGGTCCCGGCGGAAAAACAATTTCCCGGCGGCATCTTTACCCGCCGGTCGCGTCATGCCGCACTGCCAGGGCAGTCTCCGGATCGCCCATGAAGAACCGCGCTCGACCCCGCCCGCCATGATCGTGCTGCCCCGACGGGCAGATTTATTTTGCGTATTTTCAAAGGGTATCGTACTCTCACCGCACCCTTTTGTGTTCTCCCTGAAGTCTGGTCGATCTGTCGGCGGGTGCCGCCCGCCGGCATCCCCTCAACCCTTGCAAGGAGATCCGCCATGCCCCACCCCCCTGCCGGTCAGCAAACGCACTGCCAATCCAGCCGCAAGGTCCGCTTCGTCACCGCCGCCTCGCTGTTCGACGGCCATGACGCCACCATCAACATCATGCGCCGCATCCTTCAGGCCACCGGAGTGGAAGTCATTCACCTCGGCCACAACCGTTCGGTGCGGGAAATCGTCACCGCCGCCCTCCAGGAGGATGCGCACGGCATCGCGGTGACCTCCTATCAGGGCGGCCATGTCGAATTCTTCAAATACATGGTCGACCTGCTCAAGGCGGGCGGCGGCGACAACATCAAGGTGTTCGGCGGCGGCGGTGGCGTCATCGTGGCGGACGAGGTGCGCGAGCTGCACGACTACGGCGTCAGCCGCATCTACACTCCCGAGGATGGCCAGCGGCTGGGTTTGCAGGGGATGATCAACGAGGTGGTCGGGATGGCCGATGTCGACCTGCCGCCGCTGCCCGCCAACGAAAGCGAACTGCTCGGCCGGCTTGCCGGCGGCGACCGGCGGATGCTGGCCCGGATCATCACCGTGCTCGAAAACGGCGAGGCGCCGGCACCGCTCGGCCGGGCGATCCGGGAAGGCGCGGCCGGCCGCACGACCCCGGTGCTCGGCATCACCGGCACCGGCGGCGCCGGCAAGTCCTCGCTCACCGACGAACTGGTCCGCCGCTTCCGCCTCGACCAGAACGACCGTCTCAAACTGGCGATCATCAGCATCGATCCCTCGCGCAAGCGCACCGGCGGAGCGCTCCTGGGCGACCGCATCCGCATGAACGCCATCGAACACGCCAACATCTACATGCGCTCGCTGGCCACCCGAGAGACCGGCTCGGAACTCTCCGCGGCCCTGCCCGAGGTGATCGCCGCCTGCAAACTCACCGGCTTCGACCTGATCATCGTCGAAACCTCGGGCATCGGCCAGGGCAACGCCGCCATCGTGCCGCACGTCGATGTCTCGCTCTACGTCATGACCCCGGAATTCGGCGCCGCCTCGCAACTGGAGAAGATCGACATGCTCGATTTCGCCCACTTCGTGGCCATCAACAAATTCGACCGCAGCGGCGCCGAGGACGCCCTGCGCGACGTGCGCAAGCAGTACCAGCGCAACCACGAGGCCTTCGGCACGCCGCCGGAACGGATGCCGGTCTTTCCCACCATCGCCGCCCGTTTCAACGACGAAGGTGTCACCGCCCTCTACCAGGCCATGCTGCCCACCCTGAGCGCATCGGGGCTCGCCCTCGAACCGGGCCGGCTGCCCCGGGCCACCGTGCCGACAACCGCGGGCGACCGGGCGATCGTGCCACCGGAGCGGACCCGCTACCTGGCCGAGATCGCCGACTGCGTGCGCGGCTACCACGCCCATGCCGCCGCCGAGGCGAACAAGGTGCGCGAACGCCAGGCCCTGGCCACGGCCAAGGATCTGTTCGCGCTCTGCGGCAAGCCGGTGGCCAGTTTCGATGTGCTGCTCGACGCCAAGGACGGCGAACTCGACGCCGGCACGAAACACCTGCTCGACACCTGGCCGGAACTGGTGCGGCAGTATGCCGGGGACGAACACGTGGTCGCCGTTCGCGGCAGGGAGATCCGCACCGGGCTGACCCGCACCTCGCTCTCCGGCTCCACCATCCGCAAGGTCTATCTGCCCAGATATACGGATCAAGGCGAGATCCTCCGTTTCCTGATGCGGGAGAATGTTCCCGGCCTGTTTCCGTTCACCGCCGGTGTCTTTCCCTTCAAGCGGGAAAACGAGGACCCGACCCGGATGTTCGCCGGCGAGGGCGACGCCTTCCGCACCAACCGCCGCTTCAAGCAGGTCAGCGAGGGCATGCCGGCCATCCGCCTCTCCACCGCCTTCGACTCGGCCACCCTCTACGGCTGCGATCCGGACGAACGGCCGGACATCTACGGCAAGATCGGCAATTCGGGCGTGTCCATCGCCACCCTGGACGACATGAAGGTGCTCTACGACGGCTTCGACCTCTGCGCGCCCTCCACCTCGGTGTCCATGACCATCAACGGCCCGGCGCCGATCATCCTGGCCTGCTTCTTCAACACCGCCCTCGACCAGCAGATCGACCGGTTCGCGGCCGACAACGGCCGCCAGCCCGACGACGCGGAGCGGGAGGCCATCCGCGCCCGCGTCTTTTCCACGGTGCGTGGCACGGTCCAGGCCGACATCCTCAAGGAGGATCAGGGCCAGAACACCTGCATCTTCTCCACCGAGTTCGCCCTCAAGATGATGGGCGACATCCAGGAATATTTCGTGCGGGAAAACGTGCGCAACTTCTACTCGGTGTCGATCTCCGGCTACCACATCGCCGAGGCCGGCGCCAACCCGATCTCGCAGTTGGCCTTCACCCTGGCCAACGGCTTCACCTACGTCGAGGCCTATCTGGCGCGCGGCATGCGCATCGACGATTTCGCGCCCAACCTGAGTTTCTTCTTCTCCAACGGCATGGAGCCCGAATACGCGGTGATCGGCCGGGTGGCCCGCCGCATCTGGGCCGTGGCCATGAAGCACAAGTACGGCGGTAACGAACGCTCGCAGAAACTCAAATACCACATCCAGACCTCGGGCCGCACCCTGCACGCCCAGGAGATGGCCTTCAACGACATCCGTACCACTCTCCAGGCGTTGATCGCCATCTACGACAACTGCAACAGCCTGCACACCAACGCCTACGACGAGGCCATCACCACCCCCACCGAAGAATCGGTGCGACGGGCCATGGCCATCCAGTTGATCATCAACCGCGAGTGGGGCCTGGCCATGAACGAAAACCCGAATCAGGGCGCCTTTGTCATCGAGGAACTGACCGACCTGGTCGAGGAGGCGGTGCTGAAGGAATTCGAGGCCCTAGCCTCGCGCGGCGGCGTGCTCGGCGCCATGGAAACCGGCTACCAGCGGAGCAGGATCCAGGAGGAATCGCTCTACTACGAGCACAAGAAGCACGACGGCTCCTACCCGATCATCGGGGTCAACACCTTCCGCAACCCCGGGGGCGAGGTGCCGGTCGACATCGAGCTGGCCCGTTCCACCGAGGAGGAAAAGCAGTCGCAGATCAGGCGGCTGCGCGATTTTCAGGCCCGCAACCGCGAGGCTGCCGGCCCCATGCTGGAGAAGCTCAAGCGCACGGTGATCGACAACGGCAACGTCTTTGCCGAACTGATCGACGCGGTGCGGGTCTGCTCGCTCGGCCAGATCACCGAAGCCCTCTACGAGGTGGGCGGCCAGTACCGGCGTTCGATGTGACGGCAGGCAAACGGCATTGCCCGGGCGGGTCGGGCGGCGGATTTCAAACGAGCCGGCGCCCGACCTCCGGGTGCCGATCGCCTCAAGGAAACACTGGTACCTCGTCCGTCTTCCGTGTATAATTTCGCGATATGAATGAGACTTCCCCGAACCCCAAGCATAGGTTCAACTTCCTCGAGGCTGCGGAACGGTTGGGAAATCGGCCGTTTTTCCTTGCCGTGCAGCGGAGCCTCGCCCTGAGCCTGCCCTTGGTCATGATCGGCGCCCTGGCGCTGCTGCTCAGGGACTTCCCCCTCCAGGGCGGCCTGGATCAGGCGTTCGGGCCGGGCTGGAGGCTGATTTGCGACAATCTCATCGCCGGTTCCTTCGGCATCGCCTCGCTGGCCGTCCTCTGCGCCTTCAGCAGCAGCATGACCCTGCTGGCGAACCAGCGCAACCCCCTGATCATGGTCAGCCCGGTCATGACCACCATCGTGGCGCTGTCGTGTTTCTTCATCGTCTGTGCGCCCGCCGAGACCAACTCCTGGCCGACGTTTTTTTCCATGGACCGGGGCCTGGTGACGGCGCTGGCCGTGGCGACCTCGGCCACCCTGCTCTATCTGCGGCTCTGCCGGGTTGCCACCCTGCGGCTCTCCCTCGGAGCGGTGGGGCACGACCCGGTGGTCAGCGACGTGCTCACCGTCCTGCCCGCCGGCATGGTCACCATTCTCGTCTTCGCCCTGATCCGTCTCCTGATCTCGTCCGCCGGCGGTGCGGACCTGTACGACCAGGTGCGGAGTCTGCTCGCCGCCCCGTTCAGGGAAAGCTGGGATCATCCCGGCATGGGGCTCGTCTATACCGGCCTCTCCCAGCTCTCCTGGTTTTTCGGCGTGCACGGCCCCAACATCCTCTTTTCGGTCGAAGAGAATATCCTGATGCCGGCCGGCGCGGCCAACGCCGCCGCCCTGGCGGCGGGGACCCCGCCGGTCCACATCTTCACCAAGGCCTTTTTCGACGCCTTCACCCGCATGGGCGGGTCGGGCTGCACGCTCTGCCTCATCCTGGCGATCCTCATCCGCGGCAGGAACGACGGCAATCGCAAGCTGTGCCTGTTCGCCCTGCTTCCCGCCCTGTTCAACGTCAACGAACCGCTGCTGTTCGGCATTCCGCTCGTCCTCAACCCCGTCTATCTGTTCCCTTTTCTCCTCGTCCCGCTCATCCAGACCGCGACCGCCTACCTGGCCACGGTGCTCGACCTGCTGCCCCGGACAATCGCAACCACCAGTTGGACCACCCCGGCCCTGCTCAGCGGCTACATCGCCACCGGATCGCTCGCCGGCGCCTGCATGCAACTCGTCAACCTCGCCATCGGCACGGCGCTCTATTTTCCTTTTGTCCGGATCTGTGACCGCCTGCGGTGGGAACGGGGCAAGCGCGTGCTGGGTGTGTTGGCGCACGCCGCCGAAAGCCACGCGGTCGGACCGAATGGCCGCAAATGCCTCGATCAGCCGGGCGAATCCGGCCGCATCGCCAAGTTGCTGGCCAAGGATCTCGAAGTGGCGCTGTACCGCGACGATCAACTGTTCCTTGTCTACCAGCCGCAGATCGACGCGGCCAACAATCGGGTGTGCGGCGTCGAGGCCTTGCTGCGCTGGCGGCATCCGGTCTTCGGTTTCATCCCGCCGCCACTCATCATCGCCCTGGCCGAAGATACCGCCGGCATCGGCTGGCTCGGCCGTTTCATCCTCCGGGAAGCGTGCGTCCAGCGCATCGCCTGGAGGGGGCTGGTCGCCGAGGATGTGGTCATATCGGTCAATGTGACGCCGCGGCAGATCCTCGAACCCGGTTTCGATCTCGATGTCACGGCAATTCTCCAGGAGGTAGGGATGCCGCCGCAGCTGCTGGAACTGGAAATCACCGAGTCGACCATGCTCGAACCCGATGCCGCCGCCCTGGCCATGCTCCGCCGGTTGCGCTTAAGCGGGGTGCGTGTGGCCATCGACGATTTCGGCATGGGCCACACTTCGCTCCGTTACCTGCGCGAATTCCCCGTGGACACGGTCAAAATCGACCGTTCCCTGACCCTTGTCGTGGACCGGGAGGTCAACGATCCCATTGTGCGCTCAATCGTCAAACTCAACCGGACGCTCGGGTTCAACACCGTGGTCGAAGGTATCGAGAACCAGGAACAACTGGAACATTTTCTCCACATGGGCTGCCACATGTTCCAAGGCTACGTATTCTGCCGGCCCGTCTCCGGCGAGGACTGCCTCCACTATATCCGCCGACACAATGGCGGCCAGGGCTCTCCCGCCTCCCCCTCCGTTGGCGCAGCAACGCACCACGCCTGACATCGAACCGCACGCGGCCGCTGACGGGCCGGGGACCTCGGTCCCGAACCGTCTTCCCACCGGCGGCCGCGGGGTGAGCCGCAACGCGGATCGCTTCGCCCTTAGGGGCCGAGCGGCGCGGTGACCTCGTCCACCAGGGCGAAGATCGACCGGTAGGGGATGCGGCCGTGGAGGGCGAGCCCGATCTCGCAGGTCTTGCTGGTGGAATACCCGGCCTCGCAGCCGTAGACCTGATCGGCCAGGCCATGGAGGGCGGATTCGTTCAGCTCCGGGAAATTCAATCCCCGGTCGCCGGCAAAGCCGCAGCAGAAGATGTCCTCCGGCACCACCACCTCGGTGGCGCACAGCAGGGCCAGTTCCCTCAGCTTGGCGTCCAACCCCATCTTGCGGGCGCTGCAGGTGGCGTGCAGGGCGATTCTGGCCTCCTTGCGGGTGAAGCGGAGCCGGTCCTTGAGGAACTCGAGGACGAATGCCACCGGCTCGAAGAGGCGCAGCCGCTTGTCCAGGGTGGCGCGCATCCGCATCAGGCAGGGGCTGGTGTCGCAGAGCACGGGGATGGCGCCGTCCCGCGAGGCCCTGAGCAGGGCATCGCTCAACTCGTCTGCCTTGCGGTCGGCCTGGAGCCGGAAGCCCTTGCTCTCGAAAGCCTGGCCGCAGCAGAGGGCGTCGAGGTTCTCCGGCAGGATCACGGCGCAGTTGGCCTTGGCCAGCACCGACAGGGTCTGCTGGGGCAGGCCGCGCCGGTCGGTTTCCTCGCGGGCCGGCCCGCCCATGGCCCGGCTGGCGCAACTGGGAAAATAGACCACGGCCAGCGGATCCGTGGCCGCCGGGACTTCGGCCGCCACCTTGGGCGCGCCGGTGGGCATGGCCCGGTTCCACTGCGGCACCAGGCCGACCGTCCCCCGGTGCGCCGCCGCGGTTACCGTCTCCATCGCGGGCGTTCCCGCCAGCCGGTGCAACCGGTCGACGGTGTTGAGCGCCCCGGCCGCGGTCCGGGCCACGCCGCCGAAATGGTCCGCCGTCCAGGTGGCGACGGCGTTCGCCAGCGAACCGTGGGCCTCCTCGCGCAGGGCCTTGATCATCTTGCCGGTGTCTATGCCCACCGGGCACAGGGTCGAGCAGAGGCCGTCGGCGGCGCAGGTGTCCATCCCCTGATAGCGGTAGGAGCGCACCAGCCAGCGCACCGGCGCCTCGCCCGCACCGCCGCCCAGCCTCCGGCTGATCTCGCGCCGGCCGGCGATCCGCTGCCGGGGGGTGAAGGTCAGGTCCTTGGACGGACAGATCGGTTCGCAGAAACCGCATTCGATGCACTTGTCCACCAGTTCGTGGGCCGGCGGCAGCGGCTTGAGGTTCTTGATATGGGCCTCCAGGTCGCTGTTGAGAATCACCCCCGGATTGAGCAGGTTGCCCGGATCGAACAGGTGCTTGATCGCCCGCATCAGGGCAAAGGCCGCCTCACCCCACTCCTTTTCGACAAAGGGGGCCATGTTGCGGCCGGTGCCATGCTCGGCCTTGAGCGAACCCTTGTATGTGTCGAGCACCAGCCGGACCACGTCGGCCATGAAATCGCGGTAGCGCACCACCTCGTCCTGGGTCGAAAAATCCTGGGTGAAGACGAAATGGAGGTTGCCGGCCAGGGCGTGGCCGAAGATGATCGCCTCGGTGTAGCGGTAGCGCAGCAGCAGTTCCTGGAGGTCGAGGGTGGCGTCGGCCAGGTGCTCGATGGGAAAGGCCACGTCCTCGATGATCACCGTGGTACCGGTGCGGCGGACCGCGCCCACCGCCGGAAAGAGCCCCTTGCGGATCTTCCACAGTTGGGAAAACTCCGCGGGGACGGCGGTGAACTCGATGGGCCGCACGGTCTGGGTGCCGGCCAGCGCCGTCTTGATGCCGTCGATCTGGGCGGCGAGCGCCTCGGCGGTCTCGGCCCTGGTCTCAACCAGGAGGGCGGTCACCGCCGGCGCCAGTTCCGCAAGGAACTCGGGCATGCCCGGCTGGCCGGTCACCGAGGCCAGGCTGGCCCGGTCCATCAGCTCGGCGGCGGCCACCGGCTGCCGCGTGAGTGCGATCACCGCCTCGCAGGCGGTGCGGATATCCGGGAAATACATGAGGGCGCTGGCCTTGTGGCGGTGCTCGATCACCGTGCGGTAGACCGCCTCGGCGATGAAGCCGAGCGTGCCCTCCGAGCCGATCAGCAGATGCTGCATGATCTCGAAGGGATCGTCGAAATCGACCAGGGCATTCAGGCTGTAGCCGGTGGTGTTCTTGATCCTGAACTTGTAGCGGATGCGCTCGGCCAGCTCGGCGTCGGCCAGCACCTGGGCGCGCAGGTCCGCCAGCCCGTCGAGGATATGGCCGTGACTGCGGCGGAAGGCGGTCCGGCTCTTGTCGTCGCCGGTATCGACCACGGTGCCGTCCATGAGGATGAGGCGCATCGAATCCAGGGTGCGGTAGCTGTTCTGCTCCACCCCGCAGCACATGCCGCTGGCGTTGTTGGCGAGAATGCCGCCGATCTTGGCGCTGTCGATGGAGGCCGGGTCCGGCCCGATCTTGCGGTCGAACTCGGCCAGGATGCGATTGGCGTGGCTGCCGATCACCCCCGGTTGCACGCGGATCTTGCGGGCCTGGTCGAGCACCCGGTAGTCGTTCCAGCCCCGGCCCAGGCGCACCAGGATGGAATCGGTGATGGCCTGGCCCGACAGGCTGGTGCCGGCGGCGCGGAAGGTGACCGGCAATTCCAGCCTGCCCGCCTCCCGCAGGATGCGGCGCACCTCGGTTTCATTCTCCACGTCGATGACGATCTTGGGGATCAGCCGGTAGAAGCTGGCGTCGGTGCCGTAGGCGATGGTGCGCAACGGGTCGATGACCAGCCGGTCGGCGGGGATGGTGGTCTTGATCCGGCGGAAAAAGTCGCGGTATTTTCCGGTCAGCATGGCATACCTCCTGGTCTCGGGTTGCAGGGGAATGATGCCGTAGGATACGGTATTCCCGGAGAGAATGCCACGGGAAAGAAAATGCCGTTTTTCCGAAGGAATACCGAGTGCGCTCGCTCAGTCTCCAGACGGCCGCCGCCGCAGGTCGGGCAGCAGCACCGCCGCCAGGCCCAGCAGGGGCAGCCAGGCGCAGAACCGGTAGACCGCCTCGATACCGTGGACGTCGGCCAGGCGGCCCACCAGCGCCGCGCCGATCCCGGCCAAACCGAAGGCCAGACCGAAAAAGAGGCCGGAAATCATGCCCACCTTGCCGGGGAACAGTTCCTGGGCATAGACTACCATGGCCGGAAAGGCCGAGGCCATCAGCAGGCCGATGACAAAGGTGAGCGGCCCGGTCCAGAACAGGGAGGCGTACGGCAGGATCAGGGCGAAGGGGGCCGCGCCGAAGATCGACCACCAGATCACCTGCTTGCGGCCGATGCGGTCGCCGATCGGCCCGCCGAGCATGGTGCCTGCGGCCACGCCGAAGAGGAAGACGAACAGATGGAGCTGCGCCGTCTGCACCGAGACCTGGAACTTGTGCATCAGGTAGAAGGTGAAATAGCTGTGCAGGCTGGTGGTGTAAAAGAATTTGGAGAACATCAGCACCAGCAGCACCACCACCGGCCAGACCGCCGAGGACCGGTTCGTGTCGTCGCCGGCCGGTGCGGCCACCTTGAGCCGCCGTCCCTGCCGGTGGTTGCGGGCGTACCAGCCGCCGACCCGCCAGAGGATGATCATGGCCAGGAGGGCGACCAGGGAAAACCAGGCCAGGCTCAGGCGCCCGTAGGGGATGACGATCAGGGCGGCGAGCAGCGGTCCGGCCGAGGTGCCGCCGTTGCCGCCGACCTGGAAGATCGACTGGGCCAGGCCGTAGTGCCCGGCCGAGGCCATGCGGGCCACCCGCGAGGATTCCGGATGCAGCACCGCCGAACCGGTGCCGACCAGGGCCACGGCCAACAGCAGCAGGCCGTAGTTGGGGGCGTACGCCAGGGCGATCAGGCCGACGAGGGTGCAGCCCATGCCCCAGGGCAGGGAATAGGGCAAGGGATGACGGTCCGTGTACAGGCCGATCAGGGGCTGCAACAGGGAGGCGGACATCTGGAAGGTCAGGGTGATCAGCCCGATCTGGGTGAAGCTGAGATCGAAGCCGGTCTTGAGCAGGGGATAGATCGCCGGAATCAGCGACTGGATCAGGTCGTTGAGGAAATGGGAGATGCTGATCGCCACCAGGACCTTGAGCGCGATGCGCTCCGGACGGGCGGCGGCGTTGGTGCCGGTTGCTGCGGGCTGCGTCATGGTCGGGTCTGTCCTTGATGCGTTTGGGGCCGTCGTCGGAAAAGCCCCATGGCCGGCCCGCACGTCCCTCCCCTCTCTACCACGTCCGCGCGCCGGCGGCATGCACAATTCCACGGCAAAGAAGCCGGCGCCGGGCGGGTGCGGACCCGTACCGGCCATCCGGCCGAAGAGCCGTTTGCCCGGTTCATTCGTCTATTTTTTCTGGGCGTTGCCGATGCCGACCTCGGCAAAAGTCCTGATATCGGCCAGAATGCGGGTGGCCGCATCCAAGAGATGCATGGCCATGGCCGCGCCGGTGCCCTCGCCCAGCCGGAACTGGAGATCGAGCAGCGGCGCGACCCCGATCCGCTCCAGCATGAACCGGTGCCCGATTTCCACCGAATGGTGGCCGGCGAAGAGATAGGCCTTGGCCGCCGGCGCCAGTTCGCAGGCGATCAGGGCGCCGACCGTGGCGATCAGGCCGTCGCAGACCACCGGGATGCCGTGGGCCGCGGCACCGATCACCAGGCCGGCCAGACCGCCGATTTCATAGCCGCCCACCTTGGCCAGCACGTCGAGAGGATCGTCGGGATCGGGCATGTGGAGCGCCAGGGCGCGTTCGATCACCCGGATCTTGCGCGCCAGCATGAGGTCGTCGATGCCGGTGCCCCGGCCGGTGAGCCGGCTGACCTCCAGGCCCGAAAAGGCGGCGATGATCGCCGAAGAGGCGGTGGTGTTGCCGATGCCCATGTCACCGGTGCCGAGCAGGTCGACCGGACCCGCCGCCACCAGTTCGTCGACGATCTCGATGCCCGCCTCCACCGAGCGGATTGCCTCCTGCCGGCTCATGGCCGGCTGCTTGGCGAAATTGGCAGTTCCCCTGCCGACCTTTTTATGAAAAATGGGCAGGTCCGGTTCGAAATCATGGTTGACCCCCAGATCGGCCACCCGAACCCCGGCCCCGGCATGGGCGGCGAGCACGCTGATCGAGGCGCCGCCGTCGATAAAATTGTGGACCATCTGGACGGTCACCTCCTGGGGAAAGAGGCTGACCCCCTCGGCCACCACCCCGTGATCGCCGGCGCAGGTGACGATGACCTTCGCGCGCAGCCGCACATCGAGGGTGCCGGCGATCGCCGCCAGCCGGGCCGCCACCGGCTCCAGGACGCCGAGGCTCCCCCTGGGCCGGGCCTGGTCGGCCAGGCGCTCCGTGGCGGCCCGGTGCATGGCCGCGTCCAGCGGCCGGATGGTCTTTATCGCGGTGGTCAGTCTCTGCATAGTTTCCTCTCTCGTACACGCGTGATGTCGGGCCGGGCCGGCGCCGGGACGCTGGCCGGGACGCAAAAAAAAGGGCTCCCCAGGGCGGTCGTCGCCCTGCCAGAACCCTTTGCCATCGTGTTCCTCGAATACCCGCTCTATACGTCTTCTGACTTCCGGAGACTACCGGCCGCGCCTTCCCGACCGGTTGCGGTCAGTGGCCTGCCCGATGGCGTGCGGCTTCAACTTCCGGTTACAGCGGCGGGACCGTCACGGACTCGCACCGTGTTCCGTTTATAGAGCTGCCTGCTTTGTCGCCGCGCGTCCCGGCACGGCGTTCGCCAGTGTACGACAAAATCAGGAAGTGTCAACCGGAGATCCGGGACAGGGCCTGTTCCGGCGGCATCGGCGGCAGCTTCATCCGGGCGGGCGGGCGTCCAGCGCGGCCCGTACCTCGCACGACAATTCCGCGATGCCGAGCGGTTTCGTCAGCAGCGCCCTGACCCCGACATCCCGGGCCCGTTCCCGGCCGAGCCGTTCGCTGAAGCCGCTGCAGACGATGATCGGCATGTCCGGCCGGATCGCCAGTATTGCCCTGGCGAGCTGCTCTCCGGTCATGTGCGGCATCATCAGGTCGGTGAGCACCAGGTCGAAGGCGGTCGGATCGGCGGTGAACAACGCCAGGGCCGCGCGGCCGTTTTCCCGCGAGGTGACCCGGTAGCCGAGCCCTTCGAGGAGCACGGTCATGATCTCAACGATCATCGCCTCGTCGTCCACCACGAGAATGCGTTCATCGCCGCCAGAATACACCTCGGGCGCCGTCGGCGCCGCCTGTTCCACGGCCTCGTCGAGCAGCGGCAGGTAGACCCTGAAGGTGGTGCCCCGGCCGACTTCGCTCGCCACCGCGATGTCGCCGCCGTGTTCCTTGACAATGCCGTGGACCACGGCAAGCCCCAGCCCCGTGCCCTTACCCTGCTCCTTGGTGGTGAAGTAGGGATCGAACACCCGGTCCAGGATGGCCGGGTCGATGCCGCAGCCGGTATCGGCCACGGAGAACAGGACATACCGCCCCGGCGGCAGCGGGGAATCGGCGGCTGCGGGCCGCGTCAGCGCCACCTCTCGCAGCCGGATGTCGATCCTGCCTCCGGATGCCTCGACGGCGTGGTAAGCGTTGATGATCAGGTTCATCGCCACCTGGTGCACCTGCGAGGGATCGAGGAGCACGCTCGGGCACTGGGTGTCGATATCCATCTTGATCTGGATGTTCGCCGGGATGGTGGCCCGGCAGAGTTTATAAACCTCCTTCAGCACCGCCTGCATCCGCACGGGCACGACCTTGTGCTCCGCCTGCCGGCTGAAGGCGAGGATCTGGCCGATCAGTTCCTTGGCGCGCAACCCGGCGGCATGCAACCGCTCCACGTATTTCTGCTGGGCGCTGTCCGGCGGAAGGCGCAGGCGCAGCAATTCGCTGTATCCCAGCATGGGCTGGAGAATATTGTTGAAATCGTGCGCGATGCCGCCGGCCAGGGTGCCGATGGCCTCCATTTTCTGGGCTTGGTTGAGCATGGCCTCCAGGCGGACCCGTTCCTCCTCGGCCCGCCGCTGCTCGGTGATGTCGCGGATGATGCCGACGATGTAGGGATCGCCGTTCTTGTCCGTGTACAGGGTTTTCTTGGTCAGGACGACATGCCGGACGCCCCGGCCGTCGGTCAGCCATTCCTCGTTGATGTTCTCCCGGCCGCTGGCCAGCACCGAGGCATCCTTTGCCCAGAACACCTCCACCTCCGCCGCCGGAAAAAAGTCGTAGTCCGTTCTCCCCAGCACCTCGTCGCGAGGACGCCCCATGAGCGCGCACATCGCCGTGTTGACCAGCATCCAGCGATGCTCCCGGTCCTTGACGAACATGGGATCGCCGAAACTGTTGATGATCTCGTCCAGATAGTTCCGCGACTCGGCCAGGGCATCTTCCGCCTGCTTGCGGGTGGTGATGTCGGAGATGAACCCTTCGATCATCTCGGGTTGTCCGGCGGCGCCCCGGCGCAGGTGCGCACTGATGGACACCCATATCCTGCGCCCGTCCTTGCGGAGCACCTGCACCTCGACCAGCGCCTGCCGATGCTCCGAGAGGGCGGCGAGCAACCTGTTCCGGTCGTCGGGATCGGCGTACAACTGATGGCGGCTGTCGATGACGGCGGCGATGAATTCCTCGGGCGAGGCATACCCGAGCAGGGAGGCCAGGGCCGGATTCGCGGTCAGGAAACGGCCTTCCAGGCTGCTCTGATAGAACCCTTCCAGCGCATTCTCGAAAATGCCCCTGTACTTTTCCTCGCTCTGGCGCAACCCTTCCGTGTACCGTTCGAGTTCGCCGGTCATGAGATTGAAGGTGCGCGCCAGAATCCCGATTTCATCCCCGGATTTCACCGGAATGAGTTGGGTGAAATCGCCCGCGATGATCTTGTGCGCCACTTCGGTCATTTGCCGCACCGGCCGGATGAGCGACCAGGTGACGACCAGGCAGGCCAGGCCCACCAGCACGGTGATGCCGCAACCGGCGACCAGCATGATGCGGATCATCCGGGCCCTGCCCTCGCGAAGCACATTGCTGTAGTTCTGCAATTCGTCTTCGTACACGCTGGTGCCGATCACCCAGTCCCAGGGCGCGTAATAGGCCAGACGGGCCACCTTCGGGCGCGGCGCCGGCTCCCCCTGATTCTGCCAGCGGTAGCGCACCGTGGCCATCTCACCGGGCTGCAATCGGGTCGCCCTGTCGAGGATCTCCCGAATGACGAGACGACCGTCGCTGTCCCGAACGTTCAGCACCTGCTCCCCGTCCCGCTCCCCCCTGTACGAGATGACATACCGGCCGCGTTCCTCACCGCCGCCGCCCAGCACGTAGACGTAGCCGGTTTTTCCTATCGTGCTCTGCACAATGGCCTGGCGGACACGGGCGGCCACCGCCTCCTGCCGGAGGCCGACATAGAGCATTCCCACCAGGCGGCCGGCGTTGTCGCGGACCGGCGCGTAGGCGGTCAGATACCAATCGTTGACCACATGGCTGCGACCGTGGAAGGTCCTGCCCGCCAGGACCGCCGCGATCACCGGATTGACGCCGCCATCGGCGTCGACGGCCGGGATGCAGGTACCGATGGCGCGCGCGCCGGTCGGCGTCCGCACCGTGGTGGCAACGTGCAGCATGTCGCCGCGCTCGTTCATGCGCTGGAAAAGGGTGGCGCTCGCCCCGGTCAGTCTGCCCACTTCATCGACCACCGGCGTTTCGACGGCCGGATCGCGGTTCTTGCCGATCCATCGATTGCCGACGAAAAATGCGGGCAGCACCGGTTGGCCGGTTTCCCCGGTCGCCCGGTTGACCGTCTGCCATGCCACCGTCTCCTCCCCCAGCCGGACTTCGCCGGCATCGGTCAAGAGGCGTTCGGCGACCCTGAGATTGTTGTTCACCTGGAGCTGTGCCGTTTCGTCGGCGGTGCGCACCAGGTGGTACATCCCCTGGGTGATATGATCGAGATCGGCCTCGATGAGGGCATCCACCTCGCCCTGTGCCAGCAGGTTGTACTGGCCGCTCTGCCAGACGGAAAGCAGGACCAGGGTCATGGCCGTGAGCAGCACGCAACCGGCGCTCAGCAGGGCGATCTTGGTGCTCAGGCGTATTTGACGGAAGGGATGCATCGCGAACCGGATCGGAAAAGGGATGGCAAGACGGCTATGCGCCGGAGCGCCACTTCAGGAAGGAAAGGATCGGTCCCGGCCCCGTGTCTGTCGACACCGGGCAGCACCCGGGGCAGGCGGTGGCCAGGCCGGACCGATACATGGCAGACAGCGGTTCTGCATTGATTCCCGGGAATCCGATACGGGACGGCCTTGCCGAGGTTGGCACGCACTATAGAGGATTGCTCCCCCGGCCGTCTAGGTAAATCTACCTAATACACCACTTCTCTGGGAGGCAGTTCGACGAGGAAGACGGTGCCCGGCCCGGACAGGCCGAAGGGCGGAACGGCGCCGGCCAGGTATTCCACCGGCGCGGGACTCTGGGCGGAGATGGTGCCGCCGTGCTCCTTGATGATGCCGAAGGACACGGACAGTCCCAGGCCGGTGCCCTTGCCCACCTGCTTGGTGGTGAAGAAGGGGTCGAAAATCTTGTTGAGATTCCCCTGGGTCACGCCCTGGCCGGTGTCGGCCACGCTGACCTCGATCTGGCCGCCGGTGCCCCGCCGGCTGCGGACGACGATGACCCCGTCCTGGCCGATGGCGTCCGCTCCGTTGTTGAGCAGATTCAGCCAGACCTGCTTGAGCCGCTCCTTGTTGCCGTCGAGGGGAGGGACGGTCTCGTCGAGATGCTGGATGATGGTGATGCCCTTGAGGGAAAAGGCATGCTCCACCAACTGGACCACCTCGCGCAGGGAGCCGTTCAGGTCCACGGCCTCCCGCACCGATTGGGAGTGGCGGGAGAACCCGAGCAGGTCGGCGACGATCTTCCGGCAGATCTTGGCCTGCTTTTCGACCACCTGGAGATTTTCCAGGAGTTCCTGGTCGGTGATGTCGTCCATCAAGAGCTGGGTGTAGCCCAGGATGATCCCCAGCGGCGTGTTGATCTCATGCGCCACACCGCCGGCGAGACGGCCCAGGTCCTCCATCTTCTGCGACTGGATGAGCTGCTCCTGGATTTTTTTCAGCATGGAGATGTCCCTGGCGGTCAGCAGCAGGCCCATGATGCCGCCGTCCTGGTCGGCGACCGGCACCTTGACGATATGGAACCACCGCTGGCCGTCGGGCCGCTTGAAGGTGATTTCCTTGGCCAGCGAATGGCCGGTGAGCAGAATCTGCTTGTCCTCGTGGAAATTGAGATCGGCCTGTCGTTCGGAAAAGATGTCGAAATCGGTCTTGCCGATCACCTCGTCCTCGTTGAGGTTGAAATAGTCGCAGAACGCCTTGCTGGCGAACCGATAGGTCAGCTCCTTGTCCTGGAGGGTGATGAAGTCCGGGGTGACGTTCATGATGGTCTTGAGCAACTCCTGCTGCCGGGCGATGGTCTTTTCCCGTTCGGTCAATTCCTCGATGTGGTTCTTGATCGTCACCGCCATCACATCGAAGGCCTCGGCCAGGTCCTGGATTTCGTCGCCGAAGTTGTATCGAAACACCGGGCAGTGGCGGCAGCTCTCGATCTTGAGCGGATACTCCTTGCCCCGGCAGTGCGGGCACAGGGTGCCGGCCAGGTACCAGCAGCGCCGCCGCGTGTCGCCGTGGGCGGGGCAGTCGAGTTTCGCGCACTCCATGATGTCCCAGCAGTTTTTCTCCAGGGGGACGCCGACCTGCACGTTGAGGTTACCCTTGACGATCTCCTCCGCCGACTCCCTGAGCCGGTTGAGCCGGAGCGTGACCGTGCGGGCGAACCAGAGGGCGAGCACGATGCCCAGGCTCACCACCCCCAGCGTGCCGACCAGGCTGATCAGCCGCTGCTGCCGGATCTGGGCGTCCATCTTGCTCCGCGACAGCCCCAGACGGACCGATCCCAGGTTTTTTTCGCCGAGGATGATGCCGACGTTGAAATCGTAGACCGCCCCCCGCTCGGTCTCGAGGAGAAGAGGCTGGGGACGCCGGCTGTCCCGGTTGACCCTGAGCAGGTCGTGGGGAAAACCGCCCCCGGAAAAGGTGTGTGAAAGGACGTTGCCGCTGGTGTCGGTCAGGAAGATGTAGAGCACGTCACCATACTGATGGTGGGTGTTGTCGATGAGATTTTTCATCTGGAGGAAATCCATGGCCAGCAAGGGCTCGGCCAGGCGAAAGGCCAGCCCGGCGCTCAGGGCCATGCCCCGCTTTTTGCCCTCGTCGAGGAGCGCCCTCGAGGACATGGCAGAGAGGAGCAGCCCGATGCTCAGGCCGCTGAAGATCAGCATCAGGGCCATCCCCAAAGTGATCTTGGTCCGGAATTGCAGGCTGTGCAGCCCCTTGAGCAGATGCTTACTCACCTTCCAGCCCCACCTTCCTGTTCAGCTCCCGGATGGGATCGAAATCCCGGTCGTCGGAGGGGACGAAGCCGATGAATCGGGCCGCCTCCAGGATGGCCCGGTGCCGGGGATCGTGCGCGTAATCGAGTTTGAGCATGGCCGCCCGGATCTTGTCCGCCGCCTCCTGGGACAGACGTGGGCTGTAGGCATACACCCAGCCCGGATACGGCCTGGAGGTGGCCACCACCTTGATCTGGCCGATGTCGATCTTGTCCTCCACCACCTTCAGCGAGCCTTCGCGGATGGTGCCGAAATCGTGCAGGCCGGCGTAGACGCCCAGGATGACATTCTCCTGCCGGCCGCCGGAAAAGACCACCTCCTGGAAATCGCGCAGGGTCAGGCCGTGATCGACGAACAACCCCAGGGGAAACAGGTAGCCGCCGGCGGAGGACGGATCCACCGCCACCCAGGACTTGCCCCGGCAATCCTCGACCGACCGGATGGCCTCGTTGTCCCGGCGGGCAATGATCTGGCCGCGGAACTCCGCGCGGCCGTCCTCCTCGACGATCCGGGCCATGGCCCTGGCGCCGTACCGGTTGGCCAGGTTGACATACACGAAGGGGTTGGAAAAGGAGATGTCGATCTTGCCCTGCCCGAACATGCTGATGTGATGGGCAAAGGTATCCGGGAACACCTGCCGGATGGAGAGCCCGGTCTCCTCGGCCAGGTACTCCACCAACTGCTGGTGCCGCTGGAAGGACTCGGTATGCGAGTACTGCGGGAGATAGGCGTAGGTGATGGCCGGCTGCGGCGGCTTGGCCGCGATTTCCCGGCGTTTGTCCAGGGAAACCTTGACCGGTTTCTCCCCCTCGCCGCAGGCAACGAGCAGGACGGCAGTCAGAAACGCACACAGGATGAGCACTGGTTGCGGCATGCGGCGGCCCGGTTCGATCATGGGTTCACGGTGTCCCCGCCCGCGGCTGGAAACGGCGAACCGGCGCGGCGGCCGAGTCCTGCACGGGCAAGCGCAGGCCGGCGACAAGGGGCGAGGTTCAACCATACCCCAGGGCTTCCAGTTCCGCGTCGGTAAAACCGACCAAATGCGCGATTTCGTGAACCACGGTGATCTCGATCTCTTCCAGCAGTTGTTCGCGGGTGGTGCATGCGTTTTCCAGGGGTTCTTGAAAGATGAAGATGGTATCGGGATAGAGGGGCGGCTCGATCGCGCTGCGCTCGATCAGGGGCACCCCCGAATACACGCCGAACAACGTCTCGTCCGGCGCCATTCCCAACTCCTCCAGGATATCGGCCGAGGGCCGTTGCTGTACCGAAATGAGGATGTTGTCCAGGTACGCCCGGATGGATTCGGGAATGCGGGCAATGGCCTGCTCGACGAGGCGGGCGAAGGCCTCGGGGGACAGTCTCGGGGAGCGCATCGTCATGCCCCGCCTCCCTGCCCGGCCCCGGCGGGTCGACCGGCGGTCTCGCGGTGCCGGTGCGCAGCCCGGGCACCCCGCGCCTCGCCTATGATCCGGGCCACTTCCCTGGCGAGATGCTCGGCATTGAACGGTTTGGCGACAAAACCGGCCAACCCCATCTGTTGGTAGTTTTCCGCCGTGACGTGTTCGCTGTAGCCGGTGCAGAGCATGATGGGAATGTCGGCGTTCATCGTCTTGATTTTCTCGGCGAGTTCCAAACCGGTCATTCCGGGCATGCCCATGTCCGTGATGATCAGATCGAACGCATCCTGCCGCTCCAGAAACGTGTTGAAGGCGTCGTCGCTGGAGAGGCAGGCTTCGACCTTGTATCCCAAATGCTCAAGCACCTGCACGAGAAAAAAGGTGATGGGCTGTTCATCATCGACCACCAGGATGGTGCCTTCGAACACGGCGGGGGCGTCCGTCTCGGGGGACACGTTTTTTCCGGCATCTTCCTTGGCTTCCGGCAGGAAAACGGTGAAACAACTCCCCTGGCCCGGTGTCGATTCGACGGTCACCGCCCCGCGATGGTCGTTGACGATGCCGTGCACGACGGAGAGTCCCAACCCCGTTCCCTCGTGCAGGTTCTTGGTCGTGAAATACGGCTCGAAAATCCGTTGCAGATATTCCGGCGCAATCCCGGTTCCGTTGTCCTCGACCTGCAAACAGACATACGCGCCCTGCGGCAGATTGCCGGTAATGACCCCCTCCTGCGGCGACAACATCTTCCTGAACAGCCGCAACCGGATCACCCCGCCCTTGCCTTCGAGGGCTTGGTAGGCGTTGGTGCACAGATTCATCACGATCTGGTGCATCTGGGTCGGGTCGGCTTTCACGAAAAAATCCTCCTGACACTCGCAGACAAGTTCTATGTTCGCCGGCAGACTTGCCCGGAGAAGTCGAATGGCTTCCTTGACGATGAGCCCAAGCTGCAGATTCGATACATTTTTTTCACTCTGCCGGCTGAACTTCAGAATCTGATCCACCAGCTTGCCGGCCCGGTCGGCCCCCCGGATGATTTCCACCAGGTTATTGTACACCAACGAATCCCTGTCGCACTGGGACTGCGACAGCTCGGCATAGCCCATGATGGCCGTCAAAATGTTGTTGAAATCATGCGCCACGCCGCCGGCCAGCGTGCCGATGGCCTGCATTTTCTGGGATTGCCGTATCTGATTCTCCAGAAGTAGATGCTGGGTTATATCACGCTTGACCGCGACATAACTGATGATCTTGTCGTTATTGTCCTTCACCGGGGTGATGGTGGCCTCCTCCTGGTACACCTCGCCATTCTTTCTCCGGTTGATGAACATTCCCCGCCACACATTCCCCTTGGTGATTTCCTCCCACAGCAATTTATATTGATAGGAGGGCGTCTCGCCGCTTTGCAGCATCCTGGGATTCTTCCCCAGCATCTCGGTGAAGGAATAGCCGCTGACATCCTCGCAGGCGGGGTTGACATACTGAATATTGCCGTAGATATCGGTGATGATCACCGATTCGGCCGCCTGCTCCACCGCCGTCGCCAACAACCTTCGCCCTTCTTCCATCTTGAACCGGTTGCTCATGTCGTGGAGGACCACCTGGGCCACCTGGACATTCCCGACCACGGCGATTGTTACCCCCACCTGCACCGGGAGACAGTCGCCATTGCTGACGACGATGAACAGGGTGATGGTTTCGTCGCCGTTCCCCTCGCCATAGATTTTTTTGTTCAGAAAAAATTCATATTTCGGCCTGTGTTCTTGGCAGACAAACGATGAAAGATTTTTGCCGACAATATCTTCCGGTGGAATTTTCAATAAATCAGACGCCTTATCATTAAACTCGAGAATATGCCCGGCAGCGAGGTCAATTATGAATATGGCGTCCTTAATGGACTTGAACAATAAATAATATTTTTCGACAAATTCAGTTAAAATAAACTCAGACT
>Ga0265295_1001975_pt1 | contig 34140 bp, 20 predicted proteins | sample Munlansysbiofilm_FD_192503 | JGI IMG/M metagenome (GOLD analysis project Ga0265295, IMG submission 192503) | Leachate microbial communities from a municipal landfill in Southern Ontario, Canada - Methane capture system biofilm | ecosystem: Engineered > Solid waste > Landfill > Unclassified ... | reverse complement strand
TTTTCCCTAAAATCTGAGAGCGTTTAAGAAGTTTCATGTTTTTCTTTTTCAAGAAATCAAATTCCTTATGATTTTTAGGGATGGCCGGAGTGTATATTGCCAAATCTATATTTGGAGGAAGCAAGGAAGGATTGTCTTCAAAATGAATTTTTGCACCCTTTTTTATAAGCTCATCTGTAATGTGCGAAGGAGTTAGGTCGTAGCCATAAACATTTGCTTCATGTTCGACATAGAATTTTGCCAAAGCACTCATTCCAATGCCTCCAATGCCGAGAAAGTAAACAGTTTTATGACGGATATTTTTCATTTTATTTTTTCAATTTATAAATTTCCTTCACAATATTTTGCACCGCATTTGGAAATGCAAATTTTTGAATGTTTTCAGAAAGTTGATTCAGTTTTGTTTCGTCTTTAATTGTATTGATGAGCACTTCTCCGAGTTTTTCTATAGCATCTTTATCTTTGATTAAAATGGCAGCATTGGCATTTGCCAAAACTTTTGCATTTTTCATCTGGTGATCGCCAGTCACATTTGGCGAGGGAATTAGAATAGTTGGTTTGCCTATGCACGAGAGTTCTGAAATAGAAAGTGCTCCTGCTCTGGAAACCACAATATCGGCAATGCTATATAAATAGTCCATGCGGTCGACGAAAGGCGTGATTATTATACCACTATTAACGATGTCCTTGTCTGATTCGAAGAAATGATAATAATATTTTTCACCTGTTTGCCATATAAGTTGAATGTTATTGTCCCGAATTTGTTCCAAACATGTTTCAATGCTTACGTTCATTGTTTTAGAGCCTAGGCTTCCACCCATTACAGCAATTGTTTTTTTGTTTGGGTCTAATTTGAAATATTCGTATGCTTCTTCATTTTTGGGCTTCATATCCAAGATGTCTTTTCGAATGGGATTGCCTGTAATAACCATTTTTTTTTCAGAAAAATATTCTTTGGTTTCTTCATAGGCAACACATATTTTTTTTGCTTTTTTTGCCAGCATTCTGTTGGTTACTCCTGGAAATGAATTTTGTTCCTGAATTAGTGTTGGCACTCCTAAAAAAGCAGCCATCCGAAGCGTTGGGCCACTTGCATATCCGCCAACTCCAATCACAACATTGGGTTTGAATCGTTTGATTATAAGCATTGCCGAAAGCATGCTCCATGCCAGTTTAAAGGGAAAAACTGTATTTTTGAGAATATTTTTAAGATTTACTTTTCTTTGAAAACCAGCCACTGACAGACCAATAATATCGTATCCCGCTTTTGGAACACGGCTCATTTCCATTCGACCCTTTGCTCCGACAAATAAGATTTCAGCTTCCTTGTCGAAGTTTTTTATTTCATTGGCAATGGCTATTGCTGGAAATAAATGTCCGCCGGTGCCTCCACCGCTAATAATAAATTTATTCTTCATCGATAACCTCCTTAATTGTATTTATCTTGTTTTTTACTTCTTTTATCTCTGATAGATCTTCATTTTCAATTTCTTTGCTGACGCTTAATAAAATTCCCAGAGAAATGCTTGTAAACCAGAGAGATGTTCCTCCCATGCTGACCAAGGGCAAGGGCTGACCTGTAACCGGAATTAGATTTACGGCTACAGCCATATTTACCATTGCTTGAAGCACGATGATAAAACTTATTCCGATGGCCAGAAATGCCCCGAACGAGCCGGGGCTTTTTATCGCAATTCGGATTCCTCGAAACAGTAAGATTAAGTAGAGCACTACAATAATAAATCCTCCAAGAAATCCAAACTCTTCGATAATAATTGCAAAAATGAAGTCGGAATAGGGGTGAGGAAGAAAATTTCGCTGTGTTGACTTTCCTGGTCCTTTCCCAAAAGGATATCCGCTGGCAATAGCAATTTTAGACTGATCGGCTTGGTAATTTGCTTCGGGGTCTGATTCGCTTACGAAATTATCAATTCTGTTTTTCCATGTTCCAACGCGTCCGCTATCGGGACTGTTCGCTACAATGGTAACAAAGACGATAAAGAGCAAGGTCATAACAGCTGTGATTTTTGCCAAATCTACTATTTTTGCTCTGCCTACAAACAGCATTACCATGCACGTAACGCCCAATAGAGCGGCTGTTGAAAAGTTTGCTGGAAGTATCAATCCAATAACTGGAATAATCCAGTAAAATACTTTAATAAATCCAGTTTTAAAGTCGGTAATGGTTTCTTGATTTTTAGTCAGATAAAAAGCCAAAAAGATTACGGTTGCTAGTTTTGCAAAATCTGATGTTTGAAACGATATATTAATAACAGGAATGACCATCCAACGACTTGCTTCATTAATTTCCGAGCCGGATGTAAGCGTGAATAGAAGCAACGGAATGGAAACAATCATGAGTAATTTAGCAAATTTTGCATAGAACGTATATTTGAGAAGATGACAAACATAGGTAAAGCTTATTCCAAAAACCATAATAGCAAAATGTCGAATCAAATAATATTCTGTATTTCCAGCTTGTTTACGATAGGCCAAAGCACCCGTGGAGCTGTAAACAGCCATCATGGATATGATGGATAAGGTTATGATAACCACCCATATTACTTTATCGCCTTTTATTCTTGAAAGTATTCGATTCATATTGCAGATTTTTTTATAATTCGGCTATTTGTTTTTTAAACTCAAGTCCTCTTTCTTCATAATTTTCAAATAAGTCGAAACTGGCACAAGCTGGCGACAGAAGTACTACGTCTCCTTTTTCAGCAGCATAGTAGGCTTTTATAACGGCATCCGTCATATTGTGCGTTTCGATAATTTTAGGAATAACTCCATGAAAAGTGCGGATTAATTTTTCGTTGTCAACACCCATGCATATTAATGCTTTGACTTTGTTTTTTGCCAACTCTATTAACGCACTGTAATCGTTGCCTTTGTCTACTCCACCTGCAATCCAAACAACAGGTTTGGTCATAGATTCCAGACCATACCAAGTAGAGTTTACATTGGTTGCTTTCGAGTCATTGATAAATTTTACGCCTCTGATGGAAGCTACATGTTCCAAGCGATGCTCAACACCTTCAAAATCAGCCAAACTTTCACGAATCTTAGCTTTTCTAACATCTACCAGTTTAGAACCGACCGATGCTGCCATTGAGTTTTGTAATATGTGTTTTCCTTGTAGTGCAAGTTTTTCGATGCTCATAGTGCTTTTTTTAGAATTAATTTTAATAATCATTTTTTTGTTTTCAATCCATGCTCCATCTCCTTCAAAGCTAGTTTCCAGAGAATAGGGGATGCATTTACTTTTTATATTTGTAGTTGCAATTGCGTTTCGCAAGACGGGGTCGTCATAGTAGTAAATGAGATAATCATTTTCCGTCTGATTTTGTGTAATTCGGAGTTTAGAAGCGATGTAGTTTTCCATGTTTCCATGTCGGTCGAGATGATCGGGAGTAATGTTGGTAATAATGGCGATGTTCGCTCTGAATTCGTACATGTTTTCAAGTTGAAAACTGCTCAATTCCAGTATGTTGTATTTAAAGTTTTGCTCTGTTAATGCCATTGCAAAACTATTTCCCAAATTTCCACCTACAAAAACAGAGGTATACTCTTTTTTCAGCATTTGACCTAAAAGAACCGTTGTGGTTGTTTTTCCGTTGCTGCCAGTAATTCCAATATTGATTCCATTGTTGTATCGATCGGCAAATTCAATCTCCGAAATGATGGGAATGTTTTTCGAACGACACTGTTTTATAATATTTGCTGTTTCTGGAATTCCGGGGCTTTTAATAATGAGTTTTGTTTTCAGGATGACAGATTGAGTGTGTTTTCCCTCTTCAAAAGCAATTGCATGATGTAAAAGAACGTCTTTGTATTTTTGTTTGATGTTTCCGGCATCGGAAACCCATGTTTTAAATCCTTTGTTTTTTGCCAAAACGGCTGCTCCAATTCCGCTTTCAGCTGCTCCTAAAACAGCTATTTCGAAATTCATTTTTATCTTGTTTTAAGTGTTACAATAGTAACAATAGCCAGCATAATTCCTACAATAAGGAATCGCATTACGATTTTTGATTCATGATAATTTTTTTTCTGAAAATGATGATGTAAGGGCGACATTAAAAACACCCTTCTTCCTTCTCCATATTTTTGTTTTGTATATTTAAACCATCCTACCTGTATCATCACTGATAAAGTTTGGGCTAAAAACACCCCGCACAGAATTGGTATGAGCAGTTCTTTGCGAATGATGATGGCAAAAACAGCAATAATCCCACCGATGGTTAAACTTCCAGTATCTCCCATAAAAATTTGGGCTGGATAGGTGTTGTACCATAAAAAACCGATGCAAGCTCCAACAAAAGCACTGATGAAAATAACCAGTTCTCCTGTCAAAGGAATATACATTATATTAAGGTAGTTTGCAAAAACAGTATTGCCCGAAACATACGCCAGAATTCCCAGTGTGGCGCCAATTATGGCCGAAGTTCCTGTGGCCAAGCCATCTATTCCGTCGGTTAGATTTGCTCCATTGGAAACGGCTGTAATGATAAAAATAACAACAGGAATAAAAATTAAAAACCCCCATTTTGAGAATCCTTCTCCTAAAAACTTTAAGGCATTAGAATAGTTTAATTCGTTGTTTTTAAAGAAGGGAATGGTTGTTTTTGTGGATTTTACAGTTTTGGAATAGTATGGCGATGAGGTTGTTTTGTGACTTTCAACCGTAAACATGTTTTCGGTTTCAACGTATTGGTTTTTGCTTATTTTTTCTTGTATTACAATGTCGGGATGAAAAAACATTACTGCACCCACAATAATTCCAAGAATAAATTGACCGATGATTTTAAATTTTCCCGATAAACCTTTTTTGTCTTTTTTGAAAACTTTAATGTAATCATCAACAAACCCTATAGCACCTAGCCAAAGAGTTGTAAAAATCATCAGAAGAATATAAATATTGTCGAGTTTAGCAAATAGTAGTACTGGGATCAATATAGCAGCAATAATTATAAGACCGCCCATGGTAGGCGTTCCGGCTTTTTGCATTTGACCTTCGAGTCCCAAATCGCGAATGGATTCGCCCACTTGTTTTTTGCGTAAAAAATTGATGATGCCTTTACCAATGATAATGGTAATTATCAATGATGTAATTGCGGCAGCAGCAGCTCTAAATGAAATATATTGGAAAACTCCCGTTCCGGGAATGTCCATATATTCGTGAATCCATTTAAATAAGTAATACAACATCTTATTATATTTTTGTCAGTATTTTTAATAATTCTTCTTTATCGTCAAAATGGTGTTTTACACCTTTAATTTCTTGGTATTTTTCGTGTCCTTTTCCGGCCACCAAAATCACATCCGATTTTTGAGCCAACATACACGCTGTTTTTATTGCTTCGCGGCGTTGTTCAATCATCAAGCATTGTTTGCTTGAGTGCGATGGAATTCCCTTTTCCATTTGTTTCAAAATTTCGGTTGGATCTTCAAAACGAGGATTGTCGGAAGTGAGAATAATAATATTACTAAATTCGTGTGCAATATGTGCCATGATGGGTCTTTTTTCTGCATCTCTATTTCCGCCACAGCCCACAACTGTAATTATTTTTTCGTTTCCAGTTCTGATTTCAGAGATGGTTTTTAGTACGTTTTCTAATGCATCTGGAGTGTGCGCATAATCTACAATGGCAATAATTTCTTTTGGATTTGGAAGATATTCGAATCTGCCTTCAGCGGCTTTCAAACTGCTTAGTTTTTCGAGTATTTCAAAAGAGTCGAAACCCAGCAAGCGGGCTGTTGCATAAACTCCCAATAAATTATAGGCATTAAATTCTCCCACTATTTCAAACCAAATTTCTTGCTCATCAATAAGCAGATGCAAGCCTTCAAAAGAGTTTTCGATGAGTTTGCATTTGAAGTCGGCAATGGTTTTTAGGCTGTACGTAAATTTGTGAGCTTGAGTGTTTTGCAACATTACATTTCCATTTTTATCATCGATGTTTGTGAGGGCAAATGCATCAGTTGGAAGATGGTCGAAAAATGATTTTTTTGCCTTTAAATAGGCCTCAAAAGTTTTATGATAATCGATATGGTCGTGCGTTAAATTGCTAAAAACAGCTCCTTTAAAGCGAAGTCCAGCTGTTCTGTTTTGGCTTAGTGCGTGTGAACTCACTTCTATAAAACAGTATTCGCAGCCTTCGTCTACCATTTCTCTGAGTATTTTGTTCAGGGCAATCGCGTCTGGAGTGGTATGAGTTGATGGTATAACGGTGTCGTTTATTTTGTTTTCAACCGTAGAGAGCATTCCACAAGGGATGTTCATGGCACGAAATAAATTATGCAGTAACGAAACACTTGTTGTTTTTCCATTTGTTCCTGTAATGCCTACAAGCGACAATTCTTCGGAGGGATTGTTATAAAAGGAAGAGGCAATATATCCCAAACTTTCTGATGCATTTTTTACCTGAACGTATGTGATTTCGGGCAATATGTTTTTGGGAAGTGTTTCGCAAATAATTGCAATTGCACCCAATGAAATGCTTTGGTTGATAAATTCATGTCCGTCGTGCAAGCTGCCTTTTTGAGCAATATACAAGCTCTTGTCTGTGGCTTGACGTGAATCAAAACAGATGGAAGATATCCCAACATTCTCATTTCCAAGAATGGTGATGGTTTTTATGTTTTCTAAAAGTTCGTTCAGTTTTATCTTCATCCCTTTTATTTTTTATTCATTTTTGTTTATTGCGTTTCCTGATGTCTTCTTTAAGATGTAATCAATCGAATCTTGAATGGCCGATATGTAGGTAGAATCCGTTTGAATGTATGTTTGCGTATTGGAAGCGTTGTGGCTTTGCAGTGTCAGAATTACGGTTTGTCCTTTTTTGAGCTCTGTTCCTGGATTTACAGATTGAGAAGAGACTATCCCTTTTCCTTTAATTTGAGCTTTATATCCGCATTTTTCCAAAAGATATACCGCATCTTTTACTCCCATTCCTTTTAGATTTGGAACCATTCCTTTTTTAAATTTTTGGGGAATAAGTCGAACAAAATTCCCGGATGTAGTATTTGCCGAAACCCATTCCGCTTTTTTATTATTTTTGAGTGTTTTATATCGCATGTACGTGTAAATCAATGACAAATCATTTTGATTTCCGGTATTCACAAGAGGTATGTTTTTGATACGAACAGAGTCGGCTTGATATTTAGGAATATCGATTTCGGTAGTGTACACCTTGTTTGCAATTTCACGAAAGACTGGGGCTGCAATTTCGGATCCATAGAATCCTTTTCGTCTGGGGTTGTTGATTACGACAATGCAAGAATATTTTGGTTTATCCGAAGGGAAATAGCCAATAAATGAAGCTTTGTATTCCACTCTTCTGGTTTGGTCTTTTTTGTTTCCATAACCACCCCCCGATCTAGCAATTTGTGCAGTTCCTGTTTTCCCTGCAATTTTGTATACTTCATTGGAGAGTCTTTTGGCTGTTCCGTGTTCAACAACGCCTTCCATACAGGCTCTTGCTTTGTGTGCCGTTGAAGGTTTGCAAATGCGCGCATTCATCACAATAGGCTCGTTTTTCTGAATAATTTCTCCGATATGACGAATTTCTTTTACAAATTGAGGTTTCATCATTTTTCCATTGTTTGCAATGGCATTATAAAAAGCCAAAAGCTGAAGTGGCGTATTTTGAACCTCGTATCCAATCGACATCCAAGGAAGTGTTGTTATCGACCATGATTTATCTTTAAAGTCTTTCAAAACAGGCTTCCCTTCCCCTTGAATTTCGACTCCCAATCTTTCCCCTAAACCCATTTTTTTCAATAAATCTACAAAACGTTGAGGGTCACTGCCAAATACCTTTGTTACCAAAGTAGCAATTCCCACATTCGAGGAAACCTCGAAGGCTCTTGCCAAGCTAACGTCGCCGTATCCTGGCTCGTAAGAATCTTTCATTTCATACTTCCCAAATCTTTTTTTGCCGGTAGGTACTATTTCGTTTGTATCTACTTTTCCATCTTCGAGCAATGCAATGAGCGATGCGAGTTTGAAAGTAGAACCAGGTTCGGAGCTTTCCCAAATGGCAAAATTCATATCTTCGCCATAAGAGCCATCTTCACGACGTTTTAGATTGGCAATGGCTTTAATGTAACCGGTTTCTACTTCCATAAGGATGGCACAACCATGATCGGCTTCGGTAGAGTCTAGTTGGCGGAGTAGGGCATGTTCGGCTACATCTTGAATTGAAATATTGATGGTCGTATAAATATCATTTCCATTTTGTGGCTCAATTTGGTCTTCTTCCGTAACTGGCATCCATAGACCACCTCGTAGTTTTTGCTCTACTCTTCTGCCGTCTATCCCTTTCAAATAATCGGCATAAGCTCCTTCCAGACCAACAAAAATTCCAGTATCTTTTCCATCGTTTCTCCAAACTTTTTGTTCGTATCCAATCGTTCGATAGGCTAAAAGACGATACGGCATTTTGCGAACATTTTTTTGCTCCGTAATAAAGCCTCCTCTATTCCGTCCCAATCGAAAAATAGGAAATTCTTTAATCTTTTTTAAATCGGAATATGAAACTTGTTTTTTCTCATTTCTCACATTCGACCTCTTAATTAGCATATATCGGTTGCCTTTTTTTCGAGCGGTGATAAGCTGATTTTTATATTCAGAAGTGCTTTTGTCTTTAAAAAACTGGGCTAATGAAATAGCGAGTGAATCCACATCTTTTTCAAAAACTTCGTCGGAGCAAACCGTGGCGTCCCAAAACAGATCAAAAACGGGGACAGAAGTAGCCAAAAGACTTCCATCATCCGAATATATATTTCCTCGGGCGGCTTCAATGTTGCGGATTCTGATATTTCTATCCTGATCAATAGCTCTGTACTCTTCGCCAATGCTGATTTGGATGTATAAAATGCGTGCAATAATGGCTACAGCAAAGCACAATATACCAAAGTATACCACAAAAGAACGAACCGCTAATTGATTTTTACCTTCTAACATTTTTCACAGAGTCTGGTTGATATACTAATTTAATAGGGGGTTTGTTGTTGTCTAAAATCCCAATAGAACCGAGCCTTCTCGAAATAGTTGACTCTCTTAGGCTATCCATCATATCGGATTTAGTGGAAATATATTCATGTCGAAATTCAGTTAATTCTCTTTTTGTACGTTCCAATTTTATCATGTTTTTTTCGGCATAATAATTATTGAAAATATAGATGATTGCAAAGCTAAAAAGCAGAAATATAAAAGGCATCCACATCAGAAACTCTTTTCTGCTGAGGATGGATCCTCCCAAAACATTTCCCAAACTCCTTCCAATTCGTTTAAATACATTCTCGGAATGAGTTGTTACTCTAGGTCTCTTTTTTTCTCTTTGCGATGTTTTTTTCGATTCCTCTTCCGAAGCATCATTAAAAACATCTTCTGTAGATCTATATTTATTTTTCATTTTTCTCTTTCTTTTCAGCGATTCTCATTTTCGCACTTCTCGCTCTGTTATTTATGTTAATTTCTTCATCCGATGGAATGACTGGTTTACGGGTGATGTTAACAAAAGGATTTAGTTGATTGCCAAAGATGTCTTTGTGTAATATGCCTTCAAAATTGCCGGTTTTAAAGAAGTTTTTCACAAGTCTATCTTCGATGGAGTGGTAGGAAATAACAACCAGCCTTCCACCCGGTTTTAATAGTTTTTCTGCTTGTATAAGCATTGATTTTAATGCTTCAACTTCTTCGTTTACTTCAATTCTAAGGGCTTGAAAAATGCGTGCAAAAAAACTATTTTCCTTGCCTCTTGGAGCCTGTTTGTTCAGAAGTTGAAGAAGCTCTTCTATCGTTTCAATGGGTTTCGACGTCCGATAATTGCAAATCGTGCGTGCCAGCTTTCTCGATTCTTTAAGTTCTCCGTATTGATATAAAACGTTGGCAAGTTGCTCTTCATCATACGAATTCACAATATCTGCCGCTGTTTTTGGTTTCCGTACGTCCATTCGTAAATCAAGGGGACCCTTAAAACGAATGGAAAAACCTCTTTCGGGAACATCAAATTGATGCGATGAAACACCTAAATCTGCTAATATGCCATCAACTTCATTGATATTGTTGAAGTTGAGAAAGTTTGCTAAAAACTTAAAGTTGTGCTGAATGAGAAGAAATCGCTCGTCATCAATGCTGTTTTCTAGGGCATCAGGATCTTGATCAAAGCCAATAAGTTTGCCGGAACTTAATTGTTTAATTATTTCACGAGAATGCCCACCACCGCCAAAAGTAACATCGACATAAATTCCATTGGGCTTTATGTTGAGTCCTTCTACCGATTGTTGTAATAAAACCGGATTATGATATGTCAGATTGTTTTGCTCCATCATTTTTTTGAACCATTACTTCTTCTGCCAGATTTGCAAAATCTTGAGGTTCGTCTGTTAGGAGCGTTTCATACGTGGCTTTGTTCCAAACTTCAATACGATTTGAAAAAGCAAAGAGAACAAGCTCTTGTGCAATTCCAGCGTACGTCAACAAGTTCTTGGGAAGTAGAAACCTCCCATTCGAGTCGAGTTCGAGTTGTGTGGCACCCCGCATAAAATACCTAAAGAAATCTCTGTTCTTTTTACTGAACAAGTTTAATTTATTGAGATCCTCGCTAATTGTATCCCATTCATTTTTGGGATAAATTACCAAGCACTGTTCGAATCCGCGATTTACGACAAAAGTATTATGTGCTTCTGCTGGTATTTGCTTCTTCAGACCAACCGGCATCATCACACGTCCTTTCGCGTCAATTTTGCATTCGTATTCGCCCATTAAATTACTCATCTGATTTCCCCTTTTTTACATTTCCGGCAATTTTCTATACAAAAATATCCACTTTTTACCACTTTTTACCACTTGTTGATAACTTTTTTTACTCTTTTCATGAAGAAAAGTTACAAGAACGACTAAATTTTTTTTCAAAATGCTGATAGCGTGTGTGTTATGCCTGTATTTTTGTTGATAACTTTTTTCGAGAAAACTTACCATAAAAAAAATCCATCCCAGTTTGGGACGGATTTTCACTCTTTTTTAAATAAATTTATTTTTTGCTGAAAAATAAATTTACTATTCTGTCTTGAATTTTTTTTTCAAAAACGAATAATAAACTATTTTTTTCGACGATTTTCAATTTTTAAATTAAACAACTTATTTCTCAGAATGTCCATTTGCCAATTAATGTTTCTCTCGAATTAATTGAAATTCTGAGTAATTTTAAATATTCTTTTCGTGATATTTCTTTGGCTCCTAGACTTTCCAGATGTGGGGTATACATTTGACAGTCGATCAGATTAAAATTATTTAAAGCAAGCCATTTGCACAGATAATATAGAGCTACTTTAGATGCATCAGTTTCGGTATGAAACATGGATTCTCCAAAAAACACACCTCCTATTGAGATGCCATAAAGTCCACCTACCAGATGTTTGTTGTGCAATACCTCAACCGAATGTGCAAATCCAAGTTTGTAAAGTTCTTTGTAAGCCATTTTCATTTCGGTATTAATCCATGTTCCTATTTCGTCAGTTCTTCGAATGGATGCACATTGGTCAATTACACGACTAAAAAGGGAGTCTAATTTTACGGTGAATTTTCCAGAATTAATCAGTCTTTTGAGACTTTTCGAACATTTAAACTCTTCTGGTAAAAGAATCATTCTTGGGTCTGGCGACCACCATAAAATGGGCAATTCGTTATACCAAGGAAAGATTCCATGAATATAGGCCGTCAAAAGTCTTTTTGGGGATAAGTCTCCACCTACTGCCAAGAGTCCGTCTGGTTCGCCTAGGGAAGGTTCAGGGAAGACTATTTCTTCATCATCTAGTTGATAAATAGCCATTTTATTACATATTCAGATTAAAACGAATTCGGGATGCTAAAATCTCGATGGCTTGTTGGTTTTGTCCTCCTTGTGGAACAATGATGTCGGCGTATCTTTTCGTGGGTTCAATAAAGGTGAGATGCATGGGCTTTACAAATTTCTCATAATGTTCCAATACTTGTTTTACATTTCTTCCTCTTTCTATAATGTCGCGTTGAATGATTCGCATAAGTCGGTCGTCCGAATCGGCATCTACAAAAACTTTGATATCCATTTTTTCCCGAAGTCTGGCATTGCTAAAAGTGAGTATGCCTTCAACAATAATCACTTTTCGGGGATATATGGTAATGGTTTCTTTGGCTCTGGCACATGTAATATATGAATAAATAGGCATTTCTACCGTTTTTTGTTGGCACAAATCATCCAAATGTTTTATTAAAAGATTAAATTCAAATGAAGAGGGATGATCAAAGTTTATTTTATGTTTTTCTTCTTGGCTCAAGTGTTCGTTATCTTTATAATAGGAATCAAGATAGATGACACTCACCGAGTCTTTTGGCAATGAATTTACGATTTCTTTAACAACGGTTGTTTTTCCTGAGCCAGAACCTCCAGCAACGCCAATTGTGAGCATATTGTCTTTTTTTGTTACAAATATAAAAACATTTGAGAAAGAAACTCCTTTTATTTTTAATATTCTTTATTGAAAAAAAAAGGCTGTCCGAAGACAGCCTTTTTAATCGTAATTAAACGCTTAGTATATTGTCATTTTTTTCGAAATTCTATTCGAATCAAACTCTAATGTGTAGAAGTATACTCCCGGAGCATAAGATGAAATGTCTAAAGTAAACTGATGTTTTCCGTTTGGTTTTTGGAAATCTTCTGTCCAAAGAGTTTTTCCAAGAACGTCAGTTACTCTGAATTGTACTTTACCAGAGTATGGTAGAGTGTAATTGATTGTTGTTACATCTTGTGCTGGATTCGGGATGTTTTGTCCTAAGAACAAACCACCGTTTTCGTTGGTAGCGATACTGATATTGGATTGATATCCCACTACGTTTTTACAGCTTCTGTTGTTTGTAGAGTCCACATCATTCGGGAATAATGTATACGCACATAAATTGTGAGTACGTTGAGAGGGTGCAATATAAGGAGCGAAGAATGTAAAATCGGCTTCTTCACCTGGATTGAGGGTGCCAATATACGTTTCAACAACTTCGGCAGAGTTCACTGGTTTGTATGCAACAGGAATGTCTGTTACGACTGTGTTTCCGTGGTTTTTGATACGTACTTTTACAGTAACTTCAGCACCGTATGCAACAGAATCTTGAGGATAACTAGCAGGTTTGATGATTTGAGTTACACCCACATCTGGTAGTTTTTTAGCTAGGTTGATGTCGTCTAAAGCGATGTTTCCTTTTACGCCTGCTTTAACAGCTACAAATCTAACTTTATAGTATCCTTCAGGGATGCTGTTTAGACTTACGGTTTTTTGCGACCAAGGACTGCTTTGTGATGTTTGTTGTGCACCAAATATGGAGTCAACAACTGTCCATGAATTTCCAGAACCGTATTCAACATATAGTTTCCCTACATTCGTACCATGCATATGATACCAGTATGTCATTTCATTTTCTTGACCCGGGATTTTGTTGAAGTTATAACATTGAGATTCAAGCTGTGTTCTGTCGTTGTTCGAACCATTTCCAGTATATGCATACATGTATTTTCCTGTAGCAGTTCCTGTAGTATGATCTGCCATTGGACCTGAGTCAGCACCGTCTAATGTTTGACCTTGAGCAGCTATCCAACGATATTTATTGGTAGCCGTTGTAGTTGAGAATACTTCCCAATTGTTTGGAAATGGTCCATCGCCTGGATCAAAACTGGTAAAGTCTTCTGTGATGGGTAAATCTGCAACTACGCTTGTTACGTTAGTGGTTCCAGTAATGGTATCATTGTCTACGTTGCCATCACCAGGTAAGGAAGTAAATATTTTAATTGTATAGGCACCACTTACTGAGAAGTTCGCAGCATCTGTAATTTCAATACTTACCGTTTGGTTTGGAGCAATAGTCCCAGCAGTAATCGTATTTGTGTACGTTGCTGTTTGGGCTCCCGTAATATTTGCAGTAATTAATAGATTGTCAACACTCATATCTAGAGTTGCTGCACCCAAATTGGTCACCGTTGCGATGATGCTTTGGTTTGCAGAAGGACAGATATTGGCACTTGGATTGGTAATTGCCATTGGCTTAAGATCATACTCAGGCACTGCAAAGATTTGAGTTCTGATGGTATCGTTTGCCGAAACTTCATCGCCCGTCATTTCTACTATCGCTGTGAAATAATTCATTTCAGGCAATAGTGCAATTGTTTCAACAGTGACATTAATAGTATTAGGATAAGTTAAAGAACCTGTCCAATCGTATGTATATTCGTTGTTGCCGTGAAGCAAACGAATCGTTGCTGCTGTAATTTCACTGGTACCTGTATTTGTTAGTTTAACAGAAATAGGCATTAGAGTGTTTTCAACAGATTGAGTAATACTTGGTGATTCGAAGCCTGTAAGTGCTGCGTCAACAGTTGCAGGTTCGGCAATGTATACCAAATAATCCTCTACCTCGCCATATGAGAATGAACCACAAGCAGGTGCATCCGTGCCCTGTTTGTTTACAACTCTCATTCGAGTGACACCAGTAGAAGCTGTTGCTGGAATTGTAATTGTGCCAGCAGTTGTTGCTTGTGCTAATGTATTTGAAGATCCACTAGGGGTAGTTCCAGTGTGCAGTGCTTCGATTGGTTCAAAAACTGCATTGCGGTTATAGTCAATATAAGCATTGTAGGTTGTGGCAGACATGCTTGTTAAGCGAGCAATAGTCGTTGCTTTGAAAGAGTATGGAACGCCTTTTACAAGGTAAAGAGTAGGAACACTGTCTGTGTAATCACGATATCCACCAACTGCGGTTGGATTGCTGTATAGAGGATGTGGAAAACCGTTATTTAGGTTTGCCAAGGTTACATTTCCAATATCTCCATTAGAGGCTGGTGTTGTGACTGTGATGGTACAATATACCGGAGGTGCTATCGTTCCATACACAGTGTCATTGGTTTGATAATTATCACCCACCAAAGATGTATATGCAATTGGATAAAGAGTCTCGCTGTTGGCTGTCAAGTCTTCTGTAGCAGTAAAGATATAGTTCGCTGTTGCGCCAGGTAAAATAATACCGGTATACGTTTCTGTTACTGGAGTGTTATTGCCAATTTGGTAACTTACAGGGAAGTTTGTTATATTTTCAGTACCAAAGTTTTTGAGCGTAACATCAATATGTTCTGAAGCACTTAACCAGCCTGTTCCGCCCAATGGTCCATTGTAGCTGATGACGCCACCATCTACAGCTGGATGACCGGTTGTGTTAACGGCAACTCCAATGCGCTCGCTAGGACAACTTAGTTCCTGTATTTTGAAGGAAATGTTTGTTCTGGATGAACTCATCGATGGTGTTCCGGAAGTGATTCCAGCATCAGAATAAGCATATTTTGCCATGTTTGGAATGGATGTTGCCTTAAACGAAGGATACCCCGTTAGCCATGAACCATCTCCATTAACATAGTAAATAAGCAATGATCCTGTTCCGTCATAGCTGAATGGGTTATCCAAGGCGATGCTTAGCCATTCGGAATTTGTAATAACAACATCCCCTTCATAAACGAGTGTCATGTTTGCAGGGTTTGGCATGGTAGTGTTTGCAAAAACAGTATCAGAAACAGTTGCCATGTATACCTTTTGATTATTAACGGTATATCCCATGGTGTTTGCTGTATTGATTTGGAAGTGAATGGTGTCAATATTACCAGAACCTCCAATTTCACTTTGTTTGTACAAAGTAGCGGACCAACCATAATGAAATAAACCATAATAAGGGATATAAGATGTGGATACGGTTCCGTTACCTACTGTAATGTCCATCATTTCACCAATAGATCCTATGCCTTCCATCCAATAATAGGCAGTATCGTATAAAAATGGAGTGGTGAATATAGTATCAAAAGAGAAAGGAACAATTGCTGTTTCAGAGTCATAAACAGCTAATATTCCATCATAATTGAATGTATAATTTGTACCATAAGGAATATCAACATCTGTGAATGTGAGTGGAAAGGCCGTAAATTTAGACACAAAATTATAAAGAATAGTGTCATTTACGTGATAAGTATCTTCTGTCAAAGAAGTCCATATTTTCAATTCAAAATCAGTATCACCTGAATAGGAAGAGAAGTCGTATGTAGTAGGGAATGTAAATTCGATGGTGTCATTTGGATTAATGGCAGTATTGATTACTCCTGTTAGGGTTGTTCCACCATTAATTTGACAATATACATTTGCTCCGGTAGGAACAGTGTTTGGAAGTACGTTTTTAATACGAACCACGATGTCTTCATTTTCCAAGTAACATTGCGTTGTAGGTGATACAACTTCAAGAGGCGTGATGTCATTAATTGGAGCATCATCCACATTAACAACAACTTCAGTCAATTCGCTCACGCAACCCAATGTTTGTTTGTAGAACATTACATTCGGACGACTTGAAGCCATAGTTCCTAACCCAGTTGGGAAAGAAGCGTCTAGAACCTTATATTTTGCAACATTTGAAACAGAGGTTGAATTAAACTTAGGGTAATTAGTCAGATAAACACCTGCATTGCATTCCCAGTAAATCATAAGACTTCCAGAGCCATCATACATGAACCCTCCATCTATGGGCACATTTAACCATTCTGTATTATCAATAGTAATATTTCCTTCAAAAACGAGGGTCATAGAACTAGCGTCGGGTTGGCTTGCATCTGAAAACTCTGTTTCGGGAACAATTGCCATATACATTTTGAGATTCTCTGTATTGTAACCCATTGTTGCTGTATTGATTTGGTATTTAATAGAGTCAAGATTTCCAATGCCATCTATCTCAAAATCTCTAAGCAGCATGGCTGACCAACCATATTTATGCCATCCACTATATGGAACCTGATAAATTGCTGTCGTACCATTTCCAATAGTGTCTGAATATCCCATATTGTCTATTCTTTGGAAACCAACATAGAAAGAGGTGTCAGTTTGTAAGATTCCAGTGGTATAATCAGGACCAACATGAATTGCGTTTACGGTGTCATTGTTTAAATACCAACTGATAGCACCTTCATACGTTCCAGGATTTGTTGCTGCAAAATAAGCAGACTCCATGTAGTTTCCTTCTATTGGATTAGCAGTAGTTAACACTGCAGCAGGGGGAACAACTTCGGATAAGATAGTGTAGGCAAACAAGGAGTCATTGTGGTTAAAAGGATCTGCGGTTAAGTTAATCCACGAATCAATAACATACTCTAAACTTTGGTCTGTAGGTGGAGTGAAATTGGCTGTTTGAGTAAATGAGAAATCATAGTTCGTTCCAGAAGGAATCAACGCATTCACTTGTTCGCTAATAGCATTTCCGCCATCAACAACATACCATGCGGTGAGTTCATTCGCTAAGATATCATTTGAACCATTGTTTGTGATTTTAATTGTTATGGGTTGAATTCCAACACCACATCCACCAATAGGATTTGTAATCGCAAGGAGTTCGGCATCGTGTGCTGGAAGGTCTCCAATAATGGCACCAATCATTAGTTTTTCTTTGGTTAAGGTTTCTGTGAGTATGCCACCATTTATAGGTGCAGTATAGAATGTGTTTTTTCTGAGTGGAGTTTCTTTTTGAGAACCGATGAGATTGCCAGATCCTATTTGAGCAATACCTGCATAGAATATAGTGTCTGAAAGAACAGCATCATTGTAATTGACAATAGGTAAACTTACCCATGAGGCTGTATCTGTAGCAGTAATTGTTAAGGTGTCTGATTTGGCCAAAACGGTACCATTGCCAGAAACAACTACACCATAGATTTTTTTACCAATCGATGCATTAGGACTTATATATGCAGTAACATTACGAACGGAACGGATTCCATTAATTCTATATTTTGCTAATAACAATGCATTTGCATTGCTTTGGTATGCAAAAACTTCAGATGAATCAGCATGGCTATATTCATCTGTGGTGGAGACAACTTGACAAACTTGAGTGTTGTTTGTATTGTCGTCATCGTTTGCAACGGATACCGAAATATGGTTTTCACCAGGAGCAGTTGGAGCAAAAGTGTTGAATGTTATTGTTTTTTTAGCACTTCGTAATAGTGTATCCACTGTAATCACTTGTGAGTGGGTATTCACACCCGTTACATTTAATGTGACATTTAGGTTAAACAAATCATTGGCACCAAAGTTTTGTATTTCTGCTTTAATAGGAACAGGAGAACCATAGTTCACTGGAGTTTGTCCAATCGCTTGAACGTAATTGGTGCGAGCATCATTGCTTAATACATCACGAACAACAATACGATCAATACTGATGTTGTAACCAGCATTACTGCGTCCGTCAAATGCAATCCGAACGCAAGGTTCGCCAGCATAGTCTGATAAATCCAGTTCATAACGTTTCCAACCAGGGGTTGTGAAAGCTGCATTGTAACGTCTAACGAATAGAGTGTCATTGGTCCAAGAAGTGCCTCCATCAATAGAAGCTCTTACTGTAACTCCCTCTGTTAAATAAGAAGTAGCTCCTCCAGTGACGTCTTGAGACATCCAGAATTCTAGAAGAGGATTGTTGAGATTTGTGAAGTCCATGGCACCTAGCATTGCTCTGGAGATGGATCCACTACCAGTTAACGAGTTAAAATATAGTCTATTATTTCCGAAAACAGGGCTTAAAGTAGGGCTTGTCATATTGCCTGTAGCAATCGCCCAGCTTACAGTTCCACTAATTTGTTCAATCGCAAGTGGAGGATCGATTTCAGAAGAGAAATCGATATCGTATGGGAATGAATCAATTTTAGTCATGTTTTGTGTGCGTCTGATAGTATCATTATCTCTGTTACCATCCGTAGCAAGTTCATGCCAAATGGTAAGATTATATATACTAGGAATACTAAAATCCAAAGCATCTGTAATGTTGATTGACATTGTATCTGTAGAGGCTAAGAATCCTGTGTTTTTAACAAATGTGTAGTTATTAATATTGGGTCCATTTACTACTTTTGCATTAAAAGGCACATTTGTTTGATTAAAATGAATAGTATCAGTACCCATATTACGAATTAAAATACGGATTTCTAATCCATTCTCATTACAAATCTGAGATGCTTTAGGTCGAGTAATAGCCCAAATAGCTATGTCTTGTGCTGCAACGTCAAATTCAACAGCTCCCATATCAGGAGTAGTTGCACTTCTGGGGTTACCAAATAAGTCATCGGTTACCACACTAACAGCTTGAGCACTATTGTTTAAAGGTATTTCAGAAGTGTTGGGATTATTCCATGTCATGAAAAAAGGATTCACGCTAACTGAGTTGGTGTCTTTCCCAGAACCCGTTTTCCAAGCACTTAGGTTCGTTCTATTTGAAGTTACGTATCCTAGGTTTACGCCATTAGTATATAAGTTATTATAGTTTGACCACCAATGAGTAGGTTGTGTTGAAACGTATATCGCTACACCACCAGCACTGTTTGCTAAAATATTGTTCCGAATATCAACATGAGAACCGGAAGTTACATATAAGCCACGTGTACCTGTTGCTGTGGGTCCTGTTATATTAATGGTATTATTATAGAAATTAATATTACTTCCTGTTGTCATGTAAACACCTGTACCAGACGAAGCATTTCCATTGGATGCAATAAAGTTATTTGAAACCAATGCCCTTTTAGCAGTGTCTAATCCTTTTGTTGAGGATAAGTACATACCATAATACAAATTATGACTTGTGATGGTGTTTTTACTAATACTATGTAATCTGTCAACAGAAGTTAAATATACAGCATAGAATGATTGAGTAGATGAAGCCTTTTGTTCAACTTTATTGTTGTTGATTGTTATTCGATTTACATTGGATAGGTATAATCCTCTATAATCCTGATTCATGGTGTTTGAAGTAATAACAACACTGTCTGTCCTGTTTGCAGATAATCCTGATAAATAAATTGCCTGAGAACCATTTAAAAACGTGTTGTTATTGAAAACAAGAATAGAGTCTTTTTGAGAAGTTGCCTTTGAGGAGTAAATTAAAGCATAATTTGTCGAACTAGAATTATCACTAGTACCTAAAAGAATATTATTCTCAAAAACAATATTGGTACAACTGTTTTTTAATTCTACTATTCTTGATCTTGAAGTATTCCCTCCTTTAAGAGTCAAATTCATGAAACGATAATGGCTGGCAGAATCCAGGTAAATGGTAGCCAAAGAATTTATGGTATCATTGAAAATAACATCTGCAGCATTGTTTGTTTCCGATTTAAAAGTGATTGTGTTTGTAAAAGACGATCCAGGAGTAGTGGATAATACCAAGTTACGATTGTATGTTCCCGGACGAATGTTGAAAACAACAGGTCCAGTGATTCCACAAAGACTTAATTTTTGTTGAACTTCTTCAAAACTTGAAAAATCAGGTGACGCTCCTCCCACTGTATAAGTTCCGCCGGCTAAAGCACCACCGCAAACAAATACACTATGAGTTAAGGTGTCGTTTAGATTGTTTAAATCAGTGCCTCCATTGGGATTGGAAGTCCAAAATTTTAATTCATTTAAACCAGCAGGGAAAGTTACATTGCTAGCTAGAGTTAACATTGCAGTGACTTGATCCTGATACATGGAGCCTGTCCATGCCAAAGGTCCGGCTTGTGTAACACCATTTAATGACCAATATACATCAGCAGATGTAAGAATGGTTGTTCCAGAGTTTTTAATGCGAACTTTTACATCTGACTGCTCAGTTGTAATAAGAACAGATTCTGGTTCAACAACAGCTGCCATTGCAGCATCTAAACTTATGTCTGTTTGTTGGTATCCAATTCTAACAACAGGACGTTTCGAGTAAGACCCAGTGAGTGGGGATGCGTGAGTGCCTCCACATAAATCGCCAGATGTATCTGTATAAGCAGCGTAAGAAGCCACAAAGGGTGTGCTTGTTTGCCATATAGTGGCGTTTCCACCATAATTGGAACCTGTTATTGAGTTAGCATGACATTTTTGGAAAATCAAATTGCTGGTGCCATCCCAAATAATATCAGTGGAAAATTCAAAAACATTCCAACCGGCTTGGTGATTTCCAATTAAGTTTGCCGCCGAATAAACTTCTGTTAGACCACCAACAAAGCTTGAAGGAGATACTGATAAACTGGTTTGCCCAGCTTTGATGCTGAAATTGCTAAACAATGAACCTGCGGAAGTACTAGCAGTAGCGGGATTTGTAACATAAAACGCAATGCTTTGAATAGGACCAGGCTGAATGCCAAAGTCATGAAGCTCATCTGCTCTTATGATAAACTGTACTCTATTTTGAGTATAATTATGTACAAAAGGATTGGGTTGTGTAGTAGACGCTGTTGAATCATAAAAAATTACGATTTCAGCAGGGGGTCTTTTGTTTAAGAATTTTTTGATGTCGGTAATTCTTTCATTGTTAAATTCATCTTTTGCAACAATTTGATATTCAACTGTTGTTAAATATGGTTGACTGGGAATTTCAAATGAAAAAATAGAATCATTGATTTCTGTCATAGGAGTTGTATTCCATGTGCCTGGTGCTCCTTCATTAAGTGTAATTCTGTGTTTAATATCAACAGAAGCAATGTCGGATTCATCTAGTACCTTAGCTTTTATTACCCAAGGGCCAGTTCCAAATATGGTATCTTTTGGAAAAGGAGTAATAAAAGCAATACTGGGAGGAATAATTTCGTTTTCAGAAGCTAAAATTTCGATGTTGTCAATAAGCCAACCATAAGCTGCTTCTGTTCCTGCCGTTCCTCCTTTTTGTATTCTAAAGGATATTCTTACAGAGTCTTTGTTTGCAACCAGAGATGAAATGTTGAAAACTTCAGATTTCCACCACGATTGTTGTGGTAACGTATTTATATTTGCGGCATCCCAATCAGAATATGAAGATGCGGTAAACATCGGGTTAGAACCTACGAGATAACCTCCTGTAGTTGGACGTGAGTACACATCGTCCGTTGAAGGAATGATTTGAGGCGTACCATTGCCAATAATATACCTTAATTGCGCTTGATCCGTAGGAGCAATTTTGGCAATATGCTTAAATCGCAAATATACATTGTTGTATCCCTGCGTACTAAAGATGATGGTCGTTAATTGCGTGCTTTGACCAGTATTGGCAGGCACAGCACCGCGGATAGATTTTGTCCCCTCTGCGTAATAAACAGAGTTTTGAGTCCAATCATCACTTCCTGTAACGGATGTTGTGGTAAATGAGAAAGGAAGACTTTCAAACCCCTCCTGAATCAAATATGTTTGTGAAAATAGTGGAAATGAGAACACTATCATCACCAAAAATAGATACAGTTTTTTCATGAAGATTAATTTTTGGTTATTGTTTAATTTGGTTTTACAAGACATAGACTACAAAGATAAGATAATTTCAGAATAAATTGTGTTTTTTTGTATAATAATAACAATTTTCTGCGAAAAATAATAATAAAACATTGAAAGGCAGTAGTTTATATTATTTGAGCTTGATTAACCTAGTTTTTTTTGTTATTTTTTTGTGATATTGTTTTTGGGCAATTGATTTTTGTTTTATTTTGCTGTATATTTGTTTCTATAAAATAATAAAAACAATAACATGAAAAAACTTATATTTATCTCTTCTTTTATTGCATTCTTTTTTTCAATAAATGCACAAAGTTTAGTTCTGCATCAAGGAACGCAACTTCTTACAAACGATCAGGAAATTTCCTTTCCCGTTGACATCAATACCGAAATGCTTGGTTCCCCAACAACTGCTATAAAAGTTGAAAATACGACCAATGACTACGTTTTAGTAAAGGTCAAAAAAACAATTATAGATACGGTAACCGGATCCCGAAATTCTTTTTGTTGGGGACAATGTTTTGAACCCAGAGTATATACTTCGCCAACTCCTTTGATTATTAATGAAAATGAGACCGATGAAGAGAGTTTCTTTGCTGAGTATTGGCCCAATGGAATTGCAGGAATCACCAGTGTTCGGTACACCTTTTTTATCTATGACTCAGAAATCGTAGATCCAGATATTAATTATACCGATTCCGTTAGCGTAATTATGCACTTTGTAGTTGAACCTGCCTCCGTAGAACAATATATTAAGTCAAATTCTACGCTTTCCAATGCCAGACCAAACCCAGCAAGTTCCTACACAAACATTCCGTATTCATTGCCAAATTCTTTTTCGGGCGAAGCTCAAATAGTTGTTAAAAACATTCTGGGAGCAAGCGTATATTCAGAATCTTTGAACAGCAATAATGGCAAAGTGTCATTGAATACTGCCGATTTTGAACCTGGAATTTATTTCTACCTATTGGTAATTAATGGTCAAACGCACAGTACCAAAAAACTAATCGTTAAACGAAATTAGTTTAAAAAAATATGGTTAAAAAAAAAGAGGCAAAATATTTGCCTCTTTTTTAGTTCTTCAAGCTAAATATTAAATGCTTTTTTGATTTTCTCAACAAAATCTAGTTTTTCCCAACCAAAGAACTCAACCGTTTTGAAGTATTTCACTTTGCCATCAATTACTCTTTCAGTAACGTTTTCGCCAGTGTAATAAACTTCCACTTCTTCGAAGTAAGGATCGCGACCAAAATGACCATAAGATGCAGTTGGTAAAAAGATAGGATTCTTCAATCCAAATTTTCGAACGATTGCATTTGGACTTAAATCAAATAATTCATTTACAACTTCTGCAATTTTTGCATCGCTTACTTTTTTTCCATCTCTGTCTTTTATAAGTGTTGTTCCATTTGTGTTGATAAACAATCCCACTGGTTTTGCAACGCCAATTGCGTATGCAACCTGAACCAATACTTCTTTACATACGCCAGCAGCAACTAAATTCTTCGCGATATGGCGAGTGGCATAGGCTGCAGAGCGGTCAACTTTGGATGAATCTTTTCCTGAAAAAGCACCACCACCATGAGCTGCGCGTCCGCCATAAGTATCCACAATAATTTTGCGTCCGGTTAATCCAGTGTCGCCATGAGGACCACCAATGACAAATTTTCCAGTTGGATTAACGTGCAAAGTTATATCATCGGTAAAAAGTTTTTTCACGGAAGCAGAAACCAGTTTTTTTACTCTTGGAATAAGAATGGTTCGAACGTCATTTTTAATGATCTCCAACATTTTGGCCTCTTCATCAAAATCGTCATGCTGCGTTGATATTACGATGGTATCAATTTTTTTGGCTCTGTTTTTCTCATCGTACTCAATGGTTACTTGAGATTTAGAGTCGGGGCGAAGATATTTCATTTTTTTGCCCTCTTTACGAATGGCTGCCAATTCGCGCAAAAATAAGTGAGACAGCTCAATAGGCATGGGCATATAATTGTCCATCTCGTCGCAAGCATAGCCAAACATCATTCCTTGGTCGCCAGCTCCCTGGTTTTCAGGGTCTTCGCGTTCAACTCCTTGGTTGATGTCGGGGGATTGTTCGTGAATGGCCGAAATAACGCCACAAGATGCACTGTCAAAACGATATTCTGCTTTTGTATATCCAATTTGTTCGATGACCGACCTGGCAATTTCATCAACGTGAACATAACCTGTGGTTTTTACTTCGCCTGCACAAAAGGTCAATCCAGTTGTTACAAGTGTTTCGCATGCTACTTTCGAATTGGGATCGTGTTTTAAAAACTCGTCTAAAAGGGCATCTGAAATTTGATCACTTACTTTGTCGGGGTGACCTTCCGAAACTGATTCTGAGGTAAATAGATATCCCATCTTTTTTCAATTTTAATGATTAAACATAAAAACTTAAATGAAAAGAAGGTGATTGTAAAGACAGGTAAAAATGGTTTAGCATTTTTTTTGTGTGGTTGCAATCAATCAAATCTTTCCACATTTTTCGTTTGCAAAATTATATAATATTAGAACATGAAACAAAATTTAGTCCTATTTGTTTGTTAATTGTTGGAATACATCTTCCAATCGATGTTTTTCTGTTTGAAGTGATACAATTGTATAGTTATTGCTAACGGCCCATTTAAAAACGGTACTTCGGGCATCAAAATTTTTCTTTGTGTCAATTCTGTATTTGTTGTTTCCTAAGTTTTTGGTGCCCAAAACTCCATCAATCTTCATTAGACCATTTATGGCAACTTCGTTTTCAAATTCTACCAAAACAGAAACATTCCCCGAAAACAAATCATTAATACTTGCAGTATCGGTGTTGGCAACAATTTCTCCTTGATTGATAATAATTACTTTGTCGCAGATTGCTTCTACTTCCTGCATAATGTGTGTAGAAAGCAAAACTGTTTTTTCTTTTCCAATCTCTTTTATTAAATTCCGAATTTCTACAATTTGATTTGGATCTAAGCCAGAAGTAGGTTCGTCCAAAATTAGAATTTCAGGATTGTGCAACAAAGCTTGAGCCAATCCAACGCGCTGACGAAATCCCTTGGAAAGGGCTTGAATTTTTTTTCTACTCTCTTTCTCCAAACCCGTGATATGGATGACTTCAGAAATGCGTTTCGAAATCTCTTTGGTGGAAAGATAGGTGCCTGCCGAAAATTCTAAGAATTCCCGAATGTACATTTCAGTATACAAAGGATTGTTTTCGGGCAAATATCCAATTCGTTTCCGAACCTCCACCGATTGACTGATTACATCAAATCCAAGAACCTTCGCACTGCCTTCGGTTGGAGGAATAAAACAGGTTAAGATTTTCATGATGGTTGACTTGCCAGCTCCGTTGGGTCCCAAAAGCCCAACCACTCCAGAAGTGTTTATTTCAAAACTGATATTGTTGAGAGCTTTTTGCTCACCATATAATTTAGTAATGTTACGAACTTCGATTGACATGATGTGTTATTGTGTTTAACGAACTACAAAAGTCATAAAAAAAAGAATACAAAAGTTTTAAAATTAGTGAAAATCAGTATTGTGAATGGATTTGAAACCAAGTCCGATGGTTTCGGTGGCATCCACCACAGATAAGAACGCAACCGGATCCACTTCCTTTACAAAATGAATAAGCTGAGGCAGCTCTTTTCTGCTTACAATAGTATATATTATTTTTCGTTCTTTTCCATTATACATTCCTTCGCCATGAATATAAGTTCCTCCTCTTTCCAAGGTGTTGATAATATTATCTCGAATCAGTTCATGATGATCCGAGATAATGTACACTGTTTTGTCTGTACTTATTCCTTTGATAACCATGTCGATAACGTTCCCCGTTACATAAATTACAACCAGCGAATACATTGGAATCGTCCAGTCCTTAAAGACGACCAAGCCGATAAAAACAACCAAGGAATCTACTATTATCAAGGTTGAACCTACCGGATGTTTGGTGTATTTAGAAATAATCATGGCAATAATATCGGTTCCTCCAGACGTGGCTTTTGTTCGGAAGATCAGTCCCAAGCCTAATCCCAGCATAACTCCACCAAAAACTGCCGACAAAAAACGATCGTCGGGTATGAGGGCACCGCCTCCAGATATGGCAGTAATAAAATCCGTAAAAAATGCCAGGGATAAAAACCCAAAAACTGTTTTTACTCCAAATTTGGGACCCAATATCCAAATTCCAATAATACACAGTGGAATGTCCATCATTAAAGCCATCACGCCAATCGGGATTCCTTCGGGAAACAAATCAAACATTCCTTTTGTAAAGTGGTGAACGGTAATTGCAATTCCATACACGCCGCCAGGTGCCAACCTAAATGGTGCAACAAAAAACACAAATCCAAGAGCCATTAATATGGTTCCAATCAAAATTAAAAAATAGCTTTTACCCTCTTCTTTGTAGTTTATTTTTTTTCGTTTATTCATTGTTTCAAAGATTTATAATTTGCAAAAATATATTGTTTTTTATTCTAAAGCGTTATTGTTTTCTAATTCTGCAAACAGAATAAGTATGAATTAGCACAGAGGCTTTTAAATAAATAGATTTTTTTAGGCGAAAAGAATTTTATAACCGCAGTTTACATGAGTAAGTAAGGATTTTGAAATTTGAATTCAACGACAAAAAAGCTGTTTTAGAAGTCCCGTATAGAATCTTAGTTTATTTTTGTTGCTTAAGATGAAATAGCAATTAAATTCAATCAACGTATTATTTGAGTAAAAAGTTTACCATATTGCTGCTTTTATTATTCCTGTGTGTTATTGGTTTGCATGCACAAATTACGCATGGAATGAAACAGCGGAGCATGGTGATTCATAAAAATAACTTTGTTGCAATTGATTCTTTGGTATTAATTCCAGGAACTGTTTCTATTATTTCCGACGAAAATATTGACACGTCCAATATTATTCTCGATTATAAAAATGCAACAATTCGATTGAAATCTGATTTTCCATTTGATTCTGCTCAAGTCATTGTGCAATATCAGAATTTTAGAATCAGTACGCAGCAAAATTATTTTAAAAAAGACAAGGCATTTATTCAAAATAAAATGGAAGACCCTCAACAGTTTTTCAGAATTCAAGAAAGCAAAACCGAAAATCCATGGTTGTATTCAGATTCCGACTTAAATAGAAGTGGAAGTATTTCGAGAGGGATTTCAGCTGGAAATAATCAGAATGTGATTGTAAACTCGGACATGAATCTTCAATTAAATGGAAAGCTGAACGAGACTTTTAGCATAAAAGCTGCCATTACCGACCGAAATATTCCTTTGCAACCCGATGGTCACACACAACAATTGCAGGATTTTGATCAAGTTTACATTCAATTATACAGTGCCACAACTCAAATAACAGCTGGAGATTTTGAGCTAAAAAACGAACCCAATCATTTTTTGAGATTTAATAAAAAACTACTGGGAGGTGCCATCGAACATTCTCAGGCTTTGAAGGATTCTGCAAATTTGAGATTAAAAACGGCCATCTCTATTTCTAAAGGGAAATTTATTCGGCAAGAAATAAAACCTTCAGATGGGAATCAAGGGCCTTATAAATTGCTGGGCCAAAACAACGAACCCTTTATTTTGGTTCTAGCGGGATCTGAAAAAGTGTATATCGATGGTGTTTTGAAAGTGCGTGGCGATTTGAATGATTACACCATTGACTATAATTTAGGAGAAATCAGTTTTACGCCCAAAACAATGATTACCAAAGAAAAAAGAATTGTGGTAGAATTTGAATATTCGGACAAAAACTACTCTCGTACTTTTTCATACAGTCAAATCGAACATAAAACAGCAAAAAATCATAGCTTTGTTTCGTATTACGTCGAAAAAGATTTAAAAAATCAATCCATACAGCCTCAGTTGAGCGACGATCAAAAACTTTTTTTATCGAGCATGGGCGATGAAGTAGAAAATGCTTTTTACAGAAATGTAGATTCTTTGGCTTTTTCGACCAACGAAATTCGATATAAAAGAGTAGACACTTTGGTAAATGGATTTTTTTATGACTCTGTTTATGTATACTCAACCAATCCCGACAGTGCATTTTATCGCATTGGATTTTCACACCTAGGTGCCGGAAAAGGGAATTATGTTTTAGAGTCCAATCTTGCCAATGGTCGAGTTTTTCGTTGGATAGCACCGCTCAATGGGATCCCGCAAGGCGAATATGAGCCCGTAATGGCACTTAATCCGCCCAAACAAACCCAAATGCTCAACGCCGGAAATGTTCTTCAAATTGGAAATCATTCTCAATTGAAAACAGAGATAGCCTATAGTTCGTTGGATAAAAATACCTTTTCTAAAATGGACAGCCAGGACAATCATGGGTTTGCTGGATTGGTAGAATATAATTTAATTCAAAAAATAATAACCAAAGACAGCACTCATATATGGACATTTAAAGGGGATGTAGCCTATGAATATATCTCCAAGAACTTCAATGAGATTGAGTCTTTTAGACCCGTAGAGTTTATGCGAAATTTCGGACTTTCTGAAATGAATTTGCAAAATACGCAGCATTCGGGTCGATTAAAATTATCGCTACAAAATAAAAATCATCAGTTCTCTTGGGGAATTCAAAATTTGTTGTACCAAAATGTGTATCATGGTTTGCAAAATCAATGGACACATTTGTCTAAAACAAAAAGATTTCTCATTTCGAACGAAGGCTTTTATTTAACGGCTCAAAGAGATTCTCTCAAAAACACTTTGTTGCATCATAAATCTGGAATTCAGTACCATTTATCCTTTTTGAAAGTAGGTGTAAATCTGAGTTTAGAAGAGAATTTGCAAAGAGATAGAAACACCGATAGCCTAAGCGCCAACAGCAACGGTTTTACGCAAATGGAGTGGTATATTTCGCAATGCGATTCTTCAAAAATTGAATACAAGCTTTATTACTTGACTCGCTCTGACAATGTACCTGGCGGATTGGATTTGATATCCGAGTCCAAAACAGATATGTTTGGTTTGAACTTTGTCACGCTAAAAAGTGAAAATCATAATCTAAATACTTCAATTGTATACAGCGATCGGGTTTTTCGAGATACTATTTTTGGAAAATCAGAATCGAATTTGGGATCAACGTTAGATTATTCGGGCCTTGTCTTGAACAAAATATTGCGTTTAAACACTTTTTACGAAGCGTCAGGCGGACAGGAGCAAAGAAGAGATTTCTATTACCTAAAAGTGGCTAAAGGAACTGGTAATTTTGTTTGGAAAGATTACAACGAAAATGGCATTGAAGAGCTGGATGAGTTTGAACAGGCCGTGTTTGCCGATGAAGGGGAATACATAAAATTATGGCGACTCACCAACGATTATATTAAAACATACAACAGTCGTTTTAATCAAAACATTCAATTTGCAACCCCGCTTGATTGGCATAAACGTAGAGACTTTAAAGGTTTTTTGGCTCGGTTTTCAAATCAGTTTAATTTCAGATCGGATAAGAAGTTGCAAAACAATGCTTTACAGGCTTATAATCCGTTGGCGTATAATGTATCAGATACCGATTTAGTGTCCATTAATCAGACGCTTAGAAACAGTTTTATAATCAATCAGAGAAGTCCACTTTGGAGCCACGAGTTTGTTTATGCCAATGGAATGAGCAAAATGTTTTTAACCGGAGGTTTTGAAAAGAGAAAGTTCGAAAATTTTAATAATATATTTCGCTTGGTTTTGTTCAAAAAACTCACTTCTCGAACCGATTTTGCCAGTCGCAATAATAGAATAAAACAGATCTCGATAGAGGAGTCTGCTAATTTTTTATTTTCATCGAATTTTCGTTGGATTTTAAGTTATAAATATGCCGAAAAAAATAATCAAGTAAGCCAATCCGAACAATTATTTTTGACCTCAATTTCCTCCGAGCTAACATATAATGTAACCAATAAGGGAGTTTTGAACTGGAAAGTTTCCTTCGTCAAAAACGTATTTAATGGAAATCAAAATCAGTCCATTGCCTTTGAAATGATGGATGGATTATCCCAAGGAGTGAATTTTTTGACGTCCTTGAATATTCAAACCAACATTGGACAAAACTTGCAGTTAAATGCTAATTATGAAGGACGACTATCCGAAAATTCTAAGATGATTCATACCGGAAATATTTCGTTGAGAGCCTATTTTTAATGCTTGAATACCAGTATACAAATGAAAAATGAAACAATATTAAGATTATTTCGTAAAACAATAAGTGTGATTAAAAAAACGAGTCTTTTGTCAAATCTTAAAAGCTGTTAAGAAATATTTATCAACACCTATAATTTATAGCGATTCTAAATAGTGCTTAGTGTTTAAAATCGATAGACGTTTATTAAGCAGAAATAATAATACAGTTCAAATAAAACATTGAATCTGGTATTACGTAAAGTGTTGATAGGCAGGTTTTTATGAATGTGAAACACGATTTTCATAGATATTCATTTGAAAACGAAACCAAAAAACAAAAATTAAGTATAAATGAATAGGACCAAGATAGCGATGCGAATGAAAAAACAGAATATGATTTTTATCAACAGATGTTTGTTAGTTTCAAAAAATTATCGTTATTTTAGCGTTTTATTTGAAATGAAGTATACTGTTCAATACGTAAATAATATGAAGAAATTATACTTATTAATAGCTTTAGTCTTACCTGTTATGTTCTTGTCGGCACAGCAGGAGGCACAGTTTACGCAGCATAATTATGCAATTTTGCCATTTAATCCTGGCTATGCAGGTAGTAATGGTGCAATTTGTTTAACATCGCTTGTAAGACAGCAATGGATGGGGTTTAAAGATGCCAATGGGGAGAATACTTCACCACAAACTATATTAGTGACCTTGGATGCTCCTGTGAAAATCCTTAGAGGAGGGCTCGGTTTGACAATTATGAAAGACAAATTAGGATACGAAGATAATATAAATGTAAAGCTGGGTTATGCGTATCGCCTTAATATTGGAATGGGTACATTAGGCTTGGGAGTTCAAGGGGGTTTGCAAAATAAAAGCATTGATTTTACTAAATTTACACCAATTGAACCCGATCCGCTATTCTTAGGAAAAAATCAGGAGTCGGATATGGTTTTTGATATATCTTTCGGTGCTTTTTATAAAGTGCCAAACCAATATTACTTTGGAATAGGTTCTACACAATTGCTAGAGCAAGAGGGGAATGAGAGCAAAACGGGAGTCGAATTAAAGAGACACTATTTTATAAATGGTGGATATGAATGGGTATATCCCAATAATCCTTCTATTGTTTTTGAACCCAGTTTGTTTATAAAAACGGATTTTGTATCAGCACAATATGACGTTTCAGCAATTGCAAAATACAATGGTCAATTTTGGGGAGGTTTGAGTTATCGTTTTCAAGATGCGGTAGCTTTAGTTCTTGGAGTTAGACCTTTTCTCACCGGATCCATGGCAGGTTTGCATATTGGATACTCGTATGATTTCACAACTTCCGATTTAGGTCGCAGAGGAAGAAGTATTGGTAGTCATGAAATAATGTTGCGTTTTTGCTTTAATATTGAAAGACAGCCAGTATTCCATAGTTATAAAAATACCAGAATGTTGGGTAATTAATTCAACAATATATATACAAGTACTTTTAATACAATAAAACCAAAAGAGCATGCGTTTTAAATATAATAAATCAGGAGCAAGCATGAAAAAAACCTTATTAATACTAATGGCAATAGGACTCTTGTCTGCGTGTAAAAACAGCGGCAATGGAGAACTAACCGGAGTGAAAAACCGTGCGGTTTATACATCCGAAGATCCCTACGGAATGCTACATATTCCAATGGGCAGTTACCATATGGGAACAGGTGATGAAGATGTTGCATATGCCATGGTTCATCAATCAAAGGCTGTCTCTGTTCAGGCATTTTACATGGATGAGACAGAAATCACGAACAATGAGTATCGTCAGTTTGTAGAGTGGGTTAGAGACTCTTTGGCTCATACCTTTTTAGGAAGAGCTTTGGACGAAGCTGATAATGAGCATTTACTTAAGTACAAGCGGGGTGAAAATGAAGGGGAAGTTATTCAGCCACAACTTATAAACTGGAGAGAAAAAATTGAATGGGACTCGGAAGACGAAGACTACCAACAAGCGCTTCAACCCCTTTTCGTAAAAATTACCGATGGACGTTTTTACCACTATCGTCAAGTAGAACTTAATACTCAGATATTGGATTATGAGTATTGGTGGATTGATGTTCGCAACCATAAAGGGCAGATAGAAGACAGCGACGGAATTCGCGATGGAATGGGTGGTGCATACAAAGAACATGATGTTCAGGATCCCAAAACTCGTTTTAAAGGAATGTATTCAAATCGTCCTACTGGTTATAACCAAGGAAAAAAAGCTTTTCTTCGTCATGAAATCGTAAATATATATCCAGATACATTGGTTTGGGTTCACGATTTCACATATTCATTTAATGATCCAATGACTCATAATTACTTCTGGCATCCTTCTTATGATCACTATCCTGTTGTTGGTGTGAGCTGGCGTCAAGCAAAAGCATTCTGTCATTGGAGAACACAATTGCGTAATTCGTGGTTGATTTCTCAAAATGAATGGATGTTTGAAAACGATTTTCGTTTACCCAATGAATCGGAGTGGGAATGGGCATCAAGAGGTAGTTTTGCATTGAGTCCATATCCATGGGGTGGTCCCTATGCTAGAAATGCAAATGGTTGTTTCTTAGGAAACTTCAAACCAGGTCGTGGAAATTATATTGATGACGGTGGATTTCATACTGTTATTGTAGGTCACTTTGCACCCAACGACTTTGGCTTGTACGATATGTCGGGAAATGTCTCTGAATGGTGTGAAGATGCTTTTGACGAATCTGCAATGAATTTTGCACACGACTTAAATGCTCAATATTCTTACTCCGCTCTTGAGTCAGATCCAATTGTGAAGAAACGCAAAGTGATTCGTGGAGGCTCATGGAAAGATATTGGTTATTATATGAGAACTTATGCACGTATGTACGAATATCAAGATACAGGTAAATCTTATGTGGGTTTCCGTTGTGTTCAAACATTTCTTGGGCGTCAAAAAGGGGACAATATGAGTAGTGCATCAAATGTTTACTAGTAAAAAAAATCAGGAAAATAGAATCATAAAAAACAACAATTAATAACTTAAAAACAAATTTATTATGGGATTAGATGCAATTGTTAGAAGTAACGGTTATAAGAACTTTATGTCAAAGCTTTATGGTTGGGGAGCGTCGTTAGTAATTCTTGGTGCATTATTTAAAATTATTCACTTACCAGGAGCAAACATTATGCTTATTTTAGGTATGGGAACAGAAGCTATTATCTTCTTTTTCTCTGCTTTTGAGCCAATTCATATTGAATATAATTGGGCTTTAGTGTATCCAGAATTATCTATGGGGGAAGATATTCACGATGTTGTCTCCGATAAAAAAAGAAAACCAACAGGCCTTTCTGTTACACAAGAACTCGACAATATGTTGACAGAAGCAAAAATTGGTCCTGAATTAATTGAAAGCTTGGCAAAAGGAATGAAAAATTTAGGCGATAACGCTTCAAAATTATCAGGCGTTGCTGATGCGGCTGTTGCTACTGATAGCTACGTGTCAAACCTAACGAGAGCTTCAGAATCGGTTAGAACATTGGTTTCTGTTTATGACAAAACTTCAGAAGCCATGTCAAAAGATATGAATGTTTCCGAAAATTATTTAAATAATGTCACCAAAGCAGCAAATGCAGTGGGACAATTGGCTAGTATTTATGAGCAAACAGTACAAGCTGTAAAATCTGATAACAGCTCGTATAATGC
>Ga0265295_1001974_pt1 | contig 34164 bp, 29 predicted proteins | sample Munlansysbiofilm_FD_192503 | JGI IMG/M metagenome (GOLD analysis project Ga0265295, IMG submission 192503) | Leachate microbial communities from a municipal landfill in Southern Ontario, Canada - Methane capture system biofilm | ecosystem: Engineered > Solid waste > Landfill > Unclassified ... | reverse complement strand
CCGAACACGGAAGTTAAGATCTCCAGCGCCGATGGTACTGCAGGGGAGTCTCTGTGGGAGAGTAGGACGCCGCCGGATTATCTTTATACAAAGCCCCGATCATGGAAACATGGCCGGGGCTTTTTTGTTTATCATCCATTAACTAATTTCTGTTGTCCAAAAAGAGCACCTGCAAAGCGCGTCTCCCTGTATTGATGATTTTCTGAACGTTGTTTTCCGTGGTCGGGGAGTTTCAAATTTTGACCAAGTCTTTCCAGATATCAAAGATATCAGCAATTCTAATTATGCAATGTCAGCGTTGGGGGCGGCGGCCAGTATCGCCTTGCTGAACATCAAGAAACAAAGGGGATCAGATTTTCGGACAGGACAAACCCTAATAACCGCAAATTGTCTGAGGGAGGCACGACCGAGTTTTTGCGGTTTGGGTTTGTCCTGGCTGAAAATCCCCCGACTTTCTTCGTTCAGCAAGGTGATACTGGCTGACGCCTAAAGAAGGAAGTCAAAATTAGAACTGCTGCAAAGATATAAAAAAGATTGTGAATAGTGCCGGTTTTGGGTATATTTAAAATTTTGTTAATTAAACAGGACGATAAACGATGAAGACCGACGACAATTCCGCTGACTATTGCTATTCCCTTGAGCAGGTCAAGGAGTGTATTCCCCTTCTTCAAGCGCTTGTGGATAATTATGATCTGCTTGCAGAACTTGATGAGGCGGACAGAATTGCCCTCATGACCGCCGCAGGAAAGCTCTCCCGCCCCGATAAAAAGGAGATAAAGAAGCGGCGTAAGGCCATTAATCGTGCAAATATGAGGCCTGTTAAAGAGGAGGACAGGGCGGCAAGGGCATTGACCGGTATCAGAACTGCCCGGACAGCCAGTGTTTTTGAGGCACCCCCGCAGCTTATTCAGAAATCGTCATGGCAATTAATGCATCCAGATTCAAAAAATGCTGAGACCGTAAAGGGGCAAAGGCTCAATTCTCCACGAAACTGCTACGTGTGCAAGAAAGAGTTCATGGATCTTCATTTCTTTTATGACACCATGTGTCCGACCTGCGGTGAATTCAACTATCAGAAAAGATTCCAGACTGCAAACCTGGAAAACCGTGTGGCATTGATCACCGGAGCAAGGGTCAAGATAGGATTTCAGGCCACCCTCATGATGTTGAGGGCCGGGGCAACCGTAATTGCTACCACAAGGTTTCCAAAGGATGCAGCAAACAGATATTCGGGTGAAAGGGATTTTTCTGATTGGGGCCATCGTCTCCAGATATTCGGCCTTGATCTTCGCCACACACCCAGTGTTGAGATTTTTGCCGACTACATCGAGACACAGTATCGCCGCCTTGATATTCTCATCAACAATGCCGCCCAGACCGTGCGTCGCCCGCCGGGGTTCTATGCCCATCTGATGGAGGGGGAAAACCTTTCTTTGGCAAGTTTTCCCGGGGCAGCAAAGTCTCTCTTAAGCCTTCACGAGGAGTGTAAGGCAAGGCTTGCCCACCAATGCAGTTTGCCTGAATCGGCTGAATCTGCCCTGCCGGTTGCCTGGCACGGCCAGGGACCGGGTGTAGGGCTGAGGGCCTCGGCTGAACTGTCCCAGATTCCCTATTCCTATGACAATTCCCTGGACGTTGAACGTGTGTTTCCAAGGGGGGAGCTTGACGCCGACCTTCAGCAGAAGGATTACAGAAAGACCAACTCATGGCGGCTCAAGATGGGAGAGATTCAAACGCCTGAATTACTTGAGGTCCAGCTTGTGAACGCCATAGCTCCCTTTGTGCTGTGCAACCGGCTTGTTCCCCTGATGAAGCGAGACTACACGGGAGAAAAGCACATCGTTAACGTCACGGCCATGGAGGGGAAGTTTTTCAGGTTCAAGCAGGCCTCCCGCCATCCCCATACCAACATGGCCAAGGCTGCTCTTAACATGATGACCCACACGGCGGCCGGCGACCTCGCCCGGTACGGCATTTACATGAACGCGGTGGACACTGGGTGGGTTACCGATGAGGACCCGGCCGAACTCGCTGAATTGAAGGAGCGGATTCACGATTTCCAGCCGCCCCTTGATATCGTTGACGGTGCGGCCCGGATTTGCGACCCTTTTTTTGACGGCATTATTACAAAAAAACACTGGTGCGGAAAGTTTTTGAAGGATTATCGGCCAATTGACTGGTAGGGTTGAGAGAAACAGTCATACAAGTTTTCAAAGTGTTAAGACGGCAGAATATCGTCTGCCGTCTTCTGAGTTTTACACGGGACTGGATCCTATTCTTTGCTGTTCTTTAAAGGGTAGACAATGTGTTCCAGGATGAGTACCGCAAGCACGCCCATGGCAAACCCATTGCCTATCACCGGCAGGAGCAAGGGGGGAAAGCCTGCCTTGACCTGGGGTGGAAGATAGGAGACCAGTATGCTTATCATCATTGGTATTCCAATGGTGAGGCCGTCTTGGAAAGAGAATCCTTTAGCGCCAAAGGCCATCATCAGCCCGGCCGCAAGCTGGGCGCACATGATATAGAGGAGAATAGTTCCTATCACAACTGCCGGTACATTCCAGATAAAAGCCACCACCCCGGGTAAAAAGGCCATGGCCATCAGGGCCAGGCTGGTGGGAATCAGGGTAAAACGGGATGCATTGCCGTTGGCTGCGATGATTCCGACGCTCATGGAAAAGTTTACAGGTCCGATCACACCAAAGAAACCGGCCAGCATGTTGGACAGCCCGCTCAGGGTTATGCCGCGGTTCACCCTGGATTTCATGTCCGTGGGTGTCACAATTTGGCCCACCGCCTGAATGGAGCCTAAATCATTGATGGAAAGGGCGATAAAGCAGATCATAAACGATATAAGCAGACCCGGTTCCCAGACCAGACGGGTGGTGAAACCGCTGAAAAAACCGGACACCAATCCTAGCTGTCCCCGGTCATGCCATACCTCGGCCGGCACCACCACCAGGTAGGCCATGGTGCCGATAATGATTGCCCAGACAATCATGGTGGTTTTCCAGATGCCCGGAAGAAGCCGGTCTGCTGCGATCATGGCCATGAAAAAGACCAGGGCAAACCCAAGGTTGGTCAATGGCGTTTCAGCAGCGGTGGTGGTGAGGACCAGATTTAAGATGGTCGGGGTAATGGTCAATGCAATCAATATCAGAATTGTGGCAACCACTCTGGGAGTGAAATAACGGGATATAAAGGAGAACAGTCCAGTCACACTCAGCACCACCAGAAAGGCGCCTCCCGCTGCAATGCTTGTATATATGGCATCAATGCCCCTGCCGGTTCCTGCCAGAATGGCCACCAGCAGCACCGTTGCCGGCCCTGTGATAAGCGGCAGCCTGTGGCCCCACAATACCTGGAAAAATAAGGCTGCGGCAATTACAAAAAACAGCTTCTGCATGTAGAGAAGCTGCTGTCCGAAATCGGCATAATGCAATCCAGCAACTACCTTACCGATGATGATCACCGTGGCAACGGTAATGGCCAGCCATTGCATCCCGAATATCAGGGTTTGAAGTAACGGGGGACGTTCATCCAGGCCGTATTTGATTTTAATTTGTTTCACAATACCTCCTTGGGACCGCTGAATGTTTTTGTTATAAACTGTTGTTCACAAACAGCTATCACAAAAGGTAAGGTTTGTCACATTATTGTCGTCAACAGATACATGGTCCGGACAGGTCGAAAAGATTTGTCCATGACTGGATTTTTCGGGGGTTTTTGTTCTTGACTTCATTCCCTTTCCTATGTAGTTTTATCTTTTTATAAGAAACAGCTCTTAGCTAACCGCTAAAAGCTAACAGCTATCGTGTTTTATTGTTCGTTGTGTCCCTGGGGGCGTGTCGGTTATATGAAACTCCCGTCGAAACATCACATAGGAAGTACCGACTTCAGAGCCCGCTTTGGTCGCCCTGCCCCATTGAGTTTCATTGTTCGTTGTGTCCGCAGGACATGTGGGTTATATTAAATGCTGATCGAAACTCTAAATTGTTTTTTAGGCCTTGATAATATGCTATCCTTCTGCCCCCTTTAGTTACTCTGACTGGAATGGAAAACGTCTGAGGGGTTGACAGTAAATTGGATTATAAAAACTTGACCATCGAGCAACAAGGAAACAAACAGATGAGAAGCAGCAAAACGATTCTACTTTTAGTGACGGCGCTCATGGCATCGAGTCTGTGCATTACATCAAACTGCTTTGCCGCGGAATCAGATACTCAAGGGGCACAGCCGGTTGTGCTCGAAAGGGTCGCCATTACAGATATCACCACGGACAAAAAATATCCGGGAAGCGTCCGGGCGTCCAGAACCGCAAACCTTGCCTTCAGGGTGGCGGGTCCCCTTGTCCGTGTTGACATAAAATCTGGTGATGCCGTAAAAAAAGGTCAGATCCTCATGCAGATCGATCCCCAGGATTATGAGGACAGGATCAGGGTATTAAAGGCCCAGAAGGCCGGGGCCGTTGCCCAGCTGCAAACGGCTTCCCTTGATTATGGGAGGATCCAGACACTGTTTAAAAAGAATGTGGTCCCGGAGGTGGATTACGACCATGCAAGAAACGGGGTAAATACCCTTACCGCCTCTGTGGATGCAGTGGAGGCTCAGCTTGTAATTGCCAGGCATCAACTCGCCTATACCACGCTCAGGGCACCCTTTGACGCCATAATAACCGCCAGATTTATTGATAATTATGAGATGGTCCAGCCGGGCAGACCAGTTGTGGGACTCCACGACATTGATACCCTGGAGGTTGAAATCAAGGTGCCTGAAAACGAGATCATCCGGCAAAGCCCCAGGCGGGGAGCCACGGCTATTGTCTCCTTTCCGGCTAAGCCTGACAGGCGTTTTAATATGTCCCTCCATGAATTTAACACCAGTTCAGACCCTGTCACCCGAACCTATTCCATGGTTTTCACCCTGCCGCCTCCCGATGGGTTTATGGTTTTACCGGGCATGACGGCGGATGTCTTCTGGTCGGCGGGGGAAGGTGAAAATTCAGGTATTACCGTTCCGTCAAAGGCGATTGTAACAGACAGCAGCGGTGGTTCATCCGTGTGGGTCTTTGACGAAGCTACCTCCACGGCTGAAATGAAAAAGGTTGAGGTAGGCGGCTTAATCGGCTCTTCACGCATACTTATCAGTGGGGGGCTCGCCCCGGGCGAGCAAATCGTCATTCAAGGGGTTGATTTTATCCGTTCCAACATGAAACTTAATGCAGTCCCTGGCAAAGGAAGCCTCGAATGAACCCGGCCCGATTTGCCCTTGAACGCCGGACGTTTATGGTTATCCTGACCCTGCTTTTGATCGGCGGGGGAATAGTTGCCTTTGAACGACTTGGAAGGCTCGAAGACCCCACCTTTACCATCAAAACTGCCCTTGTGATCACCCCCTATCCCGGGGCAAGCCCCCTGGAGGTTGAAGAAGAGATCACCGAGGTTGTGGAAGAGGCCATTAAATCCATGGGCCAGGTCAAGGAGATCTATTCTACCTCCCAGGAGGGGCTTTCATTTGTATACGTGGATATGAAGGATGAGTTCGCAAAGCAAGAACTTCCCCAGGTCTGGGATGAATTAAGAAGAAGGGTGGTTGACATCCAGGCAAGCCTTCCACCAGGGGCAGGTCCGTCAAGGGTCAACGATGATTTCGGTGATGTCTATGGGGTGTTTTTTGCCCTGACCGGGGACAGATACACCCAGGCCCAGCTCAAGGAGTACGCCAAATACCTTAAAAAAGAGCTACTTCTGTGCAAAGATGTGGCAAAGATAGACTTCTGGGGAATAGAACAGCAGGTGATTTATATAGAGTTTGAACCCGGTAAACTTGCCCGTCTAGGTATCACACCGGACCTTATCTACCAGACCCTTAATCTTCAGAATGTTGTGGAGGCAAGCGGTAAGATCGATGTAAATACGGAATACATGCGGATTACTCCCACGGGTGAGTTCAAGAGCGAAGCCATGATAGCAGACCTTTTGATCGGCGGAGGTGATTCGATGGTTCGCCTCGGAGATATTGCCACGGTTAAAAGGGGATATTGGGAGCCTGCCAGAAACCTCATGCGTTATAACGGCCAGCAAAGTATTGGCATAGGTATTTCCACTGTTGAAGGTGGAAACGTTGTTACCATGGGAGATTCGGTTGCGAAAAAACTAAAGGTCCTTGCTGACCGCCAGCCCTCCGGCATGACCATTAATACCATTTACTACCAGAGCCGGGTGGTGACTGAATCTGTAAACACGTTTCTTTTGAATCTTGTCGAGGCTGTTGCCATTGTGATCATCCTTCTCATGCTGTTTATGGGGTTGCAGAGCGGCATACTCATCGGCATTATTCTTCTTTTGACCATCCTTGGAACTTTTATCGTGATGATGCTCATGGGGATAGATCTTCAGAAAATATCCCTCGGCGCCCTGATCCTTGCCCTGGGCATGCTGGTCGACAATGCCATCGTGGTGACCGATGGGATACTTGTACGGATAGCCAAAGGTGACAGCAGGGAAGATGCTGCCTTGAGAACAGTCAAGGAGACTCAATGGCCCCTTCTGGGTGCAACCTTTGTTGCCATCCTGGCATTCGCCGCAATCGGCTATGCTCCTGGAAATGTGGGGGAATTCTGCCGATCTTTGTTCCAGGTCATGGCCATCTCTCTTTTGCTGAGCTGGCTGTTTGCGGTTACCATCACCCCGCTTTTTTGCGTGTGGGCACTCAAGATTCCAAAATCAAGCGTAAACCGAGATCCCCATGGGGCGAAGATATATCGTATCTATCGGGAAATGCTCCACCTGACCCTCAGGGGGCGTTATATCACCCTTGGGGTAATTTTTTTGCTTATGGTATTTTCAATCCTGGGGTTCCGGTCGATTCCTTCGGCCTTTTTTCCCGACTCAACCCAGCGATATTTTTACGTTAATTTCTGGAACCCCCAGGGAACCCACATGGATCATACGGTGGATGATCTGGAAAAGATACAGATGACCATTGCAAAAATGGACGGGGTGAAAAACATCACCACCTTTGCAGGCGAAGGGGCACTCAGGTTTATCCTCGCCTATGACTATCAGGTCCCCAATTCAAGCTACGGGCAGCTGCTGGTGGAGGTTGAGGATCATAACCAGATTGACGGCCTTGTCCGCCGGACAAACGATTATCTCGCAGAAAATTTTCCCGATGCCGAACCCTATGGGGAAAAGATTGTATCAGGTCCGCCCATTACTTTCCAGGTGGAGGCACGCTTCCGGGGACCGGAAATCCATGTGCTCAAAGACCTGGCTGATAAAACCAGGCAGATCATGGAGCAGACCCCCAATGCCAGGGATGTGAGAACTGACTGGCGCCGCCAGGTAAGGGTCATACGGCCCGAGTTTTCCCAAAGCCAGTCCCGCAGGTCAGGGGTGACAAGGAGTGAACTTTCAAACGCATTACAATGGCATTTCACAGGCGTAGTGGCCGGGCTCTACAGGGAGGGGGATGAAATGATTCCCATCGTTACCCGGTCTGCCCAAGGTCAGGGTGACTCAGTCGAAGATCTTGACAATGTTCAGATCTACAGCCATGCAAGCCGGGCATTTGTTCCCATCAATCAGGTCATTACCGGGGTGAAAATGGAGTGGGAGTGGCCCTTAATCATGCGTCGGGACCAACAGCGGGCGGTCACGGTTCAGTGTAACCCGTCCAAGGGTCTTGCGGCACCCCTTCGCCTATCCATGGTCAAGGAGATAGAGGCTTTGCCCCTTGCTCCGGGGTATACCCTTGAGTGGGTCGGTGAGTTTGAATCTTCAAATGATGCACGAGAACCTTTAAGCAGAATATTTCCCCTGTGTGTGCTTGGAATGTTTGTTATTGTGGTTGGGCTGTTCAACTCTATCAGATCTCCCCTGGTGATTTTCCTGACCGTGCCCCTTTCCATCATGGGGATTGCAGCGGGTCTTCTCCTCACGGGTTTTCCCTTTGGATTCATGGCCATCCTTGGCTTTCTCGGGCTCAGCGGCATGCTGATCAAAAACGCCATCGTTCTCATCGAGCAGGTTGAAATATTGCTTGGCAAAGGGCATGCTCCCTATAAGGCCGTTCTTGACAGTTCGGTGAGCCGTGTCCGGCCGGTAGTCATGGCCTCTGGAACCACCATTCTAGGCATGGTGCCCCTGGTGTTTGATCCTATGTTTGCCTCCATGGCCGTTACCATCATGGGTGGTCTTTTTGTGGCAACTTTCCTGACCCTGATCGTTGTTCCCGTGCTCTATTGCGTTTTTTACCGGATAAGATCTGAAAAGAGATACCTATGAAAAATTCATCCATAAAATTCATGGTGGTTGTTTCCCTTTGGCTGGCCTGGACTGGGCCGCTGGTATTCGGCCCGTTGGCGTTTGCCCAGACAGAGGCTGATTTAGCGGATATCCCCAGGGGATCTTTGACCCTGGAACAGGTGTTTACAATGGCGGTTGCTGCAAATCCCGATATCCTTGCCGCAAAACAGAGGATCCACGAGGCCGTGGCCGTCCTGAAACAGGCCAAGTCCGCATATCTGCCTACCGTTTCCTTAAAGGGGAGTGTCAAGGCCCTTGATACTACAGTTCAGCCGGACTGGGCGCCCGAATTTAGAATAAACGAATCCTTTAACGAGGCCGGGGCGGCGCTTGAGATGGTCTGGTTATTGTTTGACGGATTTGCCAGAAAGGCCAATACTCTTGCCGCAGCCCACGGGGTTGAGCAGCGAAAACAGACGGTGGCTGAAACCCGGCGACTCCTGTTCAAGGCCGTTGCAACTGCCTTTTACCAGGCCCAGTTGGCCGTTGAAGGCATGGTGGTGGCAAGGCAGAATCAAGAGTTCAACCAGACCCTGGAAAGGGATTCCAGGATCAGATGGGAGGTAGGAACGGTAGCAGAGTCTGAAATGCTCAACTTTTCGGTAAAGGCCCTCCAGGCAGAGAGTGATTACAGGACGGCTCGACGGGATTTCAAGGTCGTTAAAACCGTTCTGGCCCAGCTCCTGGCATTGCCAGACTCGTTTTTACCCGAAGATCTCTATCCGGTTCGAATATCAAGGAGCCAGCAGACTCCTGTGGTCGGTTTTCATGAGGATCTAGAGTTTGCCCTGGACCATCGTCCGGATTTAAAGGCCCTGGACCAGGGAATTTTGGCAATGAAGCAGAGACTTACCGCACAAAAGGGGACCCTGTATCCAAAAATCGCCCTTATAACCGGGGCCGACTATCTTTACCAGGAAAATATCACCGTCATCGACCAGGAGGAGCACGACACCTATGTGGGCATTGTCGCAGCCTGGGATCTCTATACTGGTGGTCGTCGAGGGGGTAAGATCGAGGAGATCAACTCTCAAATTCGAACCCTTGACCATGAACGGGCGAAGCTTGTTCTGGCAATATCCTCGGCAGTTCGCCAGAGCAGGGATAGGGCAGAGGCGGCCTTTGATATCTACGAACGTCAGCAGAAGACCCTTGAAATGATCCAGAGGATCAGGGATCATGTGGAAATGGCCTACCGGGCAGGCACGCTTTCATTGACAAGGCTCAACGAGGTCCAGACAGATCTTGTTCGTGCTTCTGGTGCCGTGGCTGCAACCTGGATCGATTACAGGATGGCCCTTGTGGATTTAATGGCTGAAACCGGCAGGATTGATACTCTGCTTGAATAAATTAAAAGGAAAATTATGAAGTATATCGGTGCCCATGTAAGTGCAGCAGGCGGGGTTGAGAATGCCCCTGAAAATGCAAGCCTTATCCGGGCAACAGCGTTTGCCTTTTTTACAAAGAATCAGCGCCAGTGGAAGGCAAAGCCCCTTACCCGGAAGAGCATTGAACAGTTTAAGGATAGATGTAAAACCCTTGGCTATTCCTCCGACCGGATACTCGCCCATGACAGTTACCTGATAAACCTGGGGCACCCAGATGGGGAGAGTCTTGAAAAGTCAAGAATAGCCTTTGTAGATGAGATGCAGCGGTGTGGGGAGCTTGGCGTTTCCCTGCTCAACTTTCATCCGGGCAGCCATCTGGGAAAGGTTGACGTTGACATCTGCCTATCAACCATTGCGGAATCCATCAATATAGCCCTTGAGAGCACTGCCGGTGTCACAGCTGTTCTCGAAAACACCGCGGGCCAGGGAACCAACCTAGGTTTTGATTTTACCCACCTGGGTGATATCATTGACATGGTTGAGGACAAGACCAGGATAGGGGTGTGCATTGACACCTGCCATGCCTTTTCAGCCGGATATGACCTGAAAACCCGGGATGGGTTTTTGCGGACCTGGGAGACCTTTGACCGGGTGATCGGATTTGATTATTTAAGGGGGATGCACCTCAACGATTCAAAAAAGGAGATGGGTTCAAGGGTGGACCGCCACGCAAGCCTCGGCCAGGGCACCCTTGGCATGGAGCCGTTCGAATGGATAATGAAAGATGCAAGATTCGACAATATTCCCCTTATTCTTGAAACTCCAGATCCCTCCCTGTGGGAGAATGAGATTCGGCTTTTAAGGGAAGCTGCTTTGACCGTTTCCAAATAGAAGAGTAATAGTCATAGTAATGTTAATTTTGGTTTTACACTAGAGGCAGCATTCTGTATCCCCCTGGTGAACCAAAAAAGTCGGGTGGTTTCAGAACTGCCAGAGGCATGCAGGCTGCCCTTGATTCAGGGGCCACTGATCTTGTGGGCCTTGCCTGGTATGAGCAGCAGATCCACCGCATGGCCCGGGGAAGGGCGCCGAAAAAGGATCTTTCTGCCTGGCGGATAGTGTGGATGCAGCTTACCAGTATGGGGTTGTCATCGTTTAAACGGCGACGGGCCTGAAAGTTTTGACCTGATAAATTTATGTCTGGCAGGAGAGCCGTACAGAAAAAGTAAGGGGGATAATGGTTTTGGAAATTCAGAGTATCACCATACCAAAGGAGAAGGCAATCTTCTGGATGGATAAAAACGGGGTGTGGCACAACGAACATGGACGTTTTGAACATCCAAAGCTGATCGCCTACTTTAACTCCTCCATCCGTAAAGACGACATGGGCTACCATGTGTACCAGTTGACCGACGAGTTTGAAGAAAAGGTTTACTTCTTCCATGAAGACACGGCCCTTTTTGTGGTGGATTTAACCGTCTCAGACGAGGTCAGGCTTGCATTGAACAACAGAACAAAGCTGACACTCCAGCCGGAACAGCTATACACATCCAACGACGCCCTTTATCTTGAAACCCATGGGCACATCATTAAATTCACCGACCGGGCCCTTGTAAAACTGTCAAAGTTCATGCAGGACCGGGAGGGACAGCTTTTTTTGATCCTGAACGACCAATCCTGGCCAATTGTTGAAAAACAGAGTTCCCCGAATTGATGCTTTTTCAAAAACAGAGTTCCAAGTTGCGGGGTATCCTTTGCCTAGGAATTTAGAAGTTCAGCCACGGGATGTCTCCCCCTTCTCCATCCCCGATATACGCCGTTTTATTGGCTTTCGGGTGCTGTTTAACTCACGGTTTTACTACCCGGTTTTTACCATCCTGTTCCTTGATTTCGGGTTGACCGTGGCCCAGTTTTCCATTTTAAACGCCGTGTGGGCCGCCACCATTGTTTTGCTCGAGGTGCCGTCCGGGGCTCTTGCCGACGTGATCGGGCGAAAACATCTGGTGGTATTTGCATCGGCCGTTATGGTTGTTGAGGTGGGCATCATCAGCTTTGTGCCCCTCATGGAACCCGGGGTGATCTTTGTTGTTTTTCTGGTCAACCGGATTTTGAGCGGATTTGCCGAGGCCGCAGCAAGCGGGGCCGACGAAGCCCTTGCCTATGACGCATTGACCGAAAAGGGCAATCCCCAAGACTGGGGCAGGGTTCTCGATTACATGACCCGGTTTCAATCCATGGGTTTCATCCTTGCCATGACCCTGGGGGCAGCTGTTTATGATCCTGGTCTTGTCCAAAAGTTGTGCGATTTTGCAAGTGTTGATATTGTTGTTGCCCAATCCATGACTATGCGGTTTCCCCTTTACCTGACCTTTGTTCTGGCCCTTGCCTGTCTTTTTGTAACCCTGGGTATGACAGGTGACGTCAGGGGTAATGGAAAAGATGACCACGGTGGCGATAGGGATGGGGTCTCCCTGTTAGAGGCTTTGAGGCTCACCATGGATGCTGGAAGCTGGATTGTGAAAACATGGTTTGTGTTCTGGGTAATGGTCTTTGGCATGCTTTTTGACGGTGTGATCCGCATGGTTGTAACCCTGTCCAGCCAGTATTACCGCCTTGTGAGCGTTCCTGAGTCCCTTTTTGGCATTATAGCTTCAGCCATTGCCATCCTAGGGATCTTCATTCCCCGCCTGGCCTTACGAATCGTTGAAACAAGACCCCCAAGGGATGCCCTTTTACTCACAGCCCTTCTGGCCCTTGTCGGGCTCTGGAGCATGAATTTTTTCTGGCCCTGGTTCGGGGTTCTTTCTGCTGTTATCACCTCGAGCGCCATGTATTTTAACGGTTTTTTTGTAAGTTACTACCTTAATCGGAACACTGCCTCAAAAAACAGGGCCACGGTTTTGAGCTTCAAGGGGTTGATTTATAATATTTCCTATGGAATGATGGGAGTGGTTTATGCCCTTGCCTTCAAGGTTCAACGCCTCTCCCTTGAAGCCGCATCTCCGGGAGGGTTGGATCCGGCCGGGATCGAGAACCAGGTGTTCATGGATGTTTTTGTCTGGTTTCCCCTGGTGCTCATGGCAGGGCTTGTTATCATGGGCGTTGTCGCAGGTTCGAGTTTTAAAAAAAAGGGTCTTAACCATCGTCTGGGTCAACTGTGAAAATTTAACCTTTCAGGGGAAATATTTCAACTGTGAAAATTTAACCTTTCAGGGAAAATATTAATACCTATGCTTCCAAGAGAATTTAAACGCCAGCTAATAACCCAGCGGGTGCTTGTTGATCTTAAACGAAGAAGCTTTACAGGGATCGCTTTTTATTTGGTTGTCATGTTTGTGATTCTGCTGACCAACGGGTATTACCTCAGATATCCCCAATTTTCAAAACAATTTGTCCTTTTCATGTCGGGAATCTGCCTTTTACGTTTCCTTTACCATTTTGCAGACTACCTGGCTGGTGAGTGGATAGAGGTGCGACTGAACCGGGCCGGCATCTGTTTCTTTTTTGGAATTGTAATTCTGACCGGGCTTGTCTGGGGGGTGGGTTATTCCAAGTTTGTTGTTCAGCAGGGAGAGCAGCAAAACTATTTGCTCTTTGTGGTCTGTACCACAGGGCTCTGCGCAGGAGGGGTCGTTGCCTTTCTGCCCTGCCTCTGGCTTGCAGTGACCTATGGTTTAGCAATGTTTGTACCGGCCATGCTTGTAATGGCCGTGACTGGAACTGACCCCTCCCTGTTGATAGTGTCTTTTTTTTATCTTGTTTACATGGTGGGCGTGGCCATCAGGGGCAACAGGGAATACTGGGACGCCCTTGAAAACGAATTTCTGTTAAAGGAAAAGACAAGGCAGATCGAACTTTTAAGCCAGAAGGATGGATTGACCGGGCTCTATAACCGTAGTTTTTTTGATGAAAGGCTTGAATATGAGTGGAGCCGTGCCATAAGAAACAGGAGTGCCATCTCCTTGGTGATCTGTGATATCGATCATTTTAAACGGGTAAACGATACTTATGGTCACCTTGCAGGCGACGAATATCTGCGCCTTATGGCAAGGATTCTCAAGAAGGTGGTTCGCAGGGAAACCGATATTGTGGCAAGATTTGGGGGTGAGGAATTTGTAATCCTCATGCCCGACGAATCCCGAGAAAACGCCATGGCTCTGGCTGAACAAATAAGAGAGCAGGTGGAAAATACAACTCTCAACTTTGAAGGTCAGGTCGTTCATACAACAATCAGCCTCGGGGTCGTCAGGATGATTCCCGATCCTTTTGAGCAAAGTGATATAATCATCTCAAATGCGGACTATGCTTTGTACAAGGCAAAGAAAACGGGCCGAAACCGAGTGGGTTCCCATGGGGAAACTCCTGATTTTAATGGCTATAGTTCTGGATTGGCAAAGGGTATCGTTGCAAAACGAACTTTGCCGGTGGAACGGGCAGCTGTACCCTGTTCATTGGAAAGTGTTGCCAATAGTATTGTCGAACAAGTCTCTTCGTAGATAGTTAAAGAGGATTCCCCCCAGGGAAAAGGGCCTCTTCGACCTTGACCGGGCTTTTGATAACCCCCTGGTCGAGCATGATTTGTTCGGTCTGTTTCCAATCTTCAACATCAATTGCTCCGACCCGTTTCGGAGGCGGTGGAACGACAAGGATGCGGGTTGCATCAAGCTGTTTTTTACGAAGATCCTCGGGCGTATCCCGGTTGTATTTTCTCAAAACTTCCAGTGCTTTTTCTCTGTTTTCCTGCAAAAGGGCCTCTGTCCAGCCTGCCATAAGAGCTCTGGCAAAGGCACGTACCGTTTCAGGGTGGGTGTTCAAAGTGTCCTGGGAGGTAACAACCGAGTTTGCCACAAAGGTGATGCCGTGGTCGGCGGGGTTGAAAAATTTTACCGCCTCCCCTTCCCGGGCAAGCTTGTCGGCAAGGATTATTCCCTGGGCATTGATGTAGCAGGGCCAGAGATCCACCAAGTCCCTGTAAAAGGGGGTGTAGTCGTAGCGGACGCTGTACAGGGTGACATCTCTCTTCTTGAGATCTGCCCGGGCGAGAAGCGCTCCCATGATGGTCTCGTCGTTGCCGCCATAGGTGACGCCCAGGACCCGCCCCTTGAGATCCAGGGGAGCGTTGACGACTGGCTTTACGGCCCTGTAAATCCACTGGAGGGGGTTGATCTGGAAGAGCTGCGCAATGACGATCACAGGCGCTCCCTTTTCCCTTGCCCGGATAACCTGGTCGGCCGAGGCAACCCCAAAGGCGGCATGACCTAGTTCAATCTCCCGGATGGCATCCCGTTCAGGGCCGCCTGCCTTGACAATGACATGAAGTCCAGCCCCTTCGAAAAAACCCTGGTCAAGGGCGTAGAGATCCCCTACAGAACTTGTGTTGAACAGCCATTTGAGGCGGTAGTTGAGAGTCTTACAGGTTGCGTCCCAGGGGAATAAAAAGAGCATCAATGCCAGGGCCGTAAAAAAAGTGATAATAAAGTTATTCTTGTTCATGTACCACTCCTTTAGGAACGCAGATTAAATAACATGAACGAAATTGTTTGTCCTTTGACCCATCTACTGTGTTGCATCAAAGGTCCAATAGGCCTGCTATTGGTCCTTTAATGCGCCTTGTAGATGAGTCAAAGTTCTGCGCTATTTCTGCTCATCTTATTTAATCTGCATTCCTTAGTTAAAAACAAGCTTGAGGTGATGCGTTTTCCAATACTTTCCAGGATTTCCTGGTAGATGGATAAAAAAAGTCCAATGAGAAACAGGGCCACAAGTATACGGGCAAGGTCACTCTGGTAAAGGGCAATGCGGATGCTGTGGCCGATTCCCTGGTTGGCGGCTATGAATTCAGCCACAATTGTTCCGGCCATGGCAAGGGTGGAGCTTCCGGCAATGACAGTGGTGAGCTTGCCCATATTTTCAAAGGCTCGGATCTTCACCTCAAGCTGCCAGTGCATGCGGCCGGTGGCCACGTAAAAATGTTCGATGTCAACCACTGGCTCCGCCATGATGCCGATAACCGACAGCAGCAAAGGGAAGTAGCAGATCATGGCCGCAATCAAGAGTCGTGATGTGAAGCCGTCGCCAAGAAGGATAAAAATGATCGGAGCCACCGCCACAATGGGGTATGCCTGGATATTGTAGGCCGCAGCCCGGATAAGGGTGCCGGCCCAGGTGCTTTGCCGGGCTGTGATGCCAACAAAAAAAGCCATGAATATGGAGATTGCCTGGCCGATGACCGCAATGATAAGCGTGTTCATGGTGTCAAAAAGATACTCATGGAAAATCGACCTGCCGGTTGTCAGGATTTCCCTGGGACCGGGGATCACATAGTCGGACAGGTTGAGCGAATACTTCACCCCCATCAGGCAAATGATCCCCAGGGTAAATATGAGAAAGAACTGAATGATTCGTCTACCCAGCATTCATAATCTCCAGGAGGACCCGGTCAAGATCCTCCTTTCGTGACAGCTTGTTCATGCGGGTATCAAGCCCTTTAAAGGTAATGGTCTGGGGGGATTTGCCCTTGCCCCGGAATACAAAGATCCTGTCGCAGAATCTTGCCACCTCGATGAGATTATGGGAAATATAGAGAAAGTAACGGTCGTAAAAAAGTTCTTTTATTTTTAACAGTATGGTCTCTTTGGATCGTTCGTCCACGTTGGCAAGGCTTTCGTCCATGATCATGAGGTCGAAATCCTGGAGGAGATAGCGAAGCAGGTTGACCCTGTTCTGCTGTCCAAGGGAGAGCTGGGCAAAGGTATGGTTCAGAACGGGTTTAAGGCCAAAGGTCTCCACAAGTTCCCGTCGCAACTCATCCTTGCCCGGCGGGGTCATGCCGGTGAGATGCCTTGCCAGGGATGACCAGCCGGGAAGCCGCTCCTGGTTGTAGGTGTAGAGTATCGTTTTGATTGTTCCCTGATCAAGCTCACCGCCAAACCCCTTGATTTCTCCTGCTATTACCCGGGCAAGGGAGGTCTTGCCAACCCCGGACGGCCCGAAAAGGGAATGGAATCCCGGCCTGTCAAGGCTGAACGAGAGATGTTTGAAAACCCATTCATCGGATTCCGGGTAGCGGTATTCAAGTTGACGGCATGTCAGTCCCAAAGGTGACTTTCCTTTGATTGTTATGTTTTTCAGGTCCATTTTCGATTTTGCCATAATTTGGTTCTTAACATATGAGAGTAAAAAACTTCAAGGGTTTAATCTTCATCTGGCCCTTGATGTTCCTCCTTGACATTTGTTTCAGGGTCAAATAGTTTATCATAAACTTTTTTAACCTGTCTGGATAAATTGATGATTAGAATTAACGGTTTTTTGCTCTTACCTTTTCTTTTGCTGTTTGGCTTTGGCTGTGCTGCTTTGCAGCAGGGATATGAAACACCCCAGGTTACAATTTCATCGTTTGAGGCATTGCCGTCCCAGGGGGTCATTCCCCGTTTTAAAATTGGGCTGCATATCATCAATCCTAATCGCACACCCCTTGATTTAAAGGGTGTCTCCTACACCATTTCCCTTGAAGGAAGCAAGGTCCTGACCGGAGTTTCCAACCAATTGCCCAGAATTGAGGCCTATGGTGAGGGGGACGTGGTCTTGAATGCCTCGGTTGATTTTTTCAGCAGCATGATTCTTTTAAAAGATCTGATCCAAGATCAAAAAAATGATAATATTTACTATAGCTTTGCGGCAAAATTGGATATCGGCAGTTTGTACCCCTTTATAAGGGTGACTAAACAAGGAAAAATTTCCCTGAATCAACTCCTGGAAAAATAATTTTTTAAAGGCATCGCACCAGGATAAAAAGGAGAAAACTATGTGGGTGAATCTTATTAAGGCCGGGGGGAGTGTAATGATTTTAAATGAACTATCAAAAAAAATAAATCAGATAAGACAATCACAGGACAAGGCTGCCCGCCGTACCAGGGCCAAAAATGTGGTGATAGGTGCAGGTGTTGGAGCCCTTGTGGGGGTTGCCGCTGGAATTTTGTTCGCCCCAAAAGCCGGCAGGGAAACCCGGCAGCAGATTGTGGAGGAAACCGGTAAGGCGGCTAAAAGCATGAAAGAAAATATGGGTGCGGTAAAAACAAAGATTGCTGATTCGGTTAAGGAAACTGGATCAAAACTCCACGAGGCCGGTGCAAAAGGCGTTGATGCTGCAAAAGAATCTTTGAAAGGAAAAGAGCCTTTAAAGGAAAAAGAGGATAACAAATCTAAAACCAGTAAAAAATAATTGTTTTATAGTAAAAAGGGAAAGCTTGCATGGAAACATCCATTACGTTGAGTCAGCTGAGCGATTTTATTATCTTTGTTTTGATTTTGGTTGTCGGCGGATACGTTATCCTCACCTTGAAAAGCATAAATGCCCTGCTTGGGGAGGTCAAGCAAACGGTTCAAAAAAATAAAGATCATATTAATCAGATCATTCCAAATATTAATGAAATCTCAGAAAATACCGTTACAATAAGCAATAGCTTAAAGACAAGTGTAAACGAGGCTGGTGAATCAATTAAAATGATATCCCAGGAAACAGTCGATGCTGCTGTTACAATAAATGAAACGGTGAATCGCCTGACACAATATACCAGTTCAATGGGCGAAATTGTAAAGGCAATATTAGGTCTTTTCTCGCCGGACAAGAAATAACAGAAGAATTATCCTTTAACAGCTAACCGCTAACCGCTAAAAGCTATCGTGTTTCATTACTTGTCGGATCCGGCCTCTTTTTTGTCCAGCTGTCGAACGGCAAGCACGGGGCAGGGTGACTGGCGGATGATCCTGTCCGTGGTCGATCCCACCATTAGTTTTTCCCAAAGGGTATGTCCCCGAATGCCCAGGACGATCATGTCTATTTTCTCCTGTTGGGCATAGGTGATCATTTCCTTATAAGGCTCTCCATCTAAAAGGGTTGTCTTGGGCGTGCACCAGTTCCGGCTCTCCTCTGGAACCATGAAGTAAAGTTGTTTTTCAAGATTATCCCGCAATTGATTGAACTTTTCCCGTTTTTGGTCCATGGATCGCTTCTGCATTTCAAAATAATCACTTGATCGCCACTTCACATAGTCTGGCGGGGTTACATCAATATAGTCTGAAACTTTCAGGTCGAGGTTTTCCGATGGTTTTACCACATGGGTCAGATAGAGTTCTGCCTGGAATTCCTGGGCAAGGCTCAACCCATAGTCAAAGGCAAGCTTGGAATCCTGGGAAAAATCGCAGCCTACCATGATTTTCTTAAGTCTTATATCAGGGGGAGAAGAAGCTGGACTATCAAACTTTTGTGTGTTCAGCACCAGTAACGGACAGTGAATGGTCTTGATCAGTTTTTCCGTTACAGATCCCAGCAAAAGGCGTTTTATTCCTGAGTTCCCATGGGTGGCTGTTATGACCATGTCGGCCCTGTGCTCCAGGGCAAGGTCTCGGATCCTGTCTGCCGGGTCGCCCTTGGCGATAAGAATCTCATAGGGGATATCTGCTTTTTTTACAAGGGTCGTAAGCTGTTCAAATGCCTTATCCATGTGGTTTTTCTGAAGGGCTTGAACATCAAGGGCGATTTCACTGCTCTTTAGAAGCGGTTCCACCTCAATGACCACATGGACCAGGAAGAGTTTAGCGTTAAACTCCCTGGAAAGTGCAATGCTGTAAGTGAGAGCCGTGTCTGTAAAATCAGAAAAATCAACGGAACACATGATTCTCTGGGGGCGTATTCGCATGGTGTCCTCCTTATAGTGTTTCGACCGGTGGATTGGGACGTGGAATTATTTACTTCTGGGTCCCCTGTGTGATAACCTTGCAAAAATGAAGTTCCCGAAGTTTCAGATCCTGGACAGAAACTCGAATAAAAATGATGCTGTTTGATTGTAAAATCTTGATGGGACGGTGTCAAGGAAATATCCTATATTGATTTGATAATAGATCCATGCTATACGCACGAAAAATGATTTGTATCTTAAACTTACATTTTCCTTTCCGGTATTTTCAACGGAGTATTATTATTATATGACTGTTCAAGTAATTCTTCTCCTGGCAATTATTGTCATGGCCCTGGTCGTATTTGTCGGGGGGTGGCTGTCTGTGGATCTTGTCGGGCTCCTCGTGCTTTCGGCCCTTGCATTGATGGGGTTTCTCACTCCAAATGAGGCCCTGGCCGGGTTCAGCAGCCCGGCTGTGGTAACTGTATGGGCTATGTTCATCATTTCCGCTGGCCTGAACCGTACCGGCATAGCCCATAGGCTCGGACAACCTCTCCAGCGTTTTGCCAAGGGCAGCGAAATTGTGCTCGTTGTTGTCCTGATGGCCACGGCGAGTGTTTTTTCTGCCCTCATTAACACTACTACTGTTGCTGCGGTTCTTTTGCCAACGGCCATGGATCTTGCCAGGCGCAGCGGTCGACCGCCATCACGGCTCCTGATGCCCTTTTCCCTTGGATGCCTTCTTGGCGGTCCGTTTACCGGTATCTCCACCTCAACCAATATTCTAGCCACCGATGTTCTGACCAGTGCTGGACTTGAGACCTTTGAAATTTTTGATTTTACACCGATCACAGCGGCAATTGTGGTGGCAGGCATCCTGTTCGTAGCCTTGTTCGGGCGTTTTTTGCTGCCTTCAGGGGCCGGAAAGGCATCTGATAATAAAAGCGCTTCAGGGGCAGATTCCTACGGGCTTGACAAGCACCTCTTTACCACCCGGATTCGACCCGGATCTAAGCTTGCCGGTCGTACCCTTGTCGAGAGTCGTTGTGGTTCAGCTCTTTCCATCACAGTGGTGGCCTTGAAACGTAAAGGGGTACTGATTCTTGCCCCCCGCCCCACTGAAGTTCTGCTGGTGGGTGATGAGCTAATTGTTCACGGCCAGACCGATCGTGTAAGGCGATTGGACGGCAGTCAGCATCTTCGAATAGAACCCTCGGTTCAGGTTAAGGATATGATTTGTCAGCAAATGATTGTCGCCGATTGTCGCGTGTCTGAACGTTCCTCTTTTCTGGGTGCTACGCTTGTAGAAAGCGGGTTGCGGCGTGTGCACCATGTCCATGTGCTAACCTTGAATGACCCTGACGGCAAGCCAGTCAGGGATGCACAGCGCCATCGTTTTGCTGCGGGTGATCGTTTGCTGCTCCAGGGAGAAAAAAAGGCCCTGGAAGAGCTATTCAGCAAGGATCTCGTGACCGAGCCGCAGTTTGTCTCCAGTGATGAGGTGGATCGTTTGACCGATGGCCGTGCCCAACTGCTGCCCGTACGCATTCCTGAGGGTTCGGGGCTTGTGGATCGTAATCTGCTTGAAAGCCGTCTGGGCAATGTTTTTGGTCTTACCGTTGCAGGAATTGTCCGGAACGGGACAACGATCTGCATGCCGTCGCCCCAGGAAAAAGTGCAGGCAGACGATCTGCTGCTCATGCAGGGTTCTCCACGGGATCTTGAAACTCTCCAGGGGCTTCAGGAACTTGAAATGTCTGAAAAAACCGCCGGCCTTCTAGCCGAGCTTGAATCCCAGCAGGTTGGGGTGACCGAAGTGCTGCTTTCGCCAAGAACCACCCTTGCGGGCCGAACCCTTGGGGATCTTTTGTTTCGGGAACAATACGGTGTCAGCGTGCTCGCAATCTGGCGCAAGGGCAGAGCCTTTAGAACCGGCCTGCAGGACATGCCCCTCAAGTTCGGAGATGCCCTGCTTGTCTATGGACAGCGGGAAAAGCTCCATGCCGTGGCCAGGGATCCTAATTTTCTAGTGCTGGATACGGCGGCTGTGCAGGTTCCCCGCATGGAAAAGGCGGGCTTTGCCGCCGTTATCATGGTGTCGGTGATCGTGAGTGCCATCCTCGGTCTGGTTCCCATCTCCATTGCCGCCCTTGCCGGGGCGTCTCTCATGGTTTTGTCCGGGGCTTTGAGCATGCAGGAGGCCTACCGGGCCATTGAGTGGAAGGTTGTTTTTCTCATGGCCACCATGCTGCCCCTGGGGGTTGCAATTCAAAAAACAGGAGCTGCCCAGATGGGGGCCGATGTTTTGATAACCATGGTGGGTGACCTTGGACCCCGCTGGGTGGTTGCCACTCTTTTCTTTGTTACGGTGGTCGCAGTTCAGGTGATTCCCCCGGCGGCCCTGGTTGTGCTCATGGCCCCGGTGGCTCTGAGTACCTCTTCCAGCCTGGGAATTTCGCCTCAACTTTTGATGATGACTGTTGCCATCGCAGCTTCCGCCAGCTTTGCAAGTCCGGTGTCCCATGCCGCCCATATGCTTGTCATGGGGCCGGGCGGGTATCGGTTCATAGACTATGTCAAGTTGGGGGCACCGCTTACGGCCATTGTTTTTGCGGTTTCGGTGTGGCTGCTTCCCATCCTTTGGCCGGCTTATTTGTAGGTAGTGGATAGTGGTCGGGGTGGTCGGGGCAATTCTGAATTGCCCCGGCACCTTCTGTCCTAGCGGATGATTTTGTCCGGATCAATTCCTGTATCTGTCTTTTTGTCCTTGTCTGCCACCTGGCAGGAGTTTCTCATTCATGTGGAAATTCCCATTTTGGGAAGAATATACGCCTGCAGCAGCACATAAATGCCGATAAACAGAATAATCCAAAGTCCCTCTTTCATATGCAACCTCCATTTTTTCAACCTGGGTCGAGAAAAGTTCATACCTTTTTTAGGAAACTTATAAAACTATAAGCACCCATGGATAGAGGGTCAAATAAAAATATAGCCTCCCACAATTGTCTTGACAACTTGACAGGTATTTGGTTTGAATAATGGTAATCGATAATTTCCTGGAGCTTTTTATGCTGAACAGTCAATCCCCAGTGCCCCTCTACCGCCAGCTTGCCGAAATTTTGACCGCCGCAATTGAATCGGGTGAGTTTCCATCGGGCACCCGGATCACACCCGAGACCACCCTTGCAGCTAACTATGGCATAGGGCGGCCCACGGTGCGCCAGGCAGTTGAGCTGCTGGTGAATAAGGGCCTTGTACAGAGAAAAAGAGGGTCTGGTACTTTTGTCGTTGAGGCACAGCGCAAAGTGGATCTTTTTTCCCTGGCCGGCACATCCTCGGCCTTTGAACGGCTGGGCATAAAGGCCCAAAAGAAAATGCTCGATCCAGTCAGCCTTGCCGTGGTGAATGATAAACCTGATAATCCCTTTCAAGGGCTTGAGGCCTATCAATTTTCACGTCTCGTCCTGGCCGGAGAAGGCCCTGTTCTGATCGAGGATTTTTTTCTGCACAAGGCTCTTTTTTCCGGCATTGAAACCCTAGTGTTGGAAGACGTATCCCTTGCCCGGATGGTCGAAGACCGGTTTTACCTGAAGCCGGTAAACGGAAGGCAGACCTTTAAGATTGCAACCCTTTCTCCCCCCAGGGCGGCCCTTCTTGGTGTGGGGGAGAAGACCCCCGTGCTTGAGGTCGGCCGATCCATCCATTTCCCGGGTGTTAAAAACGGTATTTATTCTAAACTATTCTGCAGCACCGATAAATTTTCATTTTCCCAGACCCTAGGAGGGCATTCAAATGATTGACAGGGGCTATTACGGAACCTTTGGAGGGGCATTTGTGCCTGAAATTCTGGTTGCAACCTTTGACGAACTTACACGGGAGTTCAGGCGGGCAAAGTCTGATCCAGCCTTTTGGAAGGAATATTGTGACCTCATGGGCTCCTATTCGTGCAGGCCGACCCCACTCACCTATGCTGAAAATTTGACCGATCATTTTAAGGGGGCAAAGATTTACATAAAGCGTGAGGATCTAAATCATACGGGCGCCCACAAGGCCAACAATGTCATGGGCCAGGGGCTTCTGGTCAAACGAATGAAAAAGAGCCGGGTGATCGCAGAAACAGGTGCGGGTCAGCACGGGGTTGCAACGGCCACCATGGCCGCAAAGTTCGGGTTTGACTGCACCGTTTACATGGGGGAGAAGGATGTGAAGCGCCAGCGGCCCAACGTGTTCTGGATGGAACAGATGGGTGCCACGGTTGTGCCAGTGACCCAGGGCACAAGGATCCTGAAGGACGCCATTAACGAGGCATTCCGGGACTGGGTCACGAACATGGATACCACCCATTACGTCCTTGGAACGGCCTGCGGACCCCATCCCTTCCCGGAGATGGTGAGCTGGTTCCAGTCCATCATAGGCAGCGAGGCAAGGCAGCAGATTCTTGAAATAGAGGGACGCCTCCCCAAAAGGGTCTATGCCTGTGTGGGGGGCGGTTCCAATGCCCTGGGACTTTTTTCAGGATTTCCCGATGATGCCGTGGAGTGTGTCGGGGTCGAGGCTGCAGGACATGGGATCTCGTCCGGGCATCATGCCTCAAGGCTCTGCTCCAGGGATGCAAGTGTCGGTGTTGCCCAGGGCTACAAGACCTATTTCCTCCAGAACGGCGACGGCCAGATGAACGAGACTCATTCGATTGCGGCAGGCCTTGACTATGTGGGTGTCTCTCCCATTCTTTCCCGGATGCATGAAACACGAAAGGCAAGATTTGAGGCTGTGACAGATCTTGAGGTGATCGAGGCGCTAAAGCTGACCATGCGATCAGAAGGCATTATCCCTGCCCTGGAGTCGGCCCACGCCTTTGCCCAGGCATTTAAGGAGGCTCCATCCATGTCAGCCGACGACTCTGTCATCATCAACCAGTCTGGCAGGGGGGACAAGGATATCTTTACCATTGCCGACGCCCTTAACGACCCTTCCTGGAGAGAGTTTATCATGGAAAAGGCAGGTGACTACAATGCTTGAAACCTATATTCGGGAACGGCGCAGGCAAAAAGATATCCTTCTGATGACCCACATTGTGATGGGGTATCCTGATTTTGATACTTCCATGGAGGTTGTCGAGGAGATGGTGGAGGCAGGGGTGGATCTCATGGAGCTCCAGATTCCCTTTTCAGAACCCATGGCCGACGGACCTGTAATCCTCGGTGCCAATCAGGCGTCTCTCCAGGGGGGAACACGTGTTGAGCGCTGTTTTGAGTTTGCAGAACAGGCTATCGAAAAATTTGACATTCCCTTTCTCTTCATGACCTACTACAATATTCTGTTCAAATACGGGGTCGAAGCGTTTGTGGAAAGAATGGCCAAAATCGATATCAAAGGAGCCATCGTGCCGGATCTCCCCCCAGAAGAGGGCAGAGATTATCTTGTGGCCATGGAGCAGAAGGGTCTTGCCCCTGTCCATATCTTTTCTCCCATGACCTCAAATCAGCGAATGGATTTTCTCGCATCTAAAACCCGGGGGTTTGTCTACTGCGTGGCAAGAAAGGGTGTCACTGGTAAAGAGACCCGTTTTACCAATGAGCTTGGCGAATATCTGGCTCGGTGCAGGCGGTCGACTGACCTTCCCCTGGCCGTTGGATTCGGCGTAAAGGATCGAAAGGACGTTGAATTTCTCAAGGGCAAGGCAGACATTGCAGTTGTGGGCTCAGAGATGATCCGGGTGGTAGACCGGCAAGGAGTCCCGGGTGTTAAAGATTTTGTTAAGAGCCTGGTTTGAAACCCACCAATTTTAATTTTGATTTCACACTATAGGCGGCAATCGGTATCCCACTCTGACATTCAAAATTAGAATTACTGTTTGAAAATGAGAAATATTGAGGTTGGAATTGCCTGCTTGACAGGCAATAATTGATTGTCCTATAGTTTGCCCTGCAACTTTTGGAAATGTCGGTAAGGAATGCAGATTAAATAAGATGAGCGGAAATAGCGCCGAACTTTGGCTCATCTACAAGGCGCATCAAAGGCCTAATAGCAGGCCTATTGGGCCTTTGATGCAACACAGTAGATGGGCCAAAGGGTAAGCAATTTGATTCATGTTATTTAATCTGCGTTCCTAAGATTCTATCAGGATTATAATATCCTGGCAGTGATATTCAGGTTTTTTTCAGGCTTTCAGGTCTAAGGGGTAGAGGGGTAAAGTTGGGACAGTTCGATTTGATCAAACCCTATTTCATTGAACGGCGGTATTACATTGCTGCCGGTTTGCTTTCTCTGCTTGTGGTGGACATTCTCCAGCTCCTTATCCCGAGGGTAGTTAAATGGGCCGTGGACGGGATTGCCGCCTCATCACTTCATACCGGGTCCCTCTTACGTTATGGGAGCTATATTCTCCTGGCCGCTGTTTTTATAGGAATCTTCAGATTCGGCTGGCGATATTGCATCATGGGCACGGCCAGACGTGTGGAAGAGGGTATCCGCCAGAGGCTCTTTGACCATGTGATCACCATGCCCGCCCCTTTTTTTGACCGGGTGAGTGCAGGCGATATCATGGCCCACGCAACCAACGATATCACCAACATAAGGATGGCCCTCGGCATGGGACTTGTGGGTATGACCGACACGGTTGTCCTCGGGATTACTGCAATTGCCTTCATGGGGTATATCAACCTTGAGTTGACCGTTCTGGCCCTTTTGCCCATGCCCTTTATCGTTGTTTTCACAAAGATACTCAGCAAGCGGCTTTTTTCGGCCTACATGGCCGTTCAGGAGTCTTTCTCCCAGCTCATGGAATCTTCCAGGGAGCGGTTTGCGGGGATTCGAGTCATCAAGGCCTTTAATCGGGAGGATGAAGAGACCCGCACCCTTGCCAGGGAGTCCCAGGCATATGTGGATGCAAATATGCGACTTGTACGGTACAGGGGGTTGATCTTTCCCCTCATCACCCTGCTCACAGGCATCAGCCTTGCCGTGGTTGTGGGCCTTGGCGGCCAAAAGGTGATTTCAGGTGTGATCTCCCCGGGTGATTTTGTGGCCTTTATAGCCTACCTCGGGCTTCTTACCTGGCCAGTCATGGCCCTTGGGTGGGTGACCAACATGATCCAGAGGGGCAAGGTCTCCATTGACAGGATAAACGCTATTCTCAATACCCGGGCCACCATCGGCAACAGGGAGAATGCCCTGGCACCCGAGTCAATAACGGGGGATATCCGGATTGAAAACCTGGTGTTTAACCACGGTTCGGGCAAGGATAAAACAGGAATCCTCAACGGTGTGAGCGTGACGGCCGGCCCCGGTCGCATCCTTGGAATTGCAGGTCCGCCCGGGGCGGGTAAAACCACCCTTGTGAACCTCATCCCAAGGATCTATGATCCCGATTCAGGTCAGATTCTGATCGATGATATTGATGTCCGGGATTTTGATATCCACTGTCTCCGGCGTTTTATTTCGTTCATGCCCCAGGAGCCCTTTCTTTTTTCTGGAACCATCCTTGAAAATCTCAAGCTTGGAAATTTTCAGGCCGACGCCCATGATATCGATACTGTAGTTGAAATGGCGGGCCTGACAAGAACCCTTGAGCTGTTTCCCAGGGGGCTCGACACCATGATCGGGGAAAAGGGGGTGATGCTTTCAGGTGGTCAGAAGCAGCGCATCGCCCTTGCACGGGCGCTTCTCAAAAAGGCCCCCATCATGATCCTGGATGATCCTGTGAGTCAGGTGGACATTAAGACCGCAGCAGGCATAATTGACACCCTTGAGGCCTTGTCTGCCTCCATGACCCTCATCATTGTCTCCCACAGGTTCCAGGCCTTTAGAAAAGCTGACAACATCATCGTTCTTGACAGGGGAAGAATCGTTGAAACGGGCAACCATGAAGAGCTTGTGGCAATGGGCGGATACTATGCAAGGGCCCATGTCATGCAGTCGGGCAACGAGGATATATGAAGACCGGATCAAACCGCCTGCGGCCGCCGGAGCCAGGACAAGAACAGGCCCTTGCCAATGGTCGGGATCTGGGGCTGGTGAAGCGGTTTTTTCCCTATGCCGCAAAGAGCTGGCGGATGATTCTTATCTCCGTTGGCCTGATGCTCGTTCTTTCCCTGCTTGATCTTGCCGTTCCCTATATTACGAAAATGGCGGTGGATCTCTACATCGTTCCGGTGGACGGGCAGCAGGCGACCGAGGAGTTTCGACTCAAAGGTGCCATGATGGTCGGTGTTGTCCTGGTTCTGCTCTCCCTGGTGCGCTTTGCCGGTGGTTTTTTCCAGATCATGGTGATGGAGCTCGCAGGTCAGAAAACCATGCACGAGCTTCGCATCGAGCTGTACCGGCATATCCAGAAGCTCCCCATGTCTTTTTTCACGGAAAATACTGTGGGTCGCCTGTCAACCCGGGTGACCAATGACGTACAGAACATGCAGGAGATGTTCACCACCGTCATCACCTTTGTTATGAGCGATATGTTCACACTGGTGGGGGTCCTCCTCATTCTTATGTACATGGATTTCAAGCTTGCCCTTGCGGTCATGGTCATCCTTCCCCTTGTGGTCTGGACGACGGCTGCCTTTTCAGGAAGATCAAGGGAGGTATTCAGGGTGATGCGGATAAAGATCGCAGAGATCAACTCCATGTTTTCCGAGTCCTGCGGCGGTATAAAGGTAATCCAGCTCTTTACGGGCGAAGATCGCACCAGCGCCTCCTTTGAACGCCTTAACCACGAGAACTACATTGCCAGCATGAGTCAGATAAAGATCTATGGACTCTTCATGCCGGTTGTGGATCTGTTCGGTTCCCTGACCCTTGCAGTTGTAATCTTCTACGGCGGAGGTCGGGTGGTGGCCGACCATGTATCGCTGGGTACCCTGGTCGCATTTATCTCCTATACCAGGATGTTTTTCCGGCCGGTCCGGGATATAGCTGAAAAGCACAATATCCTTCAGAACGCCCTGGCTTCGGGGGAGAGGATCATTCAGATCCTGGACCGGGTTGAGGAGGAAGAGACCGGCGGACAGGAGATTGGCGGTATCGACACGGTGGAATTTAAAGATGTCTCGTTTGCCTACTCGCCGGACCAACCCGTGCTTGAGAATGTAAGCTTTTCAGTCAAGAGCGGTGAGTCCCTTGCGATCATCGGACCCACCGGGTCAGGCAAGACCTCGCTGACCCATCTTCTTATAAAACTCTATCCGAAGAATCAGGGTGATATCTTTATCAACAACAGGGACATTGATACCTATTCAACACCGTCCCTGAGGTCAAAAATAGCCCTGATCAGCCAGGACCCCTATCTCTTTTCCGGAACCATCCGCCAGAACATCATTGCCAGTGGAAGTTCCATGGACGAAGAGGAGTTCACAAGGATACTGGAATTCTCCCATTTAAAAGCGGTTGTGGACAACCTTCCCAACGGTGCAGACACCAGGGTGGGGCAGGGGGGAACCCTTCTTTCCAGCGGCGAACGCCAGCTTGTCTCCATCGCAAGGGCCTTTGCCCTGTGGCCGGATTTGATCGTGTTTGACGAGGCTGCATCCCATGTGGACACGGAATCCGAAGAGAAGATAAGGCTCGCAACGGCCAGGCTCAAGGAGAACAGGATCTCCATCACCATTGCCCATCGCCTGCGGTCGGCAGTTACCGCCGATCGTATCATCGTGCTCAGGCAGGGCCGGATAACCGAAATGGGTCACCATGATGCGCTGATGAAAAAAAGAGGGTATTACTATCGTCTCCACACCATGGAGCAGATGGGGTGATTCCGGTCGCACCTTTTTAACTAAGATCGTAAAGAGGAGCAGATCATTTCTTCTTTCTATTGCTTGTTTTTCTATTGTACGGTCGTTTTGCACCCGTTTTTTTATTGTCTGTTCGTCTACTATCTTGTCGCATAGGGGTTGTGAGAATGTTTTTTTGGGTTTCCTTTGCCGAAAGATTACGCTCAACAAAGATCGGTCTGCCTGAAAAGGGATCTTTTTGCGTGTAGTACATAAGCGTTGAAAAGGTCGATGGCGTGGGGGTAAAAATCTGGGTCTGTTCGGGATTGATCTTAAGGATCGTGGAACAGAACTCTTTTAATCGTTTCATCTCCTCCATGGTGGACCCGGGGTGTGCTGCAATGAGATAGTAGGTTAAAAATTGTTGTTTCCCGCTCTCTTTGGACAGCCTGTCAAACTTTTCCTTGAACAGTTTAAGCGTTGCTGAGTCAGGTTTTCCCATGAGTTCCAGGATCTTTGTCTCCGTGTGCTCAGGGGCGATTTTCATCTGGCCAGACACGTGGTCGTCCACAATGGTTTTTAAATATGCCGTGCCATGGTTTTGATCTGCAAAAATAAGGTCTGGCCGGATTCCCGAACCGATGAACACCTTTCTGACGCCAGGAATTTTGCGGATAGCGCCTAAAAGCTCGATCTGGCAGCTATGATCAGGTTTCAGGCTTTTGCACACCTTGGGAAAGAGGCAGCGCCTGTCCGGGCAGGCACCCCTGTCGAGTTTTTTGGCGCACTCAAATCCATACATGTTTGCGGTCGGGCCGCCCACATCGCTGATTATCCCCTTGAAGTCGGGGTGGCGGGTAAGGGCCTTGGCCTCGCTGATGATGGATTCTTTGCTTCGCCATCCAACGGTCCTTGTCTCATGCACGGCAATGGCGCAGAAGTTACACTCACCATAACATCCCCGGTGGGTGGGGATGGAAAACCTTATGGTGTCAAGGGCTTTGACCCGTCCGTCCCGGGTGTAAAAGGGATGGGCTTCACGTTCAAATTCAAGGTCGTAAACGGCGTCCATCTCCAGGGTTGTAAGGGTTTGCTGGGGCGGATTTTGAATAAGAAATCGATCTGCGTGGCCCTGGGCAAGACCCCTGGCCGTGACAGGGTCATTGTTGGCATAAAACAGGCAGAATGCGTCGGCAAAGGAACCTTTGTCTGCAAAGCTCTCTTCAAACGAGGGAAGCTGGATATAATCCTGGGGAACGGTCTTTGATATATAGCAGAGCCCCCGAATGGCGGTAATATCCAAATTCTGGTCTAAGGCCCTTGCAAGTTCTGTCACCGTTGTCTCGGCCATGCCATAGACAAGGATGTCAGCCTTGGAGTCAAACAGAATGGATCTGCGAACCTTGTTCGTCCAGAAGTCAAAGTGGGCCACTCGCCTCAGGCTTGCCTCGATGCCTCCGATGATTATGGGGCAGGTCTCCTTGAAGTATCTGCGCACTAGGTTGGTGTAGGCGATGACGGCCCTGTCCGGCCGGCGGTTGTTATTTCCACCGGGAGTGTAGTCGTCGTTTTTCCGCCATTTTTTTGTGGCTGTATAGTTTGCCACCATGGAATCCACAGAACCGGATGTTACACCCCAGAAAAGCCTTGGCTCGCCAAGCCTACGGATGTCAACATCTTTTTTGATGTCCGGCTGGGCGATCACTCCGACCTTGAATCCTTGTTTGATCAGGAGCTTCCCAAGCAGTGCTACACCGGTATACGGCGAATCGATATAGGTATCGCCTGTGACAAAGATGATATCAAGCCGGTCCCAGCCAAGCCTGTCCATCTCATCGTGGGTTGTTGGCAGGAACATGGTTATTTGTTCCGGGCTTCCAGGATTTCTCTGATGTACTTGAACAGCAGCCGAAAGGATTTCGGCGGTTTTTTTGCAGCAATCTCCTGGTTTGCATTTCTGATGAGCTGGCGCAGGCGCTGGCGGTCGGCCCTGGGGTTCTCGTCTAAAAAAGTCTCGATCCGGGAATCATCACCTTTCATCAACTCGTTTCTGACCTCTTCCATGGCCTTAAATCTTGAACTTGCAACGGCCCGGGCCATGGAGATTCTGTCAATTGCCGTAACAATGGTTTCAGGATCAATGGTCCGCATGATCGAACCGATATATTGAAGCTGCCTGCGTTTTGCCCCGTGTCGGGTGATGGTCTTGGCAAACAAAACCTCTTTTTTCAGGGCGTCTGGAATCTCCATTGAATTGATCTGTTCAACTGGGAGGTCCAGGAGCCTTTCCCCAAGGCGCTGAAGGGCTTCAACCTCGAGTTTAGCCTTAGTCCTGCTTTTTTTCTCTTCTCCCTGATCTTGTCCTTTTCTATCCCGATCCATCTGCTATCCCGTCCTTTGAGGTCGATGTTTTGTTGAAAACTCATAATTATACACTAAAAAAACGAAACTACAATCTTCGAATCGTCATTTCCAGCAATGTAAGAGAGAATACCCTTCTAATTTTGATTTTACAATTTACATTATACCTAAAAGTTGCAAGCGTTAGATGGCTGGATATGCAAGACGCCGGTCATGGAGCTGTAATACGAAAATTCCAGCGTTTGTGTGTTTTTTGTTGACTCAGATTTCAACCATGGGTATGACTCATACTATGAAACATTTTTTAACTCTTTCGAAATTTTTATTGGTCGTTTTTCTGCCTTTGATCACGGGTCTTGGGGCCGGATGCGGTACCATTACGGGAAACCTTGCCGCAAGTCTCTCTGCCGCCATTGGTCAAAACAACGACCTTGAGACAATCAGGCAGGGCGGGCCCGCCTATCTGATCATGGTGGATGCCTTTGTGATGGATGATCCAACAAATCCTGCTCTTCTTACATCTGCGGCAAACCTCTATTCCACCTATTCAGATGTTTTTGTTGAAGACACGGACAGGGCGATTCGCCTAACTGACAGGGCCCTTGGCTACGGATTAAGGGCGGTGTGCGAGAAGAACAAGGATCTTTGTGGTTTGGACATGATGGATTTTCAGACCTTTGACCGAACACTCAAGGATGCCGATCTTTCAGATCTGTCGGAGCTTTACACCCTTGGCGCATCCTGGGCCGGGTGGATAAAGGCCAGGAGCGACAGCATCAAGGCTCTTGCCCAGATTCCAATGGTTAAGGGTATCATGGAGCGGGTCGTTGAGCTTGACGAGAAGCATCAGAATGGTGCGGCTCACCTCTACCTTGGTACCCTTGCCATGATTCTGCCCCAGATTTTAGGGGGAGAACCGGATGTCGCAAGACTTCATTTTGAAAAGGGGGTCTTGCTTGCCGGAACAAAAAATTCCATGGCCAGGGTTCTGTATGCCAAAAATTATGCAAGGCCCATGTTTGACAGGGATCTCCACGACCGGTTGTTGAACGAGGTTCTATCCAGACCCGTTGAACCCGGGGACGACAGCCTGGTAAATACCCTTGCCAGGAACGAGGCGGCGATTCTTCTAGAAACCGGCGACGATTATTTCCAATAAAAAAAATCAGTTGAAATATGGAGAAAATGTAAATTATGACTCTTCGAACATCCCTTGTTATACTTCTGTTCATCTTGACACTTGGTTTTACCCCTGCCAATGCTACCACTGTATTTAAGATCGCAACCCTGGCCCCTGAGGGGGCGTTTGAGGTGGTTCAGATGCAGGCGGCGGCAATTGATATCGCAAAAGCCACCGACGGCCGGGTGAAGTTCAAGTTTTTCACAGGAGGGGTCATGGGCAACGACCAGGGGGTCTTAAGAAAGATCCGCATCAACCAGCTCCAGGGTGGGGCACTCTCTTCTGGCAGCCTCTCGACCTATTACCCGGACAGTCAGGTCTATAGTCTCCCCTTTGTGTTTCGATCCTTTGACGAGGTCGATTATGTGAGAAAACAGATGGACGATGATTTGATCAAGGGGTATGAGGATGCTGGATTTATTGTGTTCGGCCTTGCCGAAGGAGGATTTGCCCGCATCATGTCCAGCACCCCGATTTCAACGGTTGCCGACCTTCAACAACGAAAGGTGTGGATACCTGAAAACGATGCGGCCGCCCTTGAGGCGGTAAAGGCCTTTGATGTGAGCCCCATTACCCTTTCAGTGGCCGATGTGAGGACCGCTCTCCAGACCGGCCTCCTTGATACGGTGGCCATTCCACCCTCCTACGCCATTCTTCTTCACTGGCACACCCAGGTTCGTTATATAACCGAGATCCCTCTGATCTATACCAACGGTCTTTTGGCCATTGAAAAACGAGCCTTCTCAAAGCTGTCTCCCCCAGACGGACAGATCGTTAAATCCAGGATGGCCGAGGCGTTTACCCAAATCGACAGGCACAATCGCAATCAGAACATCGAGGCCGTCGAGGTGTTAAAAGAGATGGGGCTCACCTTTGTAGTCCCCGATGCCAATGCCCATGACACCTGGCTGCAACGATCGTTGATCGTTCCCCAGAGCCTGGTTGACAAGGGGGTTCTTTCCAGGCAGATAGTTGACACCCTGAACCTCCACCTCTCAACCTTCAGATCGCGGTAAAGTCATGGGGTTTACGAGAATTATGAGGATACTGCACCGCCTGGAGGATCTGACCCTGGTCCTTCTCCTGTCGACCATGATTGTGACGGCGGTTCTCCAGATAGTTCTTCGCAACACCACGGGATCTGCCCTTGTGTGGGGAGACACCCTTGTGAGGATTCTGGTCCTCTGGGTAGGACTCGTGGGTGCCATGGTGGCCACAAGGCAGAACAAACACATCAATATCGATGTGGTGACCCGCCACCTCTCGCCGGATGCGGCAAGGGCGGTAAACGGAATCACCTTTCTGTCTGCATTCCTCATCTGCCTTGTAACGGCATGGTACAGCTTTTTGTTTGTTAGAATGGAGTTTGAGTTTACGACTCCTGCCTTTGCAAATGTCCCCACCTGGGCCTGTCAGACGATTATCCCGGCGGCGTTTCTGGTCATGGCCCTTCGATGTCTGGGGCTCGCCGTACGTTTGTTTACCTCTCCCCCGGAATCCGTGTCTTGACAGCTTTCATTCTCATAGCAGTAATAACCCTCTCTGCCCTTTTGGGGATGCCTCTTTTTGCGGTTATTCTAGCTGCTGCCTGTGCTGGGTTTTACT
>Ga0265295_1001972_pt1 | contig 34173 bp, 35 predicted proteins | sample Munlansysbiofilm_FD_192503 | JGI IMG/M metagenome (GOLD analysis project Ga0265295, IMG submission 192503) | Leachate microbial communities from a municipal landfill in Southern Ontario, Canada - Methane capture system biofilm | ecosystem: Engineered > Solid waste > Landfill > Unclassified ... | reverse complement strand
GGGTCTGATCAATTTAACAGAAAGATGGCAGGAGCTGGGGCTCGCCGCGGGAAACCGCCTTGGTGCGTAGTACGCATGCCGGGTGGTGTGAGAGCCGGGGCGGGTGACCGCCCCGGCTACTCGATTCAGCCGCCCGACTTTTTGGCGATTATGCCGCGCTGGGCGAGAAAGGCCAGCAGAACGTCGCGGTGCTCGCCCTGGAATTCGAGAACGCCGTCGCGCAGGGTGCCGCCGCAGCCCAGCCGCTTCTTGCAATCCGAAAGCAGGGTCCTGAGTTCGGTTTCAGGCAGCCCAAGGCCGGTCACGACGGTGACGCCGGCGCCCTTGCGGCCCTTGGTCTCCCGGCCCACGCACACCGGGCCCCGGGCCTGGGGTTTGGCGTGATCGCAGGCGCATTCGACCCGTCCGCATTTGCGGCAGGCGGGTTTTTCCGTTGAATAGACGGTCGTGTAGGATTTGGCGGTCATTGGATCTTCCTTGCGCATGGCCGGACACAGCGGGACCGGCATTGAACGCGGGCACAATGCGGCAGAGTCAGGGCCATGACAAGGCGCTCATGGCCCGGGCCGACGCCGGATCTGGGCGGCGGAGGGGATGATGCGCTCCATGTCGCGCATGTAGAGCGCGATCCTTTGCCGGGTGCCCTCGTCGATCAGGGACTTGGACGCGTTTTCGTACTCGTGGTGGGCCATGAAGCACCAGGACAGGCCGCGCAGGATGATGACCTGCTCCATGATCGCGCTGAGGCGCATGAGTTCTTCCAGCGCGGGAGGATTGGGCAGTTGGCGGTGATAGGCCCTCAGGAACATGGTCTTTTGATCCGGGGTCAGGAGCGTCTCGGTTTTCCAGAGCGTGGTCGTGGGTGACAGGAAATGTCCCAGATCCTGATATCTGCTGGAAACCACGGCTTTTTCCCAGTCCACCAGATACGCCTTGCGCGGGGAAATCAGGAAATTCCCGGAATTGACTTCCGTGTTGACCACGCAGAGCCGATCGGCTGCGAAGATGGCCCGGTTGTCCTCTCCGAGCCGGACGATGCGTTCGTGGTAGCCAAGAAGCATCTCGCGCTGCCGGGTCAGGCCATGGCCGGGATAGCGCCTGATGAGGGCCAGGCTTTCGGCGGCGATGGCCGCCACCGGATCTTCCTGGACGAGCAGTCCAGAACACGGCGGCAGGGCGTGGATGCGGGCGAAGATGCCGGCCGCGCGTTCCAGATCGCGTCCGTAGTCCAGCGCCTTTCCCGGCAGATGCTCCATGAGCATGACGCCACCGCCGAAAGGCCGGGAGTCAGGATGCACGCGCAGAGGGCGCGGCGTCACCCCTGAAGCTTCGATGCACCGCAACACATTGAATTCATATTCGATCTGTTTTTCCAGACCGAGTTGGCTGCCATGGTTGACGCGAAAGACCAGCGATGGCTGCCCGCTTCGCACCAGAAAATTCCGATTGTATTCGCCGGCGGCCAGAAAGCTGACTGTCGGCTCGCCCTGCACCCATTTCTGGTCGACCAGAAAAGAGCGGATCAGCTCTTCCATGCTTCCTCCACCACTCCCAGGGCGCGAATGAGGCCCATCGAGCGTGTTTGCCGGTTTCGGTTGCGGGCGGCGTAGGCGTGCAGGTCTTCCAGTGTGTCCACATCCGGCCAGGCGGGCAGAAGGCGATGCGTCAGGCCTGCCGACGCGCAGTTGGCCAGGGTTTGCCGCAGCACGTCGGGGCCGCTCCAGGCCACTCCCGCGAAAATGTCCGGGGGCGGCGGCTCGCTCATTCCCAGAAGATAGAAGCCGCCGTCGGTGGCCGGCCCAAGACAGACCCGGGCGCCGCCCAGAGCCGTGAACGCTTCGCGTATGCGCTCTCCCGGCAGGTCGGGCAGGTCGCTGCCGATGAGCACGACGGCTTCGCCTGTCTCGGCGAGGCTTTGGCGCAGGGCGCGCAGCATGCGCTCGCCCAGGTCGGCCCCCTGCTGCGGCAGGCATCGGAGTCCGGGAAAGAGGCGTTCGTAGGCGGCCAGGGGAAGGAAAGGGTCGCAGCACAGGGCCACGTCCGCGCCGATCCCGGCCAGCATGCGCAACTCGTCCTCGATGAAGGCTGCTTGCAGATTCGCGGCGTTTTCCGCTCCCACGCCCCGGGCGAGCCTGGTCTTGACCATGCCGGGCTGCGGGAACTTGATGAAGAGGAGCACGCGCATGGTTCAGCCGCCATGCCTGCGGTACAGGCGGGATAGAAGTTTCGGGGCGACCCCCAGGTGGTGAAGCAGGCGCAGGCAGAGGTTGCGCAGGGTGCAGCGCAGCAGGCCTTCGCGCAGCTGGCGGCGGGCGGAGGTGCGCACCGGCATGGCCAGGATGCGGATCGCACGGCCTTGCCTGCGCAGTCGGGTCATGAACTCCAGATCCTCCATGATCGGAACGGGCGGGAATCCGCCCAGTTCGGCGAAGACGCTCGCACGCACGAAAATGGCCTGGTCCCCGTAGGGAACGCGGGTGAACCGGGAACGGAGGTTGGCGGCCCTGGCGATGAAGGCCAGCCCCGGCGTGCGGGGTTCGTAGGCCAGACTGAAGGCGCCGCCGGAAATGGCCGGGTCGTTCAAGGTCTGGCGGATGAGGGTGAAGGCGTTGTCGGGCAGGATGGTGTCGGCGTGAAGGAAAAGCAGGATGTCGCCGCTTGCGGCGGCCGCTCCCGCGTTGAGCTGGACGCCCCGGCCGGGCGGGGAAGCCAGCCCCAGGACGGGATAGTTGCGGATGCGCCGCAGGGTGTCGCCTTCGGGCGCGCCGTCGACGACGATGATTTCCACCTCGTCTTTGCGCCCCGCCTCCCCCGCGTCCGCGCGCCGCGACAGATCGTCGAGCAGCACGGCCACGGCTTCCTCCCGGTAGACGGGGATGACGACGGAGATTTTCATTCCACCACGACGGACTGTCCCAGACTGCGGCACAGGCACAGCCGCGAGGAGCGGACCAGGACCATGAGCGGGCCTCCGGCGTTGGAGATCATCTCGACCTCCGTGCCCGGAGTGATGCCCATGGCGGCGAGCTTGCTCAGGTGGCAGCCCTGGGATTTGACGAGGCAGCGGACCACGGCCTTTTCGCCGTCCTTGAGGTCGCACAGGGTGCGCGCTCCCCCCGCCGTGTCTTTGAGTTTGCAGAAGAACTTCACCATCCCATCCTTATGCCGAGTTGGTAGACCCCTACGGCCAGGGCGAAGGCGAAACCCGTGTTGAAGACGACGCTGAACGCGGCCCAGCCCCAGGACGCCTCGCGGGCGATGGCGACCACGGTCACGAAGCAGGGGGAGTAGAGCAGCACGAAGAGCATCAGGCTGACGCCGACGCTGGCGTTCCAGCCGGGAGCGGAGGCGATGCGGGTCGAGAAGCCCTGGTCCGCGTCGTCGCTCAGGGAGTGGGCCGTGGCCAGGGTGGAGATGATGACCTCCTTGGCCGCGATGCCGCCCAGGAGGGCGATGTTGGTGCGCCAGTCGAACCCGGCCCAGGCGGTGACGGGTTCGATGCTGCGCCCCAGACGGCCGGCCAGGGAGTTGGCCAGCGCTTCTTCCTTGAGACGCAGGTTCAGTTCGGCGATGTCGTTTTGCAGCGCGAGACGGATTTCCTCCACGGGTTCCGAGGCCAGCCGGGTCTCCAGGCGTTCGATATCGGCCTCGATGGGGGCGGCCAGCTGCGGCGAGAGGGCCGGGAAGGTCATCATGGCCCAGATCAGCACGGAGATGGCCAGGATGACCGTTCCGGCCTTCTTGATATACTGCCAGCCGCGTTCCCAGGTGTGCAGGACCAGGCCCAGGGTCGTGGGCATGCGGTAGGGCGGAAGCTCCATGACAAAGGGCGTGGAAGGGCCGCGGATGACCGACGAGCGCAGCAGTTTGGCCACCACCAGGGCGGCGGCCCAGCCGGCCAGGGTGATGAGGAACATGACTCTGGCCCCGTGGCCGGGGAAGAAGGCGGCGGCAAGCAGGATGAACACGGGCACCTTGGCCCCGCAGGCCATGAAGGGCGCGGTCAGGAGTGTGGCCAGCTTTTCCTTGGGGCTGCGCAAGGTGCGCGCGGCCATGACGCCGGGCACGGCGCAGCCGCCGGGGATGCCGCCGGAAATGATGAAGGGCACCACCGAACTGCCGTGCAGTCCGAAGGCCCGGAAGACCCGGTCCAGCATGTAGGCCATGCGCGCCATGTAGCCCGAATCCTCAAGAAAGGTGATGCCCAGGAACATGATCAGGATCAGCGGAACGAAACCGAGCACCCCGCCCACGCCGGCGATGACGCCGTCCACGATCAGGGATCTGGTCAGGCCTTCCGGCATCCGCATGGCCAGGGAGGAGAGCCAGCCGAAAAAGGCTTCGACCCAGCCCATGGGCACCTGGCCGATGGTGAAGGTCAGGCTGAAGAGGCCGTAGAGGATGGCCAGCATGATGACCGGTCCGGCCACCTGATGGGTCAGCACGCTGTCGATCTTGTCCGAGAAATCGGCGCGGTTCTGCAGGTCGGGCGTGGTCGTCAGCACGCCCTGGCGCAGGATGGAGGAGATGTATCCGTAGCGGTAGTCGGCCACGATGAATTCGGGCTGGGTCTTGAGCGTTTTCTCGCAGTGCCTGGCGACGGCGTCGGCCATGTCGCGCATGCGGCGATGCAGCTTTGCGTCGGCCTCGAAAAGTTGGCGCACGACGAGGTCGTTTTCCAGAAACTTGAGGGCCAGCCAGCGCGGCGGATATGTTTTTGTCAGAAAGCCGCGCTGCGCGATGAGTTCCGTCATTTCCTGCAAGACCGGATCGAGGTCCGGACCGTAGGAGATGTGCAGGGGGTGCCAGGATTTTTGCGGATGATCCAGGGCGGCCGCGAGCGCGTCCCGCACGCCCTTGCCTGATCTGGCCACCGTGCGCACCACGGGCACGTGCATCAGGTTCGCCAGCCGGTCGGAGTCGATGCGCATGCCCTTGGCTTCCAGGGCGTCGACCATGTTCAGGGCCACGGTCACGGGGATGCCGATCTCCAGAAACTGAACGGTCAGGTACAGGTTGCGCTCCAGGCTGGTGGCATCGAGCACATTGATGACGCCCTGGGGCCGCTCATGGATGAGAAAATCCCGGGCCACCAGCTCCTCCTGGGAATAGGCGGTCAGGGAGTAGGTGCCGGGCAGGTCCACCACGCGGGTCAGACCCGACGGCGTTTCGACGTATCCTTCCTTTTTTTCCACGGTGATGCCGGGATAATTGCCGACATGCTGCCGCGAACCCGTCAGGGCGTTGAAGAGGGTGGTCTTGCCAGCGTTGGGATTGCCGGCCAGGGCGATGGTTGCGACTGGTTCAGACAAGGTCGTTATCCGGGATTTCGACGGTGATGAAGTCGGCTTCGCTGTTGCGCAGGGTCAGCGTGAAACCTTTCAGGCGCAGGGCCACAGGATCTTTGAGCGGGGCGCGGCCGATGACGGCTATTTCCGTGCCGGGCACCAGGCCCATGTCCCGGATGCGGCGGCCGAGCTCCCCCTGCGCGCCGATGCTTCTGATGATGCCGTGCTGGTCCACACGCATTTGACGCAGATTGACAGTGATGGGCACAGGTTCTCCTTGGTGAATTCGTGTGTCTTGCATGGAAGACCGAGTGAGATTATTTAGTACGTCTAATTTGTCAAGCGTCAAGACCTGTCCGTGGTCTTGGTGACGGAATTCAATAACTTGTTTTTGTTCGAAATTTGACAGGTCCCGCCATGTGGCCGCGCCCTGCCGGCAACCGGTTTTCCGTGCGGGATTCAGGGCTGTCCGGAGCACTTGTCGTCAAGGCGTTCGAGGCAGGATTTGATGCATTCGGAGCAGTTGGTGCACGTCCCGCGGTCATTGCAGGATCGGGTGAAGGCTTCCAGCCAGTCCTTGCCCGTGCGGGGGCAGGTCATGATGAAGCGGGCGAACTTGGTCAGGGTTTCCAGGCTCTCGTCGTCGATATGGTGTTCGAGCTTGCAGGCCGTGTCCTCGGCCACTTCCGGCCTGATCTGCAGAAAGGTGTGCAGGAAGTCGTAGAGCACCTTGTGCCGGTGCACGATGCGGGTGGCCGTGCGGAATCCCTCGGGAGTGAGGGTCACCGAACTGTAGGGCTGGTAGTTGATGAGCCCGCGCTGGGAAAGTTTCTGCAGGGCGTTGGTGACGGAAGCCCTCTGCACGCCCATGGCGTCGGCGATGTCCTTGGCCCGGGCCTCGGAATTGACCGACTCCAGGGAGAATATGACTTCGAGGTAGTCTTCCAGGTTGGAGGACATGTGATCCATGGCGTGTTCCTTTTGCGGTTGCGGACAAAATGTTAGTTACGACTAGTAATTTTGCACGCAAGAGGCAAGAGGAAGATGGGCCGAGGGATGGGGCGGACAGCCCCTTTTCAGACACCCAAAAAATGGGTACGTATCGCTGATTGTTGTCGCTTGAACCCACAGGAGAGGAATTTGTCTGATATACCGCTGCTTTCCATTGACGAAACGCTTCAGCGCATGTCCGGAGACCGGGAATTGCTGGTCAATCTCTTTCAGCTCTACATCGACGATGCGCCCAAAAAACTGCGCGGCATCGAGGAATACGCTGGCGCCGGGGAATTCTATCAGATCGAGCGCACCGCCCATTCCCTGAAGGGCGCCTCTGCCACGGTGGGCGCGGCCCGGCTCTGCGGGCTTGCCGCCGATCTGGAGCAGGCCGCCAAGGCCGGGTCGCAGGATCGGATCGACGCCCTGCGCGTGGAGCTGTCCCGGGTCTGCGACCAGACCCTTGAGTCCATGCGCAGGTTTTGCGCGGACTAGGGCCTGGCCTCATCCGGCATGGCGAACATGCCGTCTTCGTAAATGACCGTTTTCGTGCCGCCGCGCAGGAAAGCGGTCACTTTTTTGGGCTCGGTGTTGACCAGGTCCCAGTGCAGGGCCGAATCGTTGAAGCCCAGTTCCTTCTTGAGCTCCTCCGTCAGTTCCGCCGGATTTCCCGCGTAGGTGTCCGCATAGGACGCGCCCACCGCCACATGGCAGTTGCCGTGCTCGCCGCCGAAGTTCTCGTCGAAGAGCGTGTGCGCCATGAAGGCGTTGATGGGTGAGAATCTCTTGTCGGTCAGCGAAAATTCGCCAAGCCGGCACGCGCCTGGGTCCATCTCCAGCTGGGAACGCACGAATTCCTCTCCCTGGTCGGCCTTGACCACCCTGGCCCTGCCTTCCGAGAATTCGAGGGTCACGCCGCTGACCAGGTTGCCGCTGCGATAGGAGGGCTGGTCGGCGTGGTAGGTGCCTTCGGTCAGGCGGTGGTCCGGTGAGATGAACAGTTCGAAGCTTGGGATGTTGTGCCCCGAAATGCCGATCCAGCAGCGCGACGCGCCGGGGTATATCTTCAGGTCCGTGGATGCGGATTGCACATGGTAATACTCCACGTCCATGGCGTTGAGCCATTCCTTGACGCCGTGGGCCTGGCGGAAGATTTCCTCCCAGGTGGCCACGGGGTCGGCGTCGTCGAGGTAGGAGGCGCGCACGATCTGGGCCGCGTAGTCCTCGGGGGAGAGTCCGGCGTTCTCGGCCAGGGCGGGGGTGGGCATCAGGCACAGGGTCCAGCCGAATTGCCGGGTGGCTTCGCGCTTGTCCAGGATGTCGCGCAGGTATTTGCGAGCCAGGGAAAAGGCGGCGATCTTGGTCGGCGGGATCTCCTTCAGGTGCGTGATGGAGTCCGGGGCCAGCAGGGAGACCAGGCCTCCCAGGCGTTCGTAGAGTTCGCGGTCGCCGGGCACGACGAAGGACAGCTGCTCCTGCCCGGCCCGGCTGAAATAGCCTTTTTCAAGGACGCTCGGCGGGTTGATGCGCAGGACCGGATTGAGCCCTTGCGACAAAATCAGGTCCTGCATCTTTTCGGCCAGGGGCAGGGCAGCGAGGTCCGTGCGCACCAGAACGACGTCTCCGGGCGCAAAGGGGGTGACGCGGGCCTTTTGCATACCCCAGAACAGGACTTTGGCATATTTTTCGAGCTGGATTTCAGTCAGCATGGGATGCTCCTTGGGGCCGGGCGTCGCAGCCCAGGCGGGTGTTCAGGTTTCGGCGGACGGTATCGTCGAAGACGAAGTCCTCCGAGGGGAGGAGTCCGTTCTTCCTGCGCCAGGACTGGTGCAGACTGTGGTAGCTTTTGTCCATGGCGGCGCTCGGATCGAGGTCGAGGCTTTCGGCGATGGATGCGATGTCTTCCGGGGCGGCCTCGATTTCAAGAAAATGGCCGAAGGGCAGGATGTCCAGAAATACCAGGCCGCGCGGCAGTTCCCACACGGCGCGGAACTTCTCGTAACGCAGCCGTGGCGAGTAGCCCAGCCCGCGCAGGATGGCGTCCATGGCGCACGGGTCCTCGACCCTGCTTTCGCGCTCGACGCGGCTTTTGACGCCGCCGATTTTGGGGCCGGGCAGGGGCTCCTTGAAGGTCAGGGTCGAGGTCAGGGCGCGGCGCAGGCGCAGCAAGCGTCCGCAAGCGGCGAGTTCCCCTCCGCGATCGTAGACCGTGTTGGACTCGAAATGCCAGGGCGCGCGCAACCGCCCCAGGGGTTCCAGGCGCGTCTGCGCTTCCAGGCAGTCATGGAGCCGGAACTTCGCTTCGTGTTCGATGCTCACGGCGCTCACCAGAAAACCCAAAGCACGATGGGCGCCAGGGCCAGGCGGTACCAGGCGAAGGGTTTCAGGGTCCGGCGGCCGAGCAGGGCGATGAAGCCCTTGACCGCGGCCCAGGCCGAGACAAAGGACACGGCGAAGCCCGCGCCGAGAATCAGAAGATCGTCGGGGCTGAACAGCCGCCAGCTTCCCAGCAGGTCGTAGCCCGTGGCCGCGAACATGAGCGGCACGGCGGCGATGAAGGAGTATTCGGCTGCGGCGCGGCGGTCCACGCCCAGAATCATGCCGCCCATGATGGTCGCGGCCGAGCGTGAGAAACCGGGCCACAGGGCTAGGCATTGGAAGCAGCCGACGCCCAGGGCCAGGGCGGGAGTGATGGAGTCCAGATCGGCGACGCTTTTTCTGATTCGCATCTTTTCGACCACCAGGATGGCCGCCGCGCCGGCCATGAGGGCAAAGGCCACGGTCACGGGGGAGAAGAGATGCTCCTTGATGGCCGAATGGGCGAAGAGGCCGAGCAGGGAGGCGGGCAGCGAGGTCAGAAAAAGGAGCCACAATCCGCGCAGTCCGCCGAAAGCCCGGCCCGTGGGTCGCACCAGGCCCCAGAAGGTGCTCCGGTACATGACGACCACGGCCAGGATGGCTCCGAGCTGGATCACGACTTCGAAGGTTTCGGCCTTGGCTCCGGTGAAGCCGAGCAAATGCCCGGTGATGATCAGGTGTCCGGTGGAGGAGATGGGCAAAAACTCGGTCAGGCCTTCGACGATGCCCAGGATGATGGCGTTGAGGTATGATGTCATGGGATTCGGGGAAAAAAGTGGAAAAAGCCGTCCTACTCACGGGCGGGGGAGGGGTCAATACCGCCTTGCCCGCGAGCCGGGCTTGCGGTAATTTCGCACCCTTTGATCACAAGGGGAACAACGTGCGTACACTTCGGTTTTACAAGGCAAGTCCCGGCGGCAATGCGACCATCCTCATCCTTGATGCCGTGCCGCCTGGACAACGGGCGCGGATTGCCCGGCTCCTTATGGACGCGAATCATCTGCAGGCCGAGCAGGTCGGATTCCTAGACCTTGGGGCCGACCCCGTGCGTCTCGACATGATGGGCGGCGAATTCTGCGGGAACGCATGCCGCGCGGCCGCGGCGGTCATGGCCCGGGAAGGCGTCGGGCTGGTCCGGACCGGCGAGGATCTGCGCGGTGAACTTCGGGTCTCGGGCGTTGACCGCCCGGTGGCGTTGCGGGTCGCCGTGGATGGGGATGAATGCTGGGTCGAGATGCCGCTGCCCGGAGTTTTCGCCGCCGGAAGGCAGGACTGGATTTCGGAGCTGGAACCGGGCCTCGGGCTGGTGCGCCTGCCGGGCATCACGCATCTGTGTCTTGACGAGGAGATGCACCCGTTCGCCGAGGATTTCGAGAATGCCTGCGCTGCCCTGCGGGCAAGGTTCGGCCTGGACGAGGAGGCCGTGGGCTGCATCTGGTATCGGACCAGTCCCGCGTGCGCCATCAAGCCCGTGGTCTGGGTGCGTTCCACCGCCTCCACGCATTACGAGACCGGATGCGGTTCCGGCAGCCTGGCTCTGGCGCTGTGGCTGGGGCGTGGGAAAAATTTGCCCATGGACCTGCGCGTTCTCCAGCCCAGCGGCAGCGAGATCGGCGTGCGCGCCGACGTTGATGGTCCCGGCGTCTGGATTTTTGGACCCGTGACCCTGGTCGCCAGAGGCGAGGCCTTTCTTTAAGCTATTTCTTCATCTGGATGGCCGTCTGCACGACCTGGTCGCCCGTGGTGATGACCTTGCTGTTGGCGTCGAATCCTTTCTGGGTGACGATCATGTTCACGAATTCCGTGGCCAGGTCGACGTTGGAATTCTCCAGGCTGCTGGTGATGATGCTCCCGATTCTTCCCTCGCCGGCCCAGCCCGTGATTACCGCTCCGGAGTCCTTGGTCGCGGAAAAAAGGTTGCCGCCTTCCCGGAACAACCCCTGGGGATTGATGAAATCGGCCAAGGGAATCTTGTAGAGCCCCTGGCTCTGGCCGTTGGAGAAGAATCCTTCGAGCACCCCCTCGGTGTTGACGGACACGGATTGCAGGAAGCCCCGTTCGTATCCGTTCTGGGACTGGTAGAGGGTGCTTGATCCGGAACTGAAGTTGGTGAAGGCCAGAAGCTGGGTCTCGACGTCCTGCATGGCCGGTACGCCCGCCCTCGAGGTTCCGAGGTCGGCCATGCTGGTCACGCCTGCCGGCAGATTCCAGCCCGAAACGGCGCGCAGGCCCACGTCCAGGGAACTGGATATGGGCGCGGCCCCCGTCAGGTTCGCGTTCAGGATGGGGAAGCCCATTTCCGAGAGCCCGGCCGGAACCCAGCTGGTCTTGTCGTCGGAGGTGCCCTCAAAGGCGCTCATGTTGAGCAGTTCGCCGGACGCGGCGAAGGTCAGGGTTCCGGCCATGAGCACGCCTTTCTTGCTGGAAAGTCCCGAGGCGTCGGCTTCGGGCGGAACCGTGATCAGGTATTCCCACATGCGGATGCCGTTGCCGATATCCGCGCCGTCAACGACGGGATCGAAATAGGCACTGACGGTGTGCGCTCCGCCGTCGGCGTCGTATATCTTCATGGATGATTCGTAGGCGTACGCTCCTGGGTCGAGCGGTTCGGCCTGGGTCGCGTCCCAGCGGTCGAAGAGGGCCGTGAAGGGGCTGGCGGAGTCCGCGCTGCGCTCCTGCGAGCCTGAATCGAGGTTGACCATCATGCGCATCTCCGTGGTCGCCTCCGGCTCGGACACGGGTCCTCCGCCGTCCTGCATGTCCAGGCGGATATCAGTGATGGCGGCGCCTTCGGCGGGGGGGATGGCGGGAGCCGTGTCCAGGATGGACCTGGTGGGCAGACGGTATCCCTGCAGGATGTTTCCCTGCGGATCACGCAGATAGCCTTCCTTGTCAAAGCGGAAATTGCCGGCCCTGGTGTAATAGTGCTGGGTTGTCTCCTTGGGCGAAACGATGAAAAAGCCCTTCCCGCTGATGGAGATGTCGGTGGCCTCGGTGGTCGGCTCAAGGGCGCCCAGGTTCATGTCGTAAAGGATGGAGCTCACGCCGACGCCCTGCCCGACCTGGTTGCTGACGCTGGCCGCGCCCATCTGCTGACTCATCAGCGTGTTGAAGAGCGTGCGGGAGGACTTGAAGCCGACGGTGTTCACGTTGGCTATGTTGTCGGAGATGACCGACATGCTTTTCTGCTGGGCGATGATGCCCGTGGTGCCTATATAAAGGGAAGAGGATATGCTCATGGATGCCTCCCGGACTGAAAAAAAGCGTGAACGATCCGGCAGATTTTTCCTGCCTGCCCTGCAAAGTGCAGGAACAGGGCCACGGGCGTGGCTTTTTCTGGCAGTCGTGCTGACCGGACTGGCCTGCTTTGCCTGGGCGGGGGAGCTGCCCTCCATCTTCGAACCGGGGCTTCCCGGGTGGAAGGAAAAGGAATTCGCCGGCCGCACCGTGTACACCCCTCTGCCCCAGGAAAAGCTCTTGCTGGCGGAAAGCGGCGGCACGGCTTCGGGACTCTTTTTCGAGCAGTCGGTGGACGTGCGAACCACGCCATGGCTGAACTGGTCCTGGCGGGTGGAGAATGTGCTTTCCGGCGTCAACGAGCGCGAAAAGTCCGGCGACGACTATCCGGCCAGAATCTACGTGGTGGCCAAGGGCGGGCTTGCCTTCTGGAAGACCAGGGCCCTGTCCTACGTCTGGGTCAGCGCCCTGCCTGCGGGAAGCATGTGGCCCAACGCCTTCACCGCCAATGCGCACATGATCGCAGTGCGCGGCGGGAAAGAGGGGCTGGGAAGGATGCTGTCCGAGAAGCGCAACATCCGTGAGGACTGGATGCGGGCTTTTGGCGAGGACATCGAAACCATCGACGCCGTGGCCATCATGACCGACACGGACAATTCGGGCCAAAAGGCCCGGGCCTGGTACGGGCAACCGTTTTTTTCCGCACGTTAGTCATCGGGAAACGACAAGAGCCCTGCGCGTCGATGGCGCGCAGGGCTCTTGTGGATGTCGAAGCCTCGGGGTGCTACATGGCCATGAGGCGGGCGACGCGGTCCTCGGTGGAGGGGTGGGTCGAAAAGAGGCTGGCCAATCTGCCGGCCGTGAGCGGATTGACGATGAACATGTGCGAGGTCGCCGGGGTGGCTTCCTGCATGGGGACCATGGTCGAGGCCTGTTGCAGCTTCGTCAGCGCGCTGGCCAGGGCCTTGGGCTTGCCGCACATTTTCGCTCCGCCCTCGTCGGCCATGAATTCGCGCGAGCGCGACACGGCCATCTGGATGAGCATGGCCGCGATGGGCGCGATGATGGCCATGGCCAGGGCGCCGAAGATGCCGCCTCCGCCTTCCTCGTCGTCGCCTCGCCCCATGCCGAAGATGGCCGCCCATTGCAGCATGTTGCCGAGCATGCCGATGGCTCCGGCGATGGTCGCGGCGATGGTCGAAATGAGGGTGTCGCGGTTCATGACGTGGGTCAGTTCGTGGGCCATGACGCCCTCAAGCTCGTCGCGGGACAGGATGCGCATGATGCCGGTGGTCGCGGCCACGGCGGCATGCTGCGGGTTGCGGCCCGTGGCGAAGGCGTTGGGGCTGTCCGAGGGGATGACGTAGACCTTGGGCATGGGCATGTTCGCCTTGCGGGCCAGGTTCTCGACGATGCCGTAGAAGTCCGGGCTTTCGGCACGGGTCACTTCCCGGGCCTTGTACATCTTGAGCACGATCTTGTCCGAATTCCAGTAGGCGAAAAAGTTCATGCCGCCCGCTATGAGGAAGGCGATGATCATGCCCGACTTGCCGCCGATGGCGCCGCCCATGGCGACGAGCAGCACGGTGAGCATGGTCAGAAGAAGCGTGGTCTTTATCTGGTTCATGGAAATCCTCCGGTTGAGCCTTGGATAATGAAAAAGACCTTTATCCGCGGCGGTGCTGGGATAAAGGTCTTGCTGATTCTAAACATGCGTTAGATTCCCGGGTCCGGGCGGTGAGGCCGTATTGTCGAATTCCGGGGCGGCTTCGGGCGTGAACGCTCCGCGGCCGCTAGCTACTCCCCTTTGAAGACCAAGAAATAAGATCGGGTCCAGGGGGTGTCAAGAGTTCTTGCGGGCATCCTTTTTTGACTTCTTGGCGCGTTTTTCGCGCTTCAGGCGTTTGGGAGATGGTTCCAGTCCGTCGTCGTCGCCTCCGGGTTCGATGTCGTCCACATATTCCGACCCGTCGGTGTGCCGCCTGTCTTCCTCTTCGCGGATCACGCGCCGCAGCACCTTGCCGACGATGCTTTTGGGCAGCTCGTCGCGGAATTCCACCTGCTTGGGCACCTTGTAATTGGCCAGCTTCTCCCGGCAGAAGGCGAACACGTCCGTCTTGGACAGGGTTTCGCCTTCCTTGAGCACGATGTAGGCCTTGATGATCTCGCCCCGGGTCGGGTGCTTGATGCCCACGCTGACGGCTTCCTTGATGGCCGGATGCTCGTGCAGGACTTCGTCGATCTCGCGGGGATAGACGTTGTAGCCGCCGGTGATGATGAGGTCCTTCTTGCGGTCCACGATGAAGAAATACCCATCCTCGTCCATGTAGGCGATGTCGCCGGTGTAAAGCCAGCCGTTTCTGAGCACTGAGGCCGTCTCGTCGGGCCGGTTCCAGTAGCCCTGCATGACCTGCGGGCCGCGTATCACCATTTCGCCGATCTTGCCTGCGGGCAGGGGCACGGAGCCGACCTCCATGTCCACGATGGCCGCGTCCGTGTCCGGGAAGGGCAGACCGATGGAGCCGTTCTTGCTGTTGCCGCGCAAGGGGTTCAAGTGCGTGATGGGCGAAGCCTCGGTCAGACCGAAGCCCTCGACGATGTTGGCGCCGCTGCTCAGGCTGTTGAATTTCTCCATGACCGGCACGGGCATGGGTGCGGAGCCGGAGATGCAGTAGCGCACGGAGGACAGGTCGTACTTGTGCAGATTCTTCTGCTGCAACAGGGCGATGAAGATGGACGGCGCACAGGGAAAGATGGTCGGGCGTTTCTTGTCGATGGTCTTCAGGACGTCGAGGGGCACGAACCTGGGCATGGGTACCAGGGTCGCGCCGATGAGGGTGCCGAAATTGACGCAGACCGTCAGTCCGTAGATGTGGAAGAAGGGCAGAAGGCCCAGGATGACCTCGCCCGTCTCCTTGATCGTGTGCAGCACGGCCCTGGCCTGCTGGGCGTTGTACCCCAGGTTGGCATGGGTCAGCATGACGCCCTTGGACACGCCCGTGGTGCCGCCGGTGTATTGCAGCGCGGCCAGATCCTTGACGGGATCGACGGGGTGCGCAGGCTCGATGGCGGTCCGGGCCAATAGGCTCTTCCAGGGCAGGACGGTCTCCCCGTCATAGGGGATGGAGGTGAGCGCGTACTCGCGCCTGGACTTCATGGTGTAGAGGATGTTCAGGGGGAAGCGCAGGCAATCGGCGATGGAGGTCACGAGGATGCGTTCGAGGCGCAGCTTGTCCTTCAGACCGTCGATGCGTTTCCAGAGCAGATTTATGGTGATGAGAGTCTTGGCTTCGGAGTCGTTGAAGTGGTGGACCAGTTCCTTCTCCATGTAGAGAGGGTTGGTCATGACCACCACGGCCCCGATCTTGAGGCAGGCCCAGTAGCTGATGACCGTCTGGGGACAGTTGGGAAGCATGATGGCCACACGTTCGCCGGGCTTGACGCCGATCTTTTTCAGGTTGGCGGCGGCCAGGTCCACGAGGCGTTTGAGCTTCTTGTAGCTCACGCTCCAGTTGTTGAAGACGATGGCAGTCCGGTCTGGATACGTGGAGGCCGTGCGTTCCAGCACTTCGTAAAGCGGGATGATTTCGTAGTCCAGATTCGGACCGACTTCCTGGTCGTAATGCTTGAGCCAGACCCTGTTTATGCCCTCTGCGATCATGCGTCCCCCGTCTGCGAAGAAGTGTGAGGGAAGTCCTACAGTTCCGTTCGTTTTGACGCAAGTCTCGGATAGGGCGCGGAACGGGGAATACCGAGCATCCCTTACGGCCGGTCCAGAATGATGAGCACTTCCATATGCCAGGTGCCGGGGAACATGTCGAAAAGCGACAGGGAGGAAATGCTCCAGCCCGCTTCGAGCAGGGGCTTCGCGTCGCGGATGGTGTTGACCACGTCACAGGAGACCCAGGCCAGGCGCTCAAGGCCCGGCATGGCCGAAAGTGTGCGTCCGATGCCCTTGGCTCCGGTGCGGGGCGGATCGAGAATGGCGGCGCGGGGGGCGAAGTCGTCGATCATTTTCCAGCTTGCGGGCTTGGCCAGGTTGGCGTCGCGGAAGGCGACCGACTTCAGGCCCAGCCGGCCGGCGTTGCGCATGCCGGTGTTTACGGCCTGGGCCGAGCCTTCCACGGCCAGCACGGATTTGCCACGGCTGGCCAGGGGCAGGGCGAAATTTCCCGCTCCCGAGAAGAGGTCGGCGATGCGTTCAAAGCCGTCGAGCGCGTCCATCGTGCTGCGCACCAGGTGCTGGTTCAAAGCCCAGTTGGCCTGGAAAAAGGTGGACGGCGGAAGCTGAACGGTCAGGCCGAACTCCGGAAAGGAGAAGGGCAGGAGCACATGCTCCTTCTCCGATGCGGCCAGGCCCGTGTCCGGGCTGGCGGCAATGGTGAAGCGTCCGTCGGGCAGGCCCTTGGCCAGGCGGGGCATGGCCAGGGTCAGGGGCTCGGCCAGAAGACGACAGTCGGTCAGGGGGACGAGGTCGTTGCTGGCATGGGCCATGGCGTGGGGGCGGCCTGCGCGTACGTGGATCTGGCCCCGCCAGCGGTAGCGCCAGCCTTGGGGACTCGGCACGATGATCGGATCGGGGATCGCGGCTCCATGAGCCCGGCCCAGGGCGCGGGGCAAGGCGTCGCGCAGCATGTCCGCCTTGAGCCGGGTGCCCGTTTCCGGGGAGACCATGCCGAAGCGCGAACCTCCGCAGCGAGCGGCGTGCGGGCAGGGATGCGCCTCGCGCAGGGGCGAGGCTTCGATGACCTCCACGGCCTCGGCGTGCAGGAAATCCCTGGCCGCCTTGGTCACCACTGCGCGGATGCGCTCTCCCGGCAGCACGCCGGGTTCGATCATGACCACCTGCCCGGACTCCAGTCGGGCCAGGCCGCGTCCGCGCCAGAGCAGTTTCTCGACCGTGAGGGTCAGCGGATCGCCTGCGGTGGTCATGTTCAAACCAGCCCGAGCCAGGCGGTCAGTATGCGCTGGATGAGTTTCACGGCGGCGGTTTCCGAGGCCTGGGAGCCATGAATGGGCGCGAGTTCGCACATGTCCATGCCGACCAGTTTCGGCCCCAGGCCGTCGAGCCACAGCTCCTTCCAGAAGCGGGCCATCCACCTGTAGGGGATGCCCCCTGGTTCGGGCGTGCCGGTGCCGGGGATGACGGAGGGGTCCATGCCGTCCACGTCGAAGGAAACGTACAGGGGGCGCTGGCCCGCGAAGGCCCGTACGCGTTCGGCGGCCTCGACCGGCGTGGGAAGGTCCCAGGCGAAGAGGGTCGTCAGTTCCGAGGGCTTTTGCGCGCGCATGAAATCGCGCTGTTCCCGGCACAGGGAGCGGATGCCGATCTGGGCCAGGGGAATGCCCATCTGCCGGGCCCGGGCCATGATGCAGGCGTGGGAGTAGGGGCTGTCCTCGTAGCTTTGGCGCAGGTCGGCGTGGGCGTCGATGTGCAGGATGACCAGGTCGGGGTGGGCCGCACGGTAGAATTCGAAGAGAGGCAGGGGCACGGAGTGCTCGCCGCCCAGGGTCAGCACGAAATCCTTGGAGGCGTCGAAATCCCGAAGGCGCTCCCGCATGAGCCGGTGCAGCCCTTCGGGGCCGCTGGCCGGGGGATGGACCACGGGCAGCGGGATGAAATGGGCCAGATCGCCCAGGTCGAGGTCCAGTTCCGGATCGTAGGACTCTATCTGCACGCTGGCCCGGAACAGGGCTTCGGGGCCCAGGCGCGTGCCCGTGCCGTAGCTGACCGTGCCCTCGTAGGGCACGGGCAGGACGTGGATGGCGCGGCCCTGTTTCGGGCCGAGATCGAAGAATTCGTGATGCATGGATGTCTCCGTGAAACGTGGGGGCGGGACAACGAGGCGACGGGCCTTTAGAGCGGAGTGCGGGAGCGCAGCAGGATGCCGCCGATGCCGTTTCCCTTGAGCTGTTCCTTCAAGGCCAGGGCGGAGTCCACCGTGCCCTGGTGGTGCACGTAGACCCGGTACCAGGTCTTGCCTTCGTGGGTGGCCGTGACCACGGATGTCTTGAATTTTCCGGGATCGAGTTTTTTCAGAAAGGTCTGGGCCTGTTCCATGGAAGCCAGGGCCGCGACCTGATAGTTGAAGACGAAAACCTCGTCCTTGGCCTCTTTGGCCGCCGGGGGCGGGCTCTGGCCAGCGGCGACCGCCGCCGATTGCAAGGCCGCCTCGATGGCCGTTTGTCCGGGTTTGGGGACCTCGGCCGTCTTCGGAGTTTCGGCGATCCTGGGTTTGGGCGGCGGAGGCGAAACCTTGGCCTGCGGCGCGGGAGCAGGCGGAACGGAACTCGGGCCCTGCTTGAGCTTCTCGAAGAACTCCAATTCTTCGCCCTTCAAAACCTCTTCGTTCTTTTCCGTCAGCAGCGGGAAGTCCTCGGGCAGGACTTTCTGGGCCATTTCCATGGCCATCTGCTCGGGCTGGTAGCCGCGCCCGACGATGACGCCGAGGATGAAGGACCAGGCCATGCCGATAACCACAAGCACGGCCAGGGACAAAAAGCCGGACAGGCCCAGCTGGAAGCTGAGCTTGTCCTTGTCCTTCTTTTTGGTGGTGCTTGATTTGCGCGTGATCATGATGGCGGACCGGCCGTTCTACATGCGCTCGGGGGCGCTGACTCCCAGCAGGTCGAGACCGGTCCTGAGCACTCCGGCCACGGCCCGGAACAGCAGGATGCGCGCCTGCAACAATGAGCGGTCGTCCCCCGACAGGATGTGATGGACAGTATAATAACGGTGCAACAGGCCCGCAAGTTCCATCAGGTAGTAGCTGACGTGATGCGGCGAGAGGGTGCGGGCCGCAAGCTCCAGGGTGTCCTCGAAGGCGTCCAGGGCCTTGAACAGGGCCTTGTCCTCGGGAGTGGTCAACAGGGCCATGAGCGCGCCCGACGGCTCGGGCAGGGCCACGCCCTGTTCCTCGGCCTTGCGCATCAGCGAGCTGATGCGGGCGTGGGCGTACTGCACGTAGTAGACCGGGTTGTCCATGGACTGCTGCTTGACCACGTCGAGGTCGAAATCCAGGTGCGAGTCGCTCTTGCGCGAAAGGAAGATGAAACGCGCCGCGTCCACGCCCACCTCGGCGCAGACGTCGGCCAGGGTCTCGAACTTGCCGGCGCGGGTGGACATGGCGATCTGCTCGCCGCCCTGGATCAGGTTCACGAGTTGCACCAGGATGACCTGCAACGATTCGCGGTCCTTGCCCAGGGCCTCGATGGCGGCCTTCATGCGCGGCACGTAGCCGTGGTGGTCCGCGCCCCAGATGTCGACCATCATGTCGAAGCCGCGGCCGATCTTGTTGTCGTGATAGGCGATGTCGGAGGCGAAATAGGTCAACAGCCCGTCGGACTTTCTGAGTACGCGATCCTTGTCGTCGCCGTGATCCGTGGAGCGGAACCAGAGCGCGCCGTCCTTTTCATAGGCCCGGCCTTCGGCCAAAAGACGGTTCAGGGACGCCTCGACCTGGCCGCCGTCGACCAGGCTCTTTTCCGAGAACCAGTGCTGGTGCTCGACGCGGAAATCGACGAGGTCCTGCTTGATGCCGTTTAAGATGTCCGCCATGCCGCGCTCGTAGCACAGGTCCAGGGCCTCTTCCTCGGGCAGGTCCAGCAGGGCGCGGCCCTGTTCGGCCAAAAGAGCGTTGGAGATATCCTTGATGTAGTCGCCCCGGTAGCAGTCCTCGGGAAATTCGATCTCGATGCCGCAGGCCTGCTGATAGCGCACCCACACGGCCAGTCCCAGGAGGCGCATCTGGCGACCGGCGTCGTTCAGATAGTACTCGGTCTGGACCTCATGTCCGGTGAAGCGCAGGATGCGGGCCAGGCTGTCGCCCACGGCCGCGCCGCGCCCGTGGCCGATGTGCAGGGGGCCGGTGGGGTTGGCGGACACGTATTCGACTTGCACCTTGCGGCCCTGGCCGACATTAATGCGGCCGAAGTCGGCGTTGTTTTCCAGGGCAGCCAGGGCCACTTCCTGCCAGAAGACGGGCTTGAACGTGAAATTGATGAAGCCCGGCCCGGCGATTTCGATGTCCTCGATCTCGGGGCACATGGCCAGCAGTTCGGTTTTCAGCGCCTCGGCCACGCCGCGCGGGTTCTGGCCCTTTTCCTTGGGCATGACCATGGCGATGTTGGTGGCCATGTCGCCGTGCTGTTCGCTCTTTGGCGCCTCGATGGTGGTCTTGGCCGGGAGGCTCTGGCCCTTGGCGGCCATGAGCTGGGTCAGTTTTTCAAAAATATAGTTCTTGGCTTTCATGCCGGGGTCTCCTCAAAGGCTGGCGGCGTGTTCAAGAGTGCTGACGGACAGGGTTTCGACCCCGTCGCGGTCTTTTAAAATCTGGGCGATCATGCGCGACAGGGCGCCCTTGGGGCCGAGCTCCACGAAGGTGCGCATGCCGTCGGCATACTGGTTCTCGATGGTCTGGGTCCAGTACACGGACGAGGTCATCTGCCGCTTCACGGTCGCTTTCAGGGTCTGGGCGTCCGGTTCGGGTTTGGCCGTGACGTTCAGGTAGACCGGGATTTTCGGGTCGCGCCAATCCAGCTTGTCCATGTGCCTGGCCAGCTCGTCCCCGGCCTCGCGCATGTAGGGGGAGTGGAAGGCGTTGCTGACCGGCAGGACCAGGGCCCGGCCCTTCAGGGGTTTGGCCCCCGCGCAGACGTGGTCCACGGCCTGGGCGTGCCCGCTGATCACGAACTGGCCCGGTGTGTTGTAGTTGGCGATGCGGATTTCCTGTCCGGTCAGGCCGGCCGCGGCCGCGACCAGCTCTTCGACCTTGGCCTGGTCGAGCTTCAGGATGGCGGCCATGCGGCCGTCCTGGTTCACGGCCTCGTCCATGAGCTTGCCGCGCAGGCAGACCAGTTCCAGGACGCTGTCCATGGTCAGCACGCGGGCCGCGAACAGGGCCGCGAATTCGCCCAGACTGTGTCCGGCCACAGCGGCGGGGCTTAGCTTTTCGGCCAGGAAGCACCACAGGTTCATGTTGACAACGGTCAGGGCGGGTTGCAGATTCCGCGTCACCGCCATGGCGTTCTCGTCGCCGTCCCAGTATATTTCACGCAGCGGCAGGCCGCTTACGCGTTCGGCTTTTTTCCACAAGTCCATGGCCTCGGACCAGTGTTCGGCCAGGTCCCGGCCCATTCCGGGCTCCTGCGACCCCTGGCCGGGAAATACGATGCTGTGTGTGGTCATTGTTCCTCCAATCAAAAACTGAGCTGCTTGTATCCGCAGCCCCCCCGCAGGTAAAGGGGAAATCCCCAAGGGCTGCGCCCTGCGGGGATTGCCCGGCCTGACGAAAGGATTTTTTTATGAATTCAACACCCGAAGCGGCCCAGGTCGCGGCGGCCGCCAAGCGGCTGGGCCGCGTGCTTGGCGACGAAGAGGCCCGGCTTTTGAGCGTCTATCTTGGCCTGCTGGTCAAGTGGAACAGCCGCATGAACCTGGTCGGGCCATCCGCCTGGCCCGAAATCCTGGAGACCCTGATCCAGGATTCCTGGCATCTTTCCGACCTGTTGCAGACCGTCGCCCCCCAGCCAGGCCAGACCCTGGATCTGGGCGCGGGTGCCGGCCTGCCCGGCATTCCGCTGCGAGTCTTCTGGCAACCTGGCGAGTATTATCTGGTGGAGCCGAGGCAAAAGCGGGCCCTGTTCATGGAGCAGGCCGTGGCGCACATGCGGCTGCCCAGAACCAAGGTCGTCTGCGCCCGCATGGAGGCGCTGCCCCAGGCCCGGCGCGAGGCGGATCTCATCGTCAGCCGGGCCTTCATGCCCTGGCGGAAGCTTCTGGGCGAAGTGAAGAGCTTTCTCGCGCCGCAGGGACGGGTGCTGGTCATGAGCAACGAAGCATCCGCCGAAACGGTGGATGGCTACAGTCTGGAACTGGTCCGGGACTACACGGTGGCCGGGAAGAAAAGGTATTTCCGTCTATTCGTCCTTGGCGGGCATGACTTCTGAGAGATGCGGCATGAGCAGGCGCGTGGCGACCTTGTCGACCTCCTCGGCCAGGTCCATGAAGCGTTCGAGATACTCAAGAATCTCGATCTTGCGATCTTCGGCGGAGTAGCCGTAGTCTTCCTCCAATTGGCCGGAGGTCAGGTATTCCTCGAATTCGTTCAGAAATTTATCACTCAGCATAAGACCTTCCTTGGGCGTGCGCTTTCGACCGGGTTTACCTGCCACAAGAGCCCCGCGTGGTCAAAGAGGCTGAGCGGGGGATTTTTCGGGGAGTGCCCAGATAAGCGAAGTTGGAAGTGTTGCTGCAATGCGATTGGCGTGTTTGATGGCGGAGCAGCCAAGGGCGGGCTTGAACGCTTGTCCGGTCTTTGCCGTCGGAACAAGCCAGGGAATCCTGGACGCGTTCGGCCCCCAGGCGACGCGCGGGAGGGTGGAAAAAGCTGAACGCTGACATGCAGCGTGACCTTGGACAATCGACTTTTTTGACCGTGGGCCTCGAAAATCCAGTCTGAAACCAATCATGCTCCACAAAGTCCAGGGCACGATCCATATTCTGTTCAAAGCAGCTTCTCGACCTCCCTGCGCAACTCGAAGTCCGGTTTATCCTGGAGCAGCTGCTGCAGCATGGTGGTCGCCTCAGCCTTCCGACCTGTCTCGTGCAGGCTTAACCCGAGAAAGTATCTGGCCCAGGCGTCGCCTTCCGCAGATTCAAGCACCGGGCCAAGCACCTCGACGGCCTCGGCGTGTCGGCCCGCCCGAGCCAGGGCGCACCCGTAAGTGCCCTCGATGATGGCGTTGCCGGGAATGGTTTTTCTGGCGCTTTCCGCAAGCTGCAGCGCTTCGGACAGGGAGCGGTTCCGCCTGACCAGCATCATGGCGAGGTTGTTTTGCGCCAAAGGGTTGTCGGGCGTGATTTCCAGCACGCGGCGGTAGCGCATTTCGGCATCCGCCCATCGCCCCTGTTCCTCCTCGATGGTGCCCAGTGCGAAGACGAGTTGGGGCTGTTCCCGGTATTCCAGGGCGGCGACGATCTGCTCACGGGCTTCGCGCACGGCACCGCGACGCAGCAGGATGTCGCCGAGGGCGCTTTGAATCCTGGCTTTTTCAGGTTGCGTCGGCGAGCGGGTCAGGGCCGCTCGGAACCATTTTTCGGCACCTTCGAAGTCGATTTCCCCCAGTCGCATTTCCGCAAGCCGGGTTTCGGCGGCCGGTCCGTCGGGCGTCAGTGTCTCCAGACGCTTAAACGACTCCAGAGCCTCCTCGTCGTGCTTGAGGGCGGCCTCAAGCATTCCGAGGTTCCACCAGGTTTCGGCCCTGTCGGGCGCCAGGGATGCGGCTTTCTGAAGAAGGGGGAGCGCTCGTGCGCTGTCGCCCATGAAGGCATGATATCGTCCAAGATTCAGGGCCGTGACATAAAGCTGTGGGGCGAGTTCGTGCGCCTGGGCAAAGGAAAGGCCCGCCGCCTCGAAATTTCGACCGCGCATGGCCTGTTCGGCGCGCAGCAGCAGAAAATGCGGCTCCTCGGCGAAACGCTTCTCTATCATTGTCAGTTGGGTCTGAGCTCTTTGCGTTTCCCCTTTTTGCTGCATGGCATGAAAACGGTGGACTTCGAGCATGAGGTCCGCCGGTGCGAGGTTGGCGTCCCTGGTGTTCGCGGCCTTCCAGAGGGCCGTGGCCTCTCGTTCTCCCTGAAGATGAAAAGCGACAGTGCCCAGGGCGTGCAGCAGGTAGGGGTCTTCGGGGTGTTTCTGGAGTTCCCTGCTGAGTTTTTCCCCTTCGGCCTGCAAAACGTTTCGCGATAGATCGAAGAGCCCTTTCCTGGCTATGCTCGTTCGGATTTCAACCGGTATTCTTTCGTCGATGAAAGTCGAATCCAGGGAAAATTTGTCCTGTTGTGGCGTCAGGATCGCGGCCCATGCACAATGGACGAAAAAGAAAGCCGCCGCTGCAAGGAGGATTTGGATCTTGAATAGAGGGTTTCGCATTGTGGCTCCCGCCATGCGCCCGATTCAACGCGCGTTTGTGTCAAAGACTCCGGAAACGTAACAGGCTGCCTCGAGGCAGCCTGTTACATATACCACTGCGAGGCGGTGTTCAACATCGCTTTACGAGATGTTTTTCCTGCGCGTGCTCCATGCGAGTCCGAGAAGTCCAAGCGAAAGCATGGCTGCGGTAGTGGGTTCGGGTACGGTCGGCCCTCCGGGAGTGAAATCCACTCGCAAGTCCGAAAGGATCGGGGACAGGGTGGTCCCGCCGGTCCGCTCCAACGTGGTTCGGATTTCCAGGTATTGGGCGACCATGCCTATGTTTGCGGCAGAGGTGTAGGCGACGTAGTCTGACCATGTGATCTGGTCGTTCGACCAGCGCGCTTCCACCGTGAGACCGGTGGTTTCGGGAATTTCTCCTTCCCCTTCAAGGTTCCAGAATATCTGGCCCCAGGTGGCGCCTGCGCCGCCATTGAGGACCTTGCGCCATGTGCCGCTGGGGCTTGTGGTGCCGGTTACGACCGTGCCGGTCATGTCGCTGTAATTGTATGGGCTGGCTCCAGCTCCGAGCTCTATAGTCAAATCGACTTGGTTCAGCGCCGGATCAATTCGGCTCACGCTGTTGGAATTGTAGTTCGTGGCCCAGACTTTGCCGTTGCTGTCGACGGATATGCCCATCGGACCGCTTTCGCAGACGATGTTGGCGATCCAGTTGCCGTCGTTGTCAAGGCGGGTCACCGTGTTTGAGCCGCTGTTTCCAATCCAGAGATGGCCATCCGGAGTGACGGCGATGCCTCGATTCGACGCTCCGCCAGGATAAGACTTCGTCCATACTAGCGAGCCGTCCGGAGCCAGTTTCGTAACTGTGTTGCTCAAATGCGTGTTGTAGATGTAGCCGTTGGAGTCCACTGCCAGCCCGTAGGAGCCACCACCGACAGCATGGTTTGTTTCGACTCCTGTGGCCGGATCATATCGCGAAAGACTTGAAGAACTCCACCCCGCTGACCAGAGGACGCCGTTGCCGTCGATCAGGCCGCCATAGCCGCTGTTTGAACCCAGGTTGACCGAGGCTCCGAGGGCAGCTCCGGTTTCTCCGTCGTACTTCTGGTGGATCTTGTTGCCGTAGCCGCCTGTCCAGACGTTGTTGTCCTTGTCGACGGCGATGGTTCTGACATTCGTGCCGGCGGTTCGCAGGTACAGGAGTGTCGCGGAGTCGCTGGAAGTGGTTGTCCCGCCATTGGTGTCAGCCCCGCCGGCATTCGACCAGCCCAGCACGTTGAAAGTGCTTCCGTTCCAGATGCCCGACGATGTCGTACCTGTGGGAGTTGCGGAAAGCTTCACTACGGAGCCCAGGCCCGAGCTTGCCTGATCCCGATTTCCCACCCATACGTCACCGTTCTTGTCGACCGTGGTTCGTGAAGGGTTTGTCGCCTGTCCTTCCGGTGCCGTGCGGTATTCACCGTAGACGGCGCCAGCTCCGGCGGCGGATTCGGCCAGAGTGACTCGCCCGTCCGCATCAACGTGGTCCGTGTTGATGCGCACCGCCGTGCCGCGCCCGGACAAGGCCACCCAGATGTGGTTGAACGGCGTGAGCACCGCGTCGTTGAGCCGCAGATGGCCGTCGCCTGTAACGGGTGGCGGGTCGGAATTGACGTTGGTCAGTACTCCTGTCGCCCAATCGTCAGTCGTGGTGAAACTGAACGATCCGGCCAGAGCCGGCGCGGCCGACAGCAAGATGAGGAGTGCGGCAAGCATGGCAGGCCGCCATCGTCCTTTGCCCCAAGAATGCAGAGAAATTAACTCCATTCTGCTACCCCCTTGGATTGTATGGTTGAATTCGATGGTGGTCACGATGAGTGATGGCTGTTTTCTATAACACCTCCATTTTTAACCATATTTAGTGTTTAGTTGTCGAGTGATGCGGTTCAGATTTTTATAGCAATAAATATGCAATATTATTTATTGCATTGTTATTTAAATGTATTGAAATTATTTTCAATAATGTGTGCTTGTATTTTATGCGGTGTTTGTAAATTTTGCCGACACTCCTTTGATCGTCATCGATACGATGATTATTCGCATTTCAATCAAGGTTTGTTCTTGCGCCTGAGACGCTGGGGTGGAGAAGTTGGGGAGGCAGAGTTGGACGTGACACGATTCCGAGAGCGTCACCATGCCAGTCGACCGTGTGACGGATTGGTCGCCGATGGTGGGTCACTTTTCGATGCCGTTTGACACCGGGACGGGGGCGAAAGCGTCCAAGCTGACCTGGATCACTGCGGCGAAAAGAGTCTTGAGTGACGTTTCGCATGTGAGTTCGAAGGTGGCCGGCACTTCATCAGACAGGAGCGTACTGTGATGGGGGACTCTGCCAAAACAGCCAACAGAATGGCTGCGGATCTTGCCCGGTGGTTTTTGCCCGCGTCCATGTGAAGAATGGCTATCCTTCGCTCCACGTTTTCGGATTCCATGCAGCCTGATCACATGCTGGCCAAGGTTCGGGGGATATCACGATTGGCCTGGGCGGATGGCCGAAGTGACAGGCAGACCAACCGAGGCTTTTTCGACATGCTTGTCGGATAAGTTTACATGTTCAGCGTGGATTGAGTTCGGCCAGAACAGGTTTCGCTTTGCCTTGTCTTTGAGAATAAGTATACTATTTTAAATAGATAACATCTTTTGCCTCGGATATTTCCGGTGTCTGGACGAGGCTCGGCTTGTGATTGAGGAATGGAGGCGGCAGGGCTCAAATTTTCGCCGGTCCGGAAATTGGGCGCGAAAAAAGGGTTAGCGGCTTTTTTGCTGCTAACCCTTTGATTTGTTTTGGTACCGGAGGCGAGACTCGAACTCGCAAGGGGTTGCCCCCGGTGGATTTTGAGTCCACTGCGTCTACCATTCCACCACTCCGGCGTGAGGAGTCGTTCTTAGTGAAGCCGTATTTCAAAGTCAACCAGATTCTTGCGGAAATTCCCGTCACAGAAGGGGCAAGTCCGATCTGACCGGGCATTCTGTTTGGGCAGAGTCTTCGCTTCGGTTCGAGAACAGTAATTTTTGAAAATACGTTCTACAGTGTGATGTTTTTGGATATAAATTTATATAGTCCAGGATGTTATTACGAGAAGTCATTGGCGCATAGTATCAGCACGCCCGGGAGCGATCCAGGCTCTCCGTGTTGCAGAAGCTTCGGTAGGCGTTCTGGTCCAGGGGGAAGTCCCAGGAGCCGCTTCTGAGTTCGATCCTGCCGCCGAATCCCGTCTTGAAGCGGTACATGCCGTAAAACGGGTGCGCGGGGTCCAGGCCGGGGGAGACTGCGCCCATTTCGTAGGTCAGGCAGCCGCGCGTCCGGGCCAGGTTCATGGCGGTCCAGTGCATGAGGTAGGGCGCCATGAGACCGCGTTTCAGGCTGGAGGACGCGCCGTACAGGAAATTGGCCGCCTTGCCCGAGATCCCGATGATTGCTCCGGCCAGGTTGTCCGATCCGTGGCTGGCCAGCAGAAAGACGAGCTCTGAATTGCCTTTCCCCGCGAATCGGCACTTGAACAGGGCCGCGAAATTTTCGTAGTCGCACGACGCGAACCCGTTGCGTTGCGCGGTCTGGCAGTAGAGGGCATGGAATTCCGGCAGGTTGTTCGCACTGACCGTGCGCACGGTCACGCCTTTGCGCTGGGCCAGGCCGATGTTGTAGCGGGTCTTGGGCTTCATGCGCGACATGGTGGTTTTTTCGTTTCCGTCCAGATCCACCACCAGCGAGCTGGCCACGGTCAGATCGGTGGATGATTTGCGGATATTCCAGTGCCTGGTGCCCATGTTCATGCGCATCTCGCGGATTCTGGGTTCCGGAAAGGCGGTCCATTCCCGTTTCTTCATCTCGTCGGCGTAGAGCGACTTCCAGGGCAGATCGTAGCGGATGAAGGCCACGTCCGGGCCCAGTTCCCGGGCCAGGGACAGGGAAAATTCTTCGAGAAAAGGCCCGTAGTTTTCTTCGTCCGGGGCGTATTCAGGCCCCTGAGGCACCACGGCGATCTTTTTGCCGCCGCAGGGCTGCACGAGCACCAGCACGTCCCCGCACCGTCTGGATTCGAGGTCGAAGGCCAGGGGCTTGTAGCCCAGTCTGGACTTGACCTGCGCCCAGTAGGGGGTCTGGAAGATGATATCGGTGGGCAGAAGAGCCTGGGGTGTTTTCGCGCTAAGATCCAGCATGGTGTCTCCTGTCTGAATTGTGGATCGGGTTCAGGAAATGAAAAGGGGGATGCGCAAGCGACGCATCCCCCCTGAAAAGTACATTTTTTTAGAGTGTTAGGCGTCCATGCGCTGCTTGAGCCGCCGGGTTTCGGCAGTGGGGCTGTTTACGATTCGAAAGGCCATGATTTTCCTCCTCGGCAGCAAAGGTGCCGATATGAACAAGCGCGGGGGAGGCTTTCGCAAGCCTCCCCCGGATAATTTCGTATTTCAAAAGACGCCGAACCGCTATACGTATTTTCTCATTCATGCAAGCCTGTCGATATTGTCTGAAGAATTTTTTTTTCCGGAGGGATTATCGAGTCCTTTTGCAGTGAAAATTCATATTTTGACGAATAGCAGAAAATTCAGAGTGAGCGTGTTATCGGAAATACAATTGCATCATGGGATATGATGTGCGTTTTGTTTCGTGCCCGCTGTCTGGATTTTCAAGAAAACGCAAAATTATTTGTAAGAATATTCTGTCAAGCTTGACCATTTTTGTTTTTCCGGAGGATTATGTGCTTTCGCGCCATTGTCGCCGCATGAACATGCTTTTTGTGCAGGTGGCGGTCCGTGGTGCAAAAAAAGAGAAAGTACGAGCCTACGAGGATTGACATGAACAAAAAACCAAGCATCACCATAACATCCCTGGACGCCGAGCGTCTTGAAATACTTCTTGATTCCCTGCCCAAGGGCGGGTTTCCCGGCAAGGCCGCTCTGGAGGAGGAATTGGACCGCGCCCGCATCGTGGACCCCAAAAATGTTCCGCCCACCGTGGTGACCATGAACTCCACGGTCAAATTCAAGCTCATGCCCGCAGGCGAGGAATTCTGCCTGACTCTTGTCTATCCGGGCAGGGTCGACGACCAGGGCACGACGATTTCCATCCTGGCCCCGGTGGGCAGCGCCCTGCTCGGGCTCTCCATCGGCGATGAGATCCAGTGGCCCCGGCCTGGAGGCGGAATGCTGCAGGTACGCATCGAAGAGATCGTCTATCAGCCCCAACGGGCCGGGGAATACGAGCTTTGAGGTCGGCCGACCGCCTGGATCAGGCGCTTTCTTGCCGCCGTCTGCGGGCGGAAGCGGCCGGGGTTGCCTCCCGGCCGCTTCTGTTTCATAGGGCGGCCATGAAGCCTCGATTCGCCATACCCCGACTGCGTTCCCGTCAGCGGGCCCTGTTGCACATGTACCGCACGGTGGCCGACTTCACCTATGATCTGGAGATCTGGATGGATGCCGCCGGTGCGTTGCGCTATGTCTCCCCTTCCTGCCTGCGCATGACCGGGCATGCGGCCCAGGATGCGCGGCGCGACAGGGATTTCTTCGCCCGCATCATCGTTCCCGAGGATTTTCCGCAGTGGCGGCGGACCATGGACTGCGGGCACCGAGAGGACATCGCGGCCATGGACTTTCGCATCCGCCGCCTGGACGGTTCTCAGATCTGGCTGTCCCAGGAGACCACCCGCGTCTTCGATCCGCGCGGCAGGTTCCAGGGCTGGCGCCTGTCCCTGCGCGACGTGACGGAGCGGGTGCAGGCCCGCTTGTTTCTCGATCAGGCCCGGCAGAACCTCGAAGAGCGGGTGCGGGAGCGCACGGCGGAGCTGGAACTGTCCCGCGAACGCTACCGGGCCCTGTCCGGATACCTGCAGGACCGCATCGAGAAGGAGCGGGCCCATATTTCACGCGAGATCCACGACGTTCTGGGGCAGGACATGACCGCCATGAACATGGGCCTGCACCGCCTGGAACGTTCGTTCCAGGACACGGGCGACGGGCGTCTGGCCCAGGTGGAGGAGCTGCGTCTTTTGGTGGCCGGCACCCTGGAGACGGTGCGCCGCATTTCGCGCGAACTGCGTCCTCCCATGCTCGACGAGCTGGGGTTCGCCGAGGCCGTGGCCTGGCAGATCCGCACCTTCGCCCAGGCCTCGGGGCTGCGCGTGGATCAGCACATCGACGGCATTCCCGATCTGCCCGCCGCCCTGGCCACGTCCATGTACCGGGTCTTGCAGGAATGCCTGACCAACGCGGCCCGTCATTCCGGAGGCAACCGTTTGCGCGTGGCCGTGCAGGCCGCGAAAGGGGAGCTTGTCATGCGCGTGGCCGACAATGGCCGGGGCATAACAAAGGCCCAGGCCGACGCGTCGGGCTCGCTGGGGCTCCTTGGAATGCGCGAGCGGGTCCGGCTGGCCGGAGGAACGCTTGCAGTGGCCCGCCTGCCCAAGGGTGGAACCGAAGTCGTGGTCAGGGTGCCCCTGGCCGGGGAGAATGGCTCATGCGCATCTTGATTGTGGACGATCACGCGGTGGTGCGGCGCGGCACTATGAACATCATCATCGACCGATTCCCGGAGTGCGAGTTCTCCGAGGCGGGAACGGTGCACGAGGCGCGCCTGGTGCTGGAGGATGCGCGCTTCGATCTGGTCATCCTCGACATTTCCCTGCCCGACGGAAGCGGGCTTGATTTTCTGGAGTACGCGCAGGAGCATTTTCCGGGCCTGCCGGTCATCATGCTCAGCATGCACCACGAGATCGAATACGCCCAGCGTTGCCTGAGCCTCGGCGCACGCGGCTACTTGAGCAAGAATTCGGCTCCCGAAGAACTTGAAGAGGCCATGATCTCCATTCTGGACGGCGGCATCTACGTCAATCCGTCGCTGCTCGACTCGCGCAGGCCGGCTTCGGCCATGGAGTCCCTGTCCCGCCAGGAGCGCGATGTGGCCCGCAGGCTGGCCAACGGCGAGACCATGACCGCCATTGCCCAGGCCATGGGCGTCAGCGTCAAGACCGCCAGCACCTACCGCACCCGCGCCATGCGCAAGCTTGGCATCGCCACCACCTCCGGCCTGATCCGCTTCCTGCTGGAGCGCGGTCTGGCCGATATGTGAGGGGTGTCGGAAAAATCCGACAAGATTGCATTCGAAGCGCCGCAGAGTATGGCTTTACGAAAGGATACCTCATGGAAGAGATAGGATTTTTGTTGCTTCTGGCCGGGGTGCTCGGCCTGGCGTTGTCGCTGGTCATGCTTGGCCGGCGAAAGCGCGTTGGGAAACGCTCGTTGCCGGACAATTTCGATTTCGCCGACCGCAAAGACTCCGAGAGCAGACGATGAGGCTGAGCCTTGAGGAACTCGAACTGCGCGCCTTCGACCCGCCGCACCTGGGCATGCCCGGCTGGCCCTGTCAGGCCGGGCGCTGGGAGGAGGATGGCCGCTTCGTGGAGATTTTCGTGGCCGTGCGCGAAGGCAGGATCATCGACGCGGGTTTTCTGACCAACATCCCCGGCGACGGCCTGGTCTGCGCCTCGGTCTACTGCGACGAGGTGCTGGAAAAAACCGTGGAGGTGGCCGGCGCCCTTTGCGTGCAGGACATTTTGGCCCTTTTCCCCTCGTCCCGGAAAGATGATGCCGCCCTGCGCGACATCCTGAGAATCTGCGTCGACGCAGGCGGCAAATCCATCTCCGCCTGTTTGCCCCAGCCCTAGAAACGCCGGATTCCATCTTTCTTTTCAACCCGCCAATCCGCCAACCCGCTAATCCGTCATCCTGCTGACCCGCCTTAGGCCCTTTCCCTCGATGTGTTTTTTCGAAGCGATGCGAGCGCGGCCAGGGCCGCAAGCGCCGTCTTTGTCGCGCCTTCGATGGCGGCCAGGTACTGGTGGTCGAAGGTGTTGTCGCGCCGGTTGGCGATGGCCGGGCAGATGGCTGCGGCCCAGTGCCCGAGGCCGCCGAAAAAATGCAGCAGGAAACTCGCCTCCATCTCCATGTTCTCGATGCGCTGGCCCAAAAGGCCGGGGTCGAATTCGCTGAAAACCCTGTCCAGATCCGGCGTGCTGGGGCGCAGGCGGGAGATGTTCCGGCCCTGGGGGGCGAAGAATCCGCTGCTTGAAGCGGTGAGACCTGTCTTGGCGGCAACCCCCAGATCCCTTGCGGCCCGCGTCAGCGCCCGGACCACTGCCGGTTCGGCGCGGGAGACATAGGGGTGGATTTTTCCCCGGAACCGTGAGTGCGGCCTGGCCGCCTTTTCAACCACTGCCGCCAGTTCCCGTTCCAGGCGCGCGCAGGTCTGGTCCGGGCAGGGCGTTTCGTAGAAAAGTCCGGTGTTGTCCATGCCCAGCGCGTAGGTGGTGATGATGGACGTGCCGAGCCGCGTCGATGCCTGCAAGCCCCCGGAAGTGCCGACCCGGATGACGTGCAGCCGAGGAAAGCGTGGCTTGGGCGCTCGTGTGGCGAAGTCGATCTCGCTCAGCGCCACCAGTTCGTTGGCGACGATCTCAAGAGAGGGCGTGCCCATGCCCGAGGTCGCCACGGTGGCGCGCACGGGCGAGATGATCGTGGCCCGGCCGCCGGTGGCGCAGTATGTGCCCGTGGCCGTGACCAGCCCCCGGTGTTCACGCTCGACCTCCAGGTCGCGCAGAAAGGACCGGGCGATGAACTCGGCCCGGCCAGGGTCGCCGACCAGCAGGATGTCCGGCGCAAGCTGTTCGGGCGTGATCTGAAGGTGATAGATGCGCCCTTTGGCATCGATGGGCAGATCGGCCTCGGTGAGGGCGGAGATGTGGCAGGGGGGGAAGTGGGGTGCGTCGCTCATGCCCGGCACGTACCCAAGTTCGTTATGACTGGCCAGCATGGTTTCCGGCCGGAAGCTTTAGGTCATGCCGAAGGCAGCGCTTTCCAGACCATGTTCATGCCCATGATCAGGATCATCAGGAAAAGCACCCGTTGAAAGGAGAGATCCGGCAAGCGCCCGGAGACCCGCATCCCGGCCCAGGCGCCAAAGGAAACCGAGGGCAGGGCGGCGATGTAGAGCCAGAGCGTATGCATGCTGTACAGCCCGGCCAGGGCGTGGGCCGCGACGATGAACAGGCCGCTGACGATGAAGAACGCGCCCAGGGCCGCCTTGATCTGCTGCTGGGTGCCGCCGCGCAGGGACAGGTACACGGCCAGCGGCGGTCCGTTGAACCCGAAGGCCGTGCCCAGGCTCGTGGACAGGAACCCCGCCAGCATGCCCCAGGGCGCGGCCAGCTTTCTCTTGTTCACCCGCGTGCCGCTCAGCCCCCAGATGGAGTAGGCGATGAGAAGAGCGCCGAGCCCGAATTTGAGCCCCGCTTCCGGGACATTCTTCAGTACCAGCACGCCGCAGACGGCTCCGGGCAGCCCGCCCAGAAACAGGGCCCTAATGCCGCAGGAGTCCAGATGCTTTCGATAATTCCAGGCCATCTGCAGGTTGAGCGAGAGCACCACCAATCCGCAGGTGGAGACGGCCAACGGCATGTCCAGGCCCGTGGCCACGATGGGCATGGCCACCAATGCCGCGCCGAAGCCGACGATGCCGTTGACGAATCCGCCCAAAAGCCAGCCGAAGATGGTTACGAGATAGAGCGCTGTGATGTCCATGAGCCGATCTTCAAGGGGGTTGCGGAAGAGATCTTCTAGTCAGTTGGGCCGTCGCGGAGAACGGCGTTCTCCGCGACGGTTTGGTGCTACAGTCCGAGGATGCGGCGGGCGTTGTCGTACATGACCTTGCGCCGGACCTCGTCCGATAGGGGGAAGCCGGCGTAGGCGTCAAGGGCGTCGGCCAGTTCGATGAACGGATGGGCGCTGGCGAAGACGACCTTGTCCTGGATAATGGTGCTCATGGCCTGCACGAAGACATCGCTCATGGGCGCGCGCTCGTATTCGGAGAAATCCATGTACACGTTGGCGTTGCGCAGGCAGGCGTAGACGGCCTCGTTGACGTAGGGGTAGCCGCCATGGCTCATGATGATGGTTAGTTCGGGAAAATCGCGGGCGACCTGATCGACGTGGCGGGGATCGGCGTAGTCCATGATCGCGCCGGGGACCTGCGGCGGCGGGGCCATGGTCACGAACACGGGCAGGTTCAGTTCCGCGCATTTGGTGTAGAGCGGGTAGTAGCGAGCCTCGCAGGCCGGGATGTGGGCCAGGTAGGGGTCGATGGCGATGCCTTTCATGCCGAACTCTTCGACGGCCCTGACGATTTCATAGACGGCGGCCATCTTCTTGTGCGGGTCGATGCCCCAGAAGCCGATGAATTTTTCCGGATAGGCCTTGCAGAATTCCAGCACGCTGCCGTTGTTGGCCGGGGAACCGTAGGTGGTTTCGCAGTCGCGGCCGGTGATGACCGCGCG
>Ga0265295_1001970_pt1 | contig 34203 bp, 31 predicted proteins | sample Munlansysbiofilm_FD_192503 | JGI IMG/M metagenome (GOLD analysis project Ga0265295, IMG submission 192503) | Leachate microbial communities from a municipal landfill in Southern Ontario, Canada - Methane capture system biofilm | ecosystem: Engineered > Solid waste > Landfill > Unclassified ... | reverse complement strand
AATCGAGGAAGTAGATAATCTGGCTTTTTGCAAATTCTCTTATCGTAAAGCAGTATAATCAGTTGACTATGCTTGTCGAACATTTCAAGTGCTGTATTTCAAGCACTTACGTCTTGGAAAGATTAGTTATTTGAGCCTTTATGGTAGCATCTCTGAGCCTTTTATCCCGATTTATCTTGACATCTATTTATCCCTGTGCAATCTGCACATAAAAAACAAGAGAGGTTAGTAATATGAAAAAGCTGATATACTTTATCCTGCTCGGCAGCTTGCTCCTTCTTCTGGGAGCTTGTGAATCCGGTGGGAAATTTAACATGGTAAATGAGACTTCGTTCCCCATTTACGCCTCGGTGCATGGCGGGCCTATCGTCACCATTCCTGCTCAGGAAAACCGGGAATTTAAAATTGATACGGATAGCCAGAGTTTTCTTACTGGTGAAGTGAGCAGGACCGTGGCTGTGAAAGTGAAAGGGGAGACTTTTTCACTCTTTGATGATTATGAAAATAAAGATGTGGACAGCACATACGTCACCATAAGAGCCGGAAAGACTACCCATGCTTTTCTGAAACCAAACAAGGCCTCGATTAAGATCTTAAACGAGCGTCCTGAGAAGATTAGCCTGGTGGAGATCCGCCACATAAGCCCTAGCACGGATTATGTGGTGGCAACTCTGGATATAGATATTCTGAGTGGAGAAAGTTTTTGGTATAGAGTGAAACCTGCCACTTTGCAGGATAACTATACTTACCAGGTGGTGCTCTATCTGGAAGGGCTGGAAGATCCTCTGGTCTATTCTACGACTACCGTCCTGGGCATTGACGAGCAGTGGGTGATTCATGTGGAGCCACCTGAAATTATATGATATTAATCCTTAAGGAGAACATAATGAGAATGAAGGTCCTATGGCTTTCTCTGATGGCTTTGGCGCTCAGCCTGGCCTTTGCGCAATTACCACCACAAGTGGCAGAAATGCCCTTGCCCCAAGATCCTGAGATCCTGATGGGAACTCTGGAAAATGGGATCAGATATTACATCATGCAAAATTCCCGCCCGGCCAATCGTGCGGAACTCAGGCTTTATGTGGATGCTGGCAGCATTCTGGAAGATGAGGATCAGCTGGGTCTGGCGCATTTTACGGAACACATGGCTTTCAATGGCACCACCCACTTTGGCAGAAGCGAAGTAGTGGACTATCTGGCCTCCATCGGCATGGGCTTTGCCAATGGGCTCAATGCTATGACCAGCTATGACTTTACCATGTATCAGCTCAAGATCCCCACGGACAATGAGGAGCAGCTCAAAAAAGGCTTTTTGATCCTCTCCGACATGGCAAATAAGGTTAGTTTTGAGCCGACTGAGCTGGAAAGCGAACGCGGCGTGATTATCGAAGAATGGCGCATGGGGCAAAATGCCCAAAGCCGGGTTGGGAACGAAGTTTCCAAAGTACGCTTTGCCGGCAGCCGCTATGCCACCCGCCAGCCTATCGGGACCTATGAGACTTTGACCACTTTCAAGCGCGATAAGATCGTGCGCTTTTATGAAGATTGGTATCGCCCGGATTTGCAAAGCGTGGTGGTGATCGGCGATTTGGAAGTTGAGGCTGCAAGGGCTTTGGTGGAAGAATATTTTGGCGATATTCCGGCGCGTGAAAACCCCCGTCCCCGCGAAGTTTTTAAAGTTCCCAATCACCCCGCTGCCAGGGCTGTGGTAGCCACAGATCCCGAATACCCATATTCCACCATCTCCGCATCCTGGCACCGCGAAGCCACTACTTATCAGAGCATAGGAGATTTTTATCGCGATCTGCATGAAAAACTCTTTTTCAATATGCTGAATGCCCGCTTTGAAGAGCTCATTCAGGAGGAAGATCCGCCTTTTAGTGTGGCCTATGGCTACAGCGGTTCTATGCTGAAAGGGGTTAATAGCACAGAGCTTACTGCCTATACCGGAGAAGGTAAAAACCGCGAAGCCCTCAGGACCCTGCTCACCGAAGCGGAAAGAGTACGCCAGCATGGCTTTACCGAAAGCGAATTGGCACGAGCCAAGCTGCGCTATACCCGCGGATTGGAAAAAGCGATGGAATCCAGCTCCACCCGGGAATCAGGACAGATCGTCTGGGGTATCTTTGCCTCTTTGATCAATGATAGCGCCATCATGAGCGCAGAACAGGAACTGATGCTGGCCTCGCAGATGATTCAGGCCATCAGTCTGGAAGCTGTGAACGGCGTGATCGACGAACTCATCACTCCGGAAAACCTCACCATCAGCTACACCGCCACTGCCAAAGAGGGTGCGATCCATCCTACCGAAGAGCAGCTTTTGGCAGTGTATGGCGAAGTGCAGGCCTCCCAGATCGAAGCTTATGAAGACAATGAAGTTACCGAGCCGCTCATGGCCGAAATTCCGCAGCCCGGCAAGATCGTGAAAAGCACACTGCATCCCAAAAGCGGGATCAAGGAATGGACGCTTTCAAACGGTGTGAAGGTCTATAGCAAAAAGACAGATTTTAAGGCTGACGAGATTCTTTTTACGGCAAAAAGCCCCGGGGGTTATTCCCGTTATGATGCCGGCCGCTTTCATGCCGCTCAGAGTTTGGGTTCATATACCGCCAATAGCGGTCTGGGAGCTTTTGACAGCAATGATCTCAGCCGGGTCCTGGCAGGAAAGATCGCCAGTGTCAATCTGGATGTCGATACTTATTACGAAGGCATGAATGGCTCCGCCTCTCCACGGGATTTGGAAGTAATGTTCCAGCTCATTTATCAAAATGCCACCAATGCCCGCTTTGACCAAAAGAGCCTGACTTCCTTTGTGAATCGCTACAAACCGTTTTTGGAAAATGCGATGAACTCCCCCGAACAGGTCTTTTACGACACACTGCGCACCATGACCTATAATAATCATGAGATGCAGGTCTCTCTGCGCGCCAAGCATTTGGAAGAGCTGCAACTGGGGCAATTGGAGAGCGTGTATAGCGATCGCTACGCCGATTTCTCCGATTTCTCCTTCTTCTTTGTAGGAAACTTTGAAGAAAAACAGCTTCAGGAATATGTCAAGACCTACCTGGCCACCCTGCCTGTGAGCCGTAGAAAAGACCAGATTTTCAATGCTAAGATCCTGCCCTTCAAAGGCAAAAAAGATGTCAGCTTCCAAAGAGGCAGCAGCGAAAGCGCCTATGTGACACATGTGACCACAGGCAAGATGAAACTGACCGATAACAATAAAGCCGAAATGAGTGCGATGCTCATGGTGCTCAATGAAAAGCTGCGCGAAAACATCCGCGAACAGATGAGTGGAGTGTATGTGATCCAAGCCTGGCAACAGTATGAAAGCTTCCCTTTTGAGCACTATACCCTGAGCATCATGATGACTTGTGATCCGGGCCGGGCTCAGGAGCTGAATGAAGCGATCTTTGCCACGGTGGATAGCCTGCGCGCTGGGCAATTTAGCGATCGCTATGTAAGCTCCAGCAAGGCCGTGCTGCAAAAGCGCTATGAGGAAAACATCTCTCAGAACCGCTATTGGCTCAGCAATATGTCGAACAACGCCTTTGGCAGAGAGAAGCTGGATTCCTTTTTGGATCATCCTGCGCGTTATGCTAAAATCGATAAGAAGACCATCACGAAAGCAGCCAAACAATACCTGCGCTTTGATAAGGACCACCTGGCGGTGGTGATGAAGCCAGAAACTCAGACGAAATAGATCTATTCCGGTAGGGGAGGTTTCCATTTCTGGACTCCCCTACTTCTTTTATACAGATATGTCATGAAAATCAGTAGCTCTGGATACCCGCTTTGATAAACGGGAGGATGTGCGGAATGGTTTTTGTATTGACAGAAACACAGCAGACAGATAATGTTACCATTAATGTAAAAGTGCCTGAAAAGCGCTTCTAATAATGTCTTACGGAGCTAAATATGAAAATACTGATCACAGGCGGCGCGGGCTTCATCGGCTCGCATTTGGCCGAACGTCTTCTAAAAGAAGGCCATGAAGTCTTCGCGATAGATAACCTTTCTACCGGAAGTCTCGCTAATATTGAATCCTTTAAGGATCATCCCAAGTTCCATTTTTGCATAGGGAGCATCCTGGATCGTGAGCTGATGAATGATTTGATCTCAAAGTGCCAGCAGGTCTATCATCTGGCTGCTGCAGTGGGAGTAAAATACATCATAGAAAATCCCCTGCTCTCGCTGAAAACCAATATCGTGGGCACGGAAAACGTCCTCGAGCTGTGCAACAAACACAAATCCAAGGCTTTGATTACCTCCACCAGCGAGATTTATGGCAAGAGTGAAAAAATGCCTTTTTCGGAGCAGGACGACCGCCTTTTGGGCTCCACCCACATCAGCCGCTGGGGTTATAGCTGCTCCAAAGCCATCGATGAATTTATGGCTTTGGCTTACTATCGCGAAAAGAAGCTGCCGATAGTGATCGTACGTTGTTTCAATACCGTGGGGCCCCGGCAGTCCGGACAGTATGGCATGGTCTTGCCGAAATTCATCAAAGCAGCCCGGTTGGATCAACCCATCGTAATCTTTGGCACAGGCAAGCAGACCCGCTGTTTTGCCGATGTTTCCGATGTGGTGGGTGCATTTGTCAAGCTCATGAATACCCCCGAATGTGAAGGCGGAATCTTCAATGTGGGCACCACAGAATCGATCAGCATAGAAGAGCTGGCGCATAAGGTAAAAAGCATGTGCGATAGCAAATCCAAGATCGAATACATGAGCTATGAAGTGGCTTTTGAGGAAGGATTTGAGGACATGATGAACCGTAAGCCAGATTTGGACAAGATTAAAAAGTACATCGGCTATGAGCCAGAGTACAATCTTGATGACATTATCACGCGCATGTTAGAGCAATATGAAAACTAAATATCTTTGCAGCATTGCCTTTCTGCTGCTGCTCAGTCTGGGCTTTGCAATGGATTTTCCTCTGCCTGAGGCTCCGCAGCTTAGCATCAGCATTAGTGGCTATGTGGAATTACCTGGTTCTTACAAAGTCTATCCCACAGACCGGATTTCAGATGCCTTGATGATGGCACAGACCCCGCAGGAGCTGAAATTGGGGCAATCCGATATCAGCAGCCATGAGACGGGGACAGAGCAGCAAACGAATCCAATTCCAGGATTGAGAGAAGAAGATACGAAAAGAGTAAAAACCCGCAATTATCCTAAGCATCAGGCTTTGCGCCATATCCGTCTAACCCGCGGGGGTAAAGAGGAAATTTACGATCTGCTGCGCTATTACCGTCTGGGCGATATCTCACAAAATCCACTACTCAGGGACGGAGATTTGATTCACGTTCCGGTTTTGGAGCATATTGTCAATATCTGGGGAGCGGTTTACTTTGCCGGCGATGTGGAATACAAAGTGGGAGATACTGTGGGGACTATGATGGATCTGGCTTTGGGCGTGATGCCCGGGGCAGAGCTTTCGGCAGTACGCCTCAGCAAATATCAGGGCATAGGAAGTCCTTATACAGTACAAACCCTGAATCTAAGAGATGAGCCCCAGCACAGAGAGATTGAGATGCATCCCGGAGACTGGCTCATGATACCCTTAAACAGCCGTTTTCAAGAGAAGAATGTGGTGAGCTTAAACGGAGGATTTTTGCATCAAGGCTGGTATGTCCTGGCAGAAAACGCTACTTTGTGGGATGCAATTCAGATGGCTGGCGGCATTATTGAAAATGCTGATCCAGAAAATGCAGTAGTCTTAAATCATGATTATAATGCAGAGCCGGATCCCGAATTTGAACGCCTCAAACTATTAGACCCCAGCAGTATGAGCCCCATAGAATATGCCTATTTCCGTAACAAGCTGCGCCAGGTAAAAGGAAAATATAGCGTTGATTTCGCCAAGGTTCTGCGCACTGAAGGCAAAGAAGGCGATATCGTCTTAAATAACAACGACTACATCTACCTGCCCCACAAGCTGAATATGATCAGAGTGAGCGGACAGGTAAAGAATCCCGGGCTGGTTCCTTATAAAGCAGACGAAGACTGGAGATATTATGTCCAGCAGGCTGGAGGATATGCAAATAATTACAGTGTCACGGGAATCAGGCTCTTGCGCGCCAGCAGCGGGAACTGGGAAAAAACAAAAAAGAATCAGCCTCTGAAACCAGGGGATATGATCTTTGTATCAGATAAATTGGATCGCAGCAACTGGGTAGATGTCAGAGATATTGTAGGCATCTTAGCCGGGGCCGTCACGATTGTCCTTGGCGTCGTAAACTTTGCAAAATAAGGAGTTTATACACGATGAAAGTACCAATGTTAGATTTACACGCTCAATATGAAGCGCTGATGCCACAGATCAGGATAGAGCTGGACAAGGTCTTTGCGAATCATCATTACATTATGGGTGCTCAGGTAAAAGAGTTTGAAGAAAAGATGCAAGATTATCTGGGCATCAAACACGCCATTGGCTGCGCTTCCGGCACGGATGCTTTGGTGCTGGCGGTCAAGGCTTTGGAGATCGGAGAAGGCGATGAGATCATCACCACTTCCTTCACCTTTTTTGCCACCGCTTCGTCCATCTGGCGCAATCATGCCCGTCCTGTCTTTGTGGATATCGATCCCAGAACTTTCAATCTGGACCCCAGCAAAATAGAAGCGGCAATCACGCCCAGGACCAAAGCCATCATGCCAGTGCACCTTTTTGGCCAGTGTTCGGACATGCAGGCCATCATGGCAATTGCCAAGAAGCACAATTTGAAAGTGATTGAGGATAATGCCCAGGGCATTGGCTCCACCTGGAATGACCAGATGAGCTGCTCTTTTGGCGATATCGGAACTTTGTCTTTCTTCCCCAGCAAGAATCTGGGCGCAATGGGAGACGCCGGCATGTGTCTGACCAATGACGATGAACTGGCCATAGCGCTGAGACAGCTGCGCGTTCATGGCGAAGGTCCCAAATATTATCACAAGTGCGTGGGGCTGAATAGCCGTTTGGACACTATGCAAGCAGCGGTGCTTTTGGTAAAGCTGGATCAATTGGCCTCCTGGAGCAAAGCGCGCCGTGCCAATGCCGCTTTTTACGATGCGAACTTATCCGGTATAGAAGGGCTCACTACCCCTTATATAGATCCCAAAGCGCTAACTATCTACAATCAATATACATTCATCGCCTCTCAGCGGGATGATCTGATGAAGCATCTGCAAGACAGAGGCATCGGCTGTGCGGTTTACTATCCCCTGCCCCTGCATCTGCAAGAGTGTTTCATCGATTTGGGTTACAAAAAAGGCGACCTGCCCGTGGCCGAAGAGATGGCAAATAAGGTTCTCTCTATCCCCATCTACCCGGAATTGACCCAGGAAATGAAACAATACGTGGTGGATAGCATCCAGGAATTTTACAACTAAGGAGCAATGTGTGCGCTATATCGTATGTATCAAGCAGGTCCCAAATACCACTGAGATCAGAATAGATCCCGTGACGAATACCCTGATCCGCGAGGGTGTGGAAAGCATTCTCAATCCCTTTGACGCCTATGCCATCGAAGAAGCGGTGCGCCTGAAAGAAGCTCATGGCGGCACTATAGTCGCTATCAGCATGGGACCTCCGCAGACGGAAGCTACCTTGAGAGAAGCGGTTTCTCTGGGTGTGGATGAAATCTATCTGCTCTGTGATCGCAAATTTGCCGGAGCAGATACCTGGGCTACCAGTTACACCCTGGCCGCTGCGATCAAGCACTTGGGAGAATACACCCTTATTCTCACCGGCCAGCAGGCGATCGATGGAGACACTGCTCAGGTAGGCCCTGGCATCGCCGCTCATCTGGATATTCCACAGACCTGTTTTGTACGTAAGATCGAGAGTATCGATTGCCACAAAGCCAGGGTGCAGCGCCTCATGGAAGATGGCTATGACACGGTGGAGATGCAGCTCCCCGGCCTGATTTCGGTGGTCAAGGAGATCAATAACCCCCGGCTGCCATCGCTGAGAGGCAAGCGCAGTGCCCGAAATGCAGAGCTCAAGATCTTGACTGCAGAGGACTTGAATCTGGACGAAGCCAAAATCGGCCTGAACGGTTCCCCCACTCAGGTGCTGAATATCTTTAGTCCCAAACACGAGAAACAGGTGGAGAAATTTGACGGCGACCCCGATGAAGCCGTGACACTGATCGTAAAACGCCTGGATGAAATCACCAAGAGATGATTTATGATACAGTTTCCCAATATCAGTCCTGAGATCGCCAGCTTTTCGGTATTCGGCCTTGATCTGCATGTCCGTTGGTATGGCTTTTTGTATGTGCTCAGCTTTGTACTGGCCTATTTCCTTTATCGCCCCTTGCTCCGCCTCAAAGGCATAGAACTGGAGCGGGATAAATATGAATCAGCCATCTTTTATATGATGCTGGGCGTGATCCTGGGCGGGCGTTTGGGCTATGTAATCTTTTATAACTTCATGTATTATCTGGCGCATCCGCTTGCCATCTTTGCCGTCTGGGAAGGGGGTATGAGCTTCCACGGTGGTGCTTTGGGCGTGATCGTAGCTGGCCTTATATTTTGTAGGCGGAATAAGCTTTCTTTCCTGGCCCTGGCGGATCCGGTTATGCCGTTGGTGGCCATTGGCTTGGGGCTGGGACGCCTGGGCAATTTCATCAATGCCGAGCTCTGGGGCAGAGTGACCACCCTGCCCTGGGGAGTAGTATTTCCCGGAGCTGGCGGTCTGCCCCGCCATCCCACTCAGATTTATGAAATGCTTGCAGAAGGTTTGCTCTTGGGGCTGGTCTCGTACCTCATCCTCAAAAAGAATCTGAAGGAAGGTCTGGGCTTCTGGACTTTTATCGGCGGTTATGGCATTGTGCGCTTCTTGATCGAATTTGTGCGAGTGCCGGATGATATCAGCTTTTATCAGGATTTTGGCTTCATCTTTGGTTTTATGAGCATCGGCCAATTTCTTTCACTCTTGATGATTATCGCCTCTGGCATTGGCATATGGTCTTTATATAGGAGAAAAGCATGAATAGAATACTCATCCTCTGCCTCATCTTCCTCAGCCTGATTTTGGCTTCCTGCGCTGCCTTCCAAAAATTCAGCGAAGAAGCCCTGCTCCGCTCAGAGCTTAAAAAATGGGAAAGCTTTACCGGAAACGGCATCATCGAGGTGTCTGCCTTGGGCTTTAGCTTGCGCAAGCCCTTTTCATTGGCCAAAAGCGAGAAACAGATGCGCATTGATGTGATCGAAGGCGGCATCTTTGGTGCAAACGCCTCTCCCCTTATCAGTATGTATATGGGAGATTATTTCTCGATACTCTCACCTTCTATGCCCGTTTTGGAAGCCTTGAACCTGAAAGATAAGATTCCTCTGGGAGTATTGGCTTTATTCTCCTCTTCGGATTATCTTATGGAGAAGTACGGTGCGGAGATTATCCGCGAAAAGGCGATAGTGCGGGATGACCTGACGATCAAATTTACCCCGAAGTACAAATTGGACTCCGTGATTGACCGCAAATCCGGAGCAAATGTAACGGTGAGCTATACCAGCCGGGGCGACCTGGATCAGCTGGAAATCAAAGCTGGGCGCGGCATCTCGGCAAAACTGCTCTTTGACGATGTGAAATATAATGTGCCGTTAATAACGCCTTTGCCGAAAGGTAAGGCCACAGAAGAAAACATCAAGGATCTCCTGGAACAAGGAGGAATGTTTGAGATGTTTAAAGGACTTTTGGGGAAATAAATGATTCCGCGTTACTCTTTGGCAGAAATGGAGCGAGTCTGGACGCTCGAAAACCGCTATCGCTGCTGGCTCGAAGTAGAATTGGCAGCAGCGCAGGCTATGCATGAAATGGGTATGATTCCCACTCCAGATTACCAGGCTATCTCTGAAAAAGCCGATTTCGATGTGGAGCGCATTGCCGAGATCGAGCAGGAGACACGTCATGACGTGATTGCCTTTTTGACCAATGTGGCAGAATATGTGGGGCCTGCTTCTCACTGGATTCATTATGGGATGACTTCTTCGGATGTTCTGGATACCGCCACTGCCTTGCAGCTCAAACAGGCCGGAGAGCTGATCCTCTCCGAGCTTTACCGCCTGGCTGAGACTCTCAAGCTGAAAGCGCGTGAGCACCGCCACACTCTCTGTATGGGGCGCAGCCATGGCATCCATGCCGAGCCCACTTCTTTTGGCCTCAAATTTGCCCTGTGGTATGATGAAACGAATCGCAATATTCGGCGCCTGCAGGAAGCGATCCGGATCGTGAGCGTGGGACAATTCTCCGGCGCTGTGGGAAATTACGCCCATCTGGATCCGGAAGTGGAAGAACGGGCTTGCAAGCATTTGGAGCTATGCCCGGTGAATATCTCCACTCAGGTGATTCAACGTGATCGCCATGCCCAATTCCTGTTTACCATCGCCCAGATCGGCTCCACCCTCGAAAAGATCGCTCTGGAAATACGCCATCTGCAACGCACCGAAGTGAACGAAGCAGAAGAGAACTTTAGCCGTGGACAAAAAGGCAGCTCTGCTATGCCGCACAAACGCAATCCCATCCTCAGTGAACAGCTTTGTGGCCTCAGCCGCATCCTGAGAGCCAATGCCTCTGTCGCCCTGGAAAATAACCCACTTTGGCACGAACGCGATATCTCACACAGCAGCGTGGAGCGCATCATCCTGCCGGATAGCTGCATCCTGGTCCATTATATGCTGGTCAAAAGCTCTGCCATGATCGAATCCCTGGCAGTGTATCCGGATAATATGATGAAGAATATCGAGCTCACCGGTGGGCTGGTCTTCTCGCAAGCCTTGCTCTTGCACCTGACCAATACCGGAATGAGCCGGGAAGAGGCCTACGCTCTGGTTCAAGCTATTGCCATGAAGTCCATTAACGACGGTGAGGATTTCAAATTACTCATCCTCGCCAGTAAAGAGATCACCGATGCCTTGGGCGAAAGCGCGATCAAAGAGATTTTCTCTTACGAACGCTATCTGAAGAATGTGGATCAGATCTTCCGCCGCTGTGGCATCATCTAAACAAGGAAGAAAAATGAAAAAGATTATATTTATCCTGATCGCCCTCAGTCTCATCCTCCCCATTTTCGCCCAGGGTGCCCAGCGCATCACTGGAGTATGGTTCAATGGGGAGAAAACCAGCAAGATCGAAATCAGTAAAGCCGAAAACGGACTATATGTTGGCCATATAGTCTGGCTCGAAGAGCCCAATGAAAAAGATGGTAAGCCCAAAACCGACTCGAAAAACCCCGATGCCAAGCTTAGAAAAAAGCCTCTGATCGGGCTACAAGTGCTTTCCGATCTGAAATATGACGGCAAAGACAAATTCAGTGGCGGCAAAATCTACGATCCTAAAGCCGGTAAGACCTATTCCTCCAAAGCAGAGATGGTAAATAACAATACACTCACCCTGCGCGGATATGTCGGCAGCCCTCTGTTCGGAAGGACGGACACCTGGACACGCACCAAGAATGAATAAATACCTGCTTTCCGAAGGGGATGTATTGGAAAGAATCAGGAAGTTTAAGTTTCGTGCCCAATTCATCCCCTTGGCTTTGGTCATCATCTGCTTTGTCTTGGCACTGGGCTTTGGGAACAATCGCGTATTGGCTTTCCTGGCGCTTGCGTGTGCCGTACCGTATGCGATTGCCTTTATGACCCACCGCTATCGCCAGAAGATCCTTATGCCCGAAGCCGGCAGCATTTACGCGCCAGTCTCCGGTAGAGTGGAATCGCTACAAGAAGCAGGAAATACCTGGAAGCTCACCATTCGCAAAAGTGCTTATGACCATGTGGAAGTCCGTTGTCCATACGATGACTGTTACTGGGAAGGTAGGGAATTGGTTTCAAAAGATCCCCGTCTGAAGCTTTCCATTTCAGGTAAACGCATCTACCGCATCACCGAAGCCCGCATGAAGGCCGGAGAAGTGATTGCCCTGATGATCGGGGGTGGCAGCGCCGTAATCGAACTGCCCAAGTCTCTGAGTCTCTTGCTTCAAGAAAAAAGCGTGTGCGAGGCCGGAGAAACCAGAATCAGCATCCTGAATGACATCGCCCAAAGCTGACTTTGAAAAGCATCAGGACATTTAGCTATACGGCTTAAAAAGCATCTTCATCCCAATAAAATATAGCCACGAGGAGTTCAATGTGGAAAAGCTCAAAATCGGTATCTCTTCCTGCCTTTTAGGTAACGAAGTACGGTATGATGGCGGACACAAATACGATAATTGGATCGCCAATACCCTGGGTACTTATGCAGACTATGTCGTGCTCTGCCCGGAGCATGAATGTGGTCTTTCCATCCCCCGTGAGGCCATGAACCTCAAGGGTAAAAAGGACGAATACCGCATACTCACAGCAAAGACGGGGATAGATCATACCCAGAGGATGCTGGATTGGAGCGCAGCAGCCATCCACAAGCTGAAAGATGAGCAGCTCTGCGGCTATATCCTGAAAAGCAAATCCCCTTCCTGCGGTATGGAAAGAGTGAAGATCTATCCTCTGCATGGCGGAGCTGCCGGCAAGACCGGTGTGGGCATCTTTGCCCGTGAACTATTGTCCGCTTTCCCTCTACTCCCCGTAGAAGAAGAAGGCAGATTGCACGATCCCGCCATCCGGGAAAACTTCATTGAACGGGTGTTTATCATGCAGCGCTGGCACGATTTACTTTCCCGCAAAGTCACCGCAGCCGAGGTTATTTGGTTTCATCGCATTCATAAATACCTGCTCATGGCACACAGCCCGCAGCATTATCGCGAAATGGGCAAATTGGTGGCAGCCGTAAAGCAGCACGCCATGCCAGACTTTTTGCTTGAATATCTCAAGCTGCTCATGACAGCCACCGCCAGACATGCCACTCCCAGCAAGCATCAAAACGTGATGCTGCATCTATTGGGCTACTTCAAAGACGATCTGGATAGCTTCGAAAAACAGGAATTGATTCAGCTCATCACCCAATACAAAGATGGACTCATCCCCCTCATCGTGCCCATCACCCTGATCAACCACTATGTGCGCAAATACGACAAAGAATATCTGTCTTCTCAGGTCTATCTGTCCCCCCATCCCATGGAGCTAAAACTGCGGAATCACGCATAGGCTATATTCTTAGCGGGTTTTACTGCCACGATGCTCATTCCCCAAGGGACTGGTATTTTTCATTTGACAATTCCCCTATCTTGTGGATTTATCACTTTAATTTGGTTTAAACACTATAACTGTGTGTGCGATGGACTGTTACCAGACGCGATGCACAAAGGAATACATGATGGAACGGGATTTTTCCCAGCTTGATACAATCATCCAGGCTTATCAAACAAAGCCCGGAATCCTGATCCCCTTATTACAAGAGGTACAAGATCTGCTTGGCTATCTTTCCAAGGATGCCATGCGTTATATAGCGGATAAGATGCAAATCCCCGCAGCGGATATCTATGGAGTTGCCACTTTTTACTCCATGTTCAAACTCAAGCCTCAGGGCCGGCACATCGTCCGCGTCTGCAAAGGCACTGCCTGTCATGTGTCGGACGCAGATGAGATCAAGGAAGCACTCAGAGCTGCTTTGAGGCTGCAAAGTGATGAAGATACTACCATGGATATGAAATTCACCTTGGTGGAAGTTGCCTGTTTGGGCTGTTGCTCGCTGGCTCCGGTGATCATGATCGATGACACCACTTATGGAAAGCTCACTCCAGAGCTTATTCCAAACATCCTTCAGCGCTACGCTTTTGGAGAGGATAAATGAGCCAGATCACGGTAAAAGTAGGACTCGCCAGCTGTGGCGTTGCTGCAGGGGCTATGGAAGTATTTGAGCTTTTGGAAAAGCATCGCGAGCAAGGCGCAGATTTTCGCCTGATGCGCACTGCCTGCATCGGCATGTGCTTTGAAGAGCCCATTGTGGAGCTGAGCGGTGGCAAACTCGGCACACTCAGCCTGGGTCAAGTAAAACCGGGAGATATCCTGGAGAATATCGAAGAATATCGCCAGGATAAAATCCCCAATGCCAACGTAATCCTTACCGAAACACATGAAGGCAGCCGGGACAGTCTGCTCAGTGAGCAAACCCGGATCGTGCTGAAAAACTGTGGAGTGATAGACCCCAAATCCATTGACGATTACGAAGCACATGGGGGCTACTCCGCGCTGAAGAAAGTGATGACTATGTCTCCCCAAGAGGTCATAGAGATCATCAAAGCCTCCGGTTTACGCGGCCGGGGCGGAGCCGGATTCCCCACTGGCCTCAAATGGAGCTTTGCCGCCCAAGCCAAAGGTGCCAAGAAATATGTGATTTGCAATGCCGATGAAGGCGATCCCGGCGCATTCATGGACCGTAGCACCCTGGAAGGAGATCCGCACAACGTGATCGAAGGTATGATCATCGGGGCTTATGCCATGGGCGCGGATGAAGGCTATATCTATTGCCGGGCCGAGTATCCGATGGCGGTGAAGCATCTCAAGCTGGCCATCGCAGATGCCCAAAGGAAAGGCTATCTGGGCAGGAGTATCTTGGGCACCAATTTTTACTTTACCCTTCATATCAAGGAAGGCGCCGGTGCCTTCGTTTGCGGAGAAGAAACTGCATTGATGCAATCCATTGAAGGTAAACGCGGCATGCCCGTAATTCGCCCACCCTTCCCCGCCGAAAGCGGGCTCTGGGGCTGCCCTACCAATATTAACAACGTGGAAACTTGGGCAAATATCACCTGGATCATCAATCATGGCGCCAATGAATTCAAGGAGATTGGCACCCAGGATTCTCCTGGCACCAAGGTCTTTGCCCTCACCGGTAAGATCGCCGGCAGTGGTCTCATCGAAGTGCCGATGGGTATTTCGCTCCGGGATATTATCTATAAAGTTGGCGGAGGCATGAAGAGCGACAGGCCCTTCAAAGCAGTGCAGATGGGAGGCCCTTCCGGGGGCTGCATCCCGGATTCACTCTTGGATACCACGGTGGATTACGATTCCATCAATGCTACTGGCGCCATCATGGGCTCCGGAGGCATGGTGGTGATGGACTCCTCTACCTGCATGGTAGATGTGGCACGCTTCTTCCTGAATTTCACCCAAAGCGAATCCTGCGGTAAATGCACATTTTGCCGGATCGGCACCCGCCGCATGCTGGAAATCCTCACCCGTATCACCAAAGGCCTGGGCACTATGGAAGACATTCAAAAGCTGCGCGATCTGGCCGCTAATATCACCAAAGGTTCACTGTGCGGACTGGGGCAGACCGCTCCCAATCCAGTGCTTACCACCCTGCGCTATTTTGAGGATGAATATCTGGCACATATCCAGGACAAACGCTGTCCCGCCAAGGTCTGCAGCTCTCTCTTAAGATTTGAAATCATCCCGGATCAGTGCATCGGCTGCACCGCTTGTGCACGAGTATGCCCGGTTTCCTGCATCTCTGGAAAGGTAAAGGAAGTACATTTAATCGATCAGGAGCTGTGCATTCACTGCGGTGCCTGCTACTCCGCCTGCAAATTTAACGCGATCAGTAAAGGATAAAGTCAATGCAAGTAGTGTTGAATGGGAAAAATCTTGAAGCCCCTGAGGGAATGACAATTCTGGACCTCGCAAACCGCGAAGGCATAGCCATTCCCACCCTCTGTCATGATAAAGAACTGGTGCCCAATGGCTCGTGCTGGGTCTGCGCCGTCAAGGTAGAGGGCCGCCGCGGTTTTGTGACATCCTGCGGTACCAAACTCACCCCGGGGATGAAAATTACCACCGATGACCAGGAGATTCATGCCGCGCGCAAGATGGCTTTGGAACTTCTGATCAGCGATCACTATGCGGATTGTGAGGCCCCTTGCAAGCTGGCCTGTCCGGATCAGGTAGATGTGCAGACTTATGTATCCCTGATCGCCAATGGCAAATATCATGAAGCGGTGAAGGTCATCAAAGACACCCTGCCCATGCCGCTTTCCATCGGGCGAGTGTGTCCTGCTTTTTGTGAAGTGGAATGCCGCCGCAAGATCGTAGAAGAGCCTATCGCCATCCGCCAGCTCAAACGCTTTGCCGCCGATGAAGATCTGGAAGACTTTTGGCAATACATCCCCGAGATAAAGCCTGCTAATGGTAAGAAGATTGCCATTATCGGAGGTGGTCCCAGCGGACTGACCTGTGGCTATTACCTTAGTTTTGAAGGCTTTGAAGTACATCTTTTTGAAGCGGAACAGGCCTGTGGAGGCTGGCTGAGATACGGCATCCCGGAGTACCGCTTGCCCAAGGATATCCTGGATCGTGAGATCGAACTGATGTGCATGGGCGGCATGCAGATTCACTATGGCATGGCTTTGGGAGACCAGCTTTCCCTCAGTGATCTCAGCCGTGACTACGACGCCGTGTATCTGGCTGTGGGTGCGCAAAATGCAGTGCCCATGCCTGTGCAGGGCAGTGATCTCTGTGGATGCTATCTGGGAGTGGATTTCCTGAAAAGCCACGCCAAGGGCCAAACCCCGGATTTAGGCAAAAAGGTCGCCGTCGTGGGTGGGGGAAATACCGCCATAGATTGCGCCAGAACCGCCATCCGTCTGGGCTGCGACGTGAGCATCATCTATCGCCGCACCAAAGACGAAATGCCCGCAGAGCTTTTTGAGATCGATGCTGCCATGCAGGAAGGGGTGAAGTTCCATTTCCTGTGCAACCCCGTGGAATATAGCGGTATAGATTGCAAACTCAATACAGTAAAGATAGAGAAGATGAGCCTGGGAGAGCCGGATAAGAGTGGCAGAAGACGCCCCGAGCCCACCGGACAGTGTTTCAACGAAGAATTTGACAGTATCATTGCCGCCATCTCACAGGTGCCGGAAGTGGAGCCTTTCAGCAGAGCCGAAAACCAGATCGGGGGCGAAACTCTGCCCATCTCGCGCTGGCAAACCGCCATCGTGGATAATGCCACCATGTATAGCGGCATGGCCAATATCTTTGCCGGTGGAGATTTTCAAAGAGGGCCCGCCACCGCCATTGAGGCTATTGCCGATGGACGCAAGGCCGCTGAGGCCATTCAGAGCTATCTGCTCACGGGTGAATTGCCCAAACCCAAGTTTGTCTTCGATTCCAAGCGGGCACAAAAGCTGGAAGATGTTGCCCCTGAAGAATATGAGATGTTTATCAAAGCGCCCCGCATCCAAATGCCCCAGATTCCTCTGGAAAAAGCAATCTGCACTTTTCAGGAAGTGGAGACAGGCTTTTCCGAAATCCAGGCACGCAGAGAGGCAGCCCGCTGTCTGGAATGTGGCTGTCAGGTCAACGACACCTGTACCTTAAGATCCTACTGCAGCCAGTATGAAGTGGAAATGGACCGCTTTATGGGCTCTATTTCCCGCCATCCTATAGATTACACCCATCCTTTTATCGTGCGTAATGCCAATAAGTGCATCAACTGCGGACGCTGCATCAGGACTTGTGCCGAGATTCAGGGAGCCAATGTTTTAGGCTTTATCTACCGAGGGTTTTCCGCGATTGTAGCTCCGGAATTTGGCGAATCCCTCACCCAAACCAACTGTTTGGCTTGCGGCAAATGTACGGACGTCTGCCCCGTGGGAGCCTTGGTGGAACGCAATTTGAACTACAAACTCAATCCCAGGCCCAAAGAAGATATTCTGCAAAACTGCGGACTTTGCGGTGTGGGTTGCAAGATTCAGGTGGAGATGCAAGCCGGGGAAGTGGTTAGAATCACTACACCGGAGCAGGATCCTGGGTTCAATGGCAAAAACCTGTGCTTCAAAGGGCGCTTCGGCTGGCAGTCTTTTGCCGGAAAACTCAGCCTACCCCTGATCCAGCAAAATGGTAAATATCAAACGATCAGCTGGAAAGACGCCATTGTGGCGATCCAGGCCAAACTGGAACAGGCAGAGAGCCACAGCATCGAAATCACCCCTCATATAACCTGTGAAGAGATGCTGATCGCACAGAGGATCGCCGATACACTGGGGCTGGATCTGCGTGCAAATCGCCGCTATTTTGCCTTTAGCGATTATTGGCTGGATCTTGTGCCCAAAGAGTATGCCTTCGGGCTCTTGGAAGATCACAACGAATTTGTGGTGATTGGAAATCTGAATTGTACCCTCCGCAGCATGATCAGGCTCCAGCAGCGCCAAGGCAAAAAGCTCACTTTGGTCGCATATCCGGATGAACCCTTTGCCAAATTTGCCGATCTCAAGCTGTCTAATCTCAGTGATTTGCCAGAAGGCGGGAATCCACTCTTTATCTACAATCAAAACCGTATTTCAGAAGCCGAGGCAGGCCATATCTGGCAATTAGCTGGTAGTAATCAGCATGTTTTGGTAACCACAGATTATACAAACCATGGCGCTTTTTTGAGTGTGGGAGCCAGGCCGGTGCGTACCCGCAAGGTAGATTTTGCCTTGTGCTTTGGTCAAGTCCCTGCTTCCAAGGCAGACTTCAAAGTGGCTATCACGCCTTATATGCCAGAAGGTCACGAGGCGGATATCATCCTGCCCGGTCCCAACTATCTGGAAATCGAGGGCCTCGCAATAGGCGATAATGGAGAAGTCTCCCGCTTTGTCAATCCTGCTAAGTCTATGGTCATCAACGAACTGATGCGTGTATTTTATACACTGAATTGGATATCCCCCGCCACGGCAGATTTGCCACACTGGAACAATCTGGCTTTAGGCTTGCTCGCCAAAATGAGCCACAGCGTTCCCGAGCCCTACGATTCTCTGCCTGATATTGCTCTGCGTGAAGCTGTGGTACCCTCGGATGCGCCGATTGAGCAGTATCTGGAATCCCTGTACAAACTCAGGAAAACACCCGTACAATTCTGATTATCGGCGCGATAGCGAGTCCTGCCTTGTGCCCTGGACTTGCTATAAACTTGGGTTAGACTCGAGATGACTCGAATGCTCGAGCCATCTCGAGTCGAAGACCAATGCAAAGCGAGTTCGGCAAAAGAGGAAGCGATGGCTGGGTATCCCGCAGCTCTGCTTTGGAGATGAAAGCACGGTTCTGAATCCCAAGATTTCATGAGGAATTGGGGTTCTGATCCAGGTTTGAGCCAAAATATATTGAGTTAACTGATCGCCTCTGAATGCAGGTTTTGAAGGCTATGAAAGCCCATTTGCTCTGCAGCATATTGACCCTGATTAAGAATCCGCTTGACAAAATTTCCATTCCCAAATTAAAGGATAAGACCACATGGAGGATTAGTCCTAATTGGTAAGGCAGCGGTCTTGAAAACCGCCGGGTTCTGCCCATGGGGGTTCGAATCCCTCATCCTCCGCCAGTGTATAGTAGTGAAAACATAATATAGACAAATGTATGGAGAGGTGACCGAGCCGGCTGAAGGTGTGCGCCTGCTAAGCGTATGTAGGTCAAAAGCCTACCGAGGGTTCGAATCCCTCCCTCTCCGCCACATTTTATTTGAGTTGGGCAGTCGCCAAGCGGTAAGGCACCAGGTTTTGGTCCTGGCATCCGGGGGTTCAAATCCTCCCTGCCCAGCCAATATAATTTTGATGGGATGTCGTCTAATGGTAGGACAGCGGATTCTGGTTCCGTACGTGGGGGTTCAAGTCCTCCCATCCCAGCCATTTACCGATCGAGGTGGATTCCTGCCCCGATCGGTTTTTTTATGTCTTGGCTATAGTAAAGCGTAAATGGGCAAAAACTCTTGCTTAACCCTGTGCCATAGCTGGCAGGATCAGACGATTCGGGATTTGGGCTTTTCCCCTTTGACAATCGCAATCGCGTTTTCTGCCGCCATCTCTCCCATCGCAGCCCGCGTGGCAAAACTGGCTGAACCGATATGCGGAAGAACCACCACATTTTCCAAATCTAAGAGCTCCTGAGGGATCTGCGGCTCATGTTCATATACATCGAATCCTGCGGCAAAGATGCGTTTCTCTTGCAAAGCTTTGATCAGCTCCTTTTCATCCACGATGGCGCCTCGGCCTGTGTTGATTAGAACGGCAGTTTCCTTCATCATCGCTAATTCTTTCTTTCCGATCAGATGCCGGGTCTTATCCGTCAAAGGTGCGTGGATGCTGAGGATGTCGGATTCTTTCAGCAAAGTCTCTAAATCGACCCTGGTGGCTTCATAACTTGGGGATTTTTCAGTTCTGCTGTGATAAAGGATTTTCATGCCAAAGCCGGTGGCTCTTTTGCCCACAGCTTCACCAATCCTGCCCAGACCCAGGATCCCCAAGGTGCGATGGTGCAGATCCTGTCCCAAAAACAGGAGCGGCTCCCAACCCACAAATTCTCCGCGGCGCACGAATTTATCACTTTCCACGATGCGTCGGGAGGCAGCCATGATCAGCGCCCAAGCCAGGTCTGCGGTGCTTTCGGTAAGCACGCCGGGGGTATTGCACACGGCGATATTCTTAGACTTGGCATAGTCGATATCGATGTTGTTGTAGCCCACGGCATAGTTTGAGATCACGCGCAGCTTTGGGGCAGCATCGAGCAGTTCACGATCGATGGTGTCTCCTAAAAGGCAGAGCAGTCCGTCCATTTGGGGAATGTGCTGCAGAAGCTCAGCTTTGCTTAAGTTTCGGGGTTCGGTATTGGCATGAACCTCAAAGACCTGCTTCAATTGATCCACGGCGTTTTCGGGAATCATGCGGGTGAGCAGCAATTTGGGTTTGGCTTTATCCGGATTGAGGATGCTGATCTCTGCTTTTTCTGTGCCCTTCTTTTCAGGCTCGATGAAGCATTGGAACTCAAGACTTCTACCTTCAAAATCGCGAGCCCAGAAATGGTAGATTTTGTAGTATTCGCTGATTTCCGGTTTACCGGTGGCGATCTTTTCAAAGCGGGCATAGCTTGCATCTACTTCTGCTGGACTGTCATAGACAAAGGTGATGATGCCGCCCGTTTCGCTGGCCTGTCCCTCACAAAACCCCAGTTTCAGGCTGCCATGGGCAAAGATCAAACATTTGCCTTGATCTTTCCACAGTTTCAGCCCCAATCTCCCCTCATAAAACTCCCTGATTTTAGCCAAATTGACCGTTTTGAAAAAGATGATGCCAGACATATTTCACTCCTAAATTTACTTTTATAGATATAATAAGTCAGATAGGGCGGCTTCCAAAGACAATATGAACTGGCTGGGGAAAACCCCCCTCTGAAAATACATTGACAAAATCCACCTGCAATTGAGTGTGGTGACTTGAGAATATTGCATGGAGAAGCTGATGAACTTTCGCATATATGAGTACCTTAGCGTATTCATAATGTCCTGGCTATTTGTATATGGGCTAACGCCTTTTATCATCAAATTGGCCAATAAGATAAATTTCGTGGACAAGCCCGAAGCCCGAAAAATGCACCTTAAAAGCGTACCGCTGATGGGGGGGCTGGTCGTGGCTTTAGGTTTTATCCTGCTTTGCGTGTATGATGTGCTGATCTCTCCGGGTCGGTATTTTGATCGGCCCATGTTGGGCTATCTGGCTGGCAGCGTGATCATTGTGGTCATTGGCGTAATCGATGACCGACGCGGGATGCAGCCCCTGATCAAGCTCTTCGGGCAATTTCTGGTAAGCTTTATCTTCATCTTTACAAACTTTACTTTTCCCGAATTGCAGCGCATGTTTGGCAGTGCTTATATCACTCTCCCACTCTTGGTTCTGTGGATGGTAGGGCTGATGAATGCGATGAACTTTTTGGACAACATGGACGGCATCATCAGTGGTATGGCGGGAATCCTGGGACTGGGCTTTTTTGCCTTTGCACTGACCAATGCCACTTCTTCAAATCAAAATGCCATGGCGCTCATCGCACTGATCTCTCTTAGTTTTGCCGGCTCCACTTTTGGCTTTTTACCCTATAATTTCAATCCCGCCAAGATCTTTTTGGGAGATGCCGGCAGTATGTTTATCGGTTATTTCCTGTCTTCAATGGGCATCCTGATGGCGCAATATGCCGGCATCAAGTACAATGACAAGTTCTTCTATCTCTTACCAGTACTGCTGCTGAGCTATGCTATCTTTGATATCTCGCTGGTGAGCTTTACCCGCAGACGCGACGGCCGCCATGTGATGCAAGGCGGAAAAGACCACTCCACCCACCGGATCAATACCGTGCTGGGCTCAGTAAAGGTAACGGCTGCCATCATTTATACGATAAACGTGCTCATCGTGCTCACTTCCATCATCGTCTTCAGGATCGGCTCGCGGGAGCTGCTCATTTTTAGCACTTTGCTTTTTACGGTATTCTTCCTGATCTTTGGCCGCAAGCTGGATCAAGTGCCGATCGTGGTACCAGAGAATCAAAAGAAGGTAAAGTAGATGCAAATACAGATCTTAGGTACTGGTTCCGGCATGCCCAGCCCAGAGCTGAACGCTTCTTGTGTTTTGGTCAAGACGGATATCATGACCTTCCTTTGGGACGCCGGAGAAGGCTGTTCCCGTAGCCTGCTCAACGTTCAAATACCGAAAAATGAGCTGGATGCCGTACTCATCACCCATCTGCATCCGGATCACATCAGCGGGATCTTTATGCTGATTCAAATGCTCTATCTGCAGGGGCGGGAAAAGGCTCTCAAGCTCTATCTGCCAGAGCGGGAAGCTGAATTCCACCAAATGCTGCAGTTCTTTTACATCTTTCCCAGACGCTTTGATTTTGACCTGCAGATACTTCCTTTGTCCAAAGTCTCTGAAGATTTCCCCGAAATCAGCATCTGTAAAAACGACCATCTTTGGGGTTATCAAGACTTGATCGAGAGTCATAAGCTGCCCAATCAACTGGGTGCCTTTTCGCTGAAGCTGAGCTCTCCCAAGGGCGATTTTGTCTATAGCTCAGACCTTCACACTACGGATAGCATTGCAGATTTCGTTAGAGGAGCGCACACCCTGTTAGTTGATGCCGGACACCCAGAGCTGCAGCAGATTCAAAAGCTGAGGGAATACGGCCTAAAGCGCATCCTGCTCACCCATGAATGCAGACCCGAAACCAGAAAGTGGCTGGGTGAAAACCCCGACAGCCGTTATCAAGAGGCCATTCAAGGTCATAAATATGTTATTTGAAATACACTCTGAGGATATTCTTTAAAATGCAGATTAAGAAAGTATTAAACACGTTACTCCTGCTCTTTGGCCTGTCTTTGTGGCTACTGCTGGGCAGTGCTTGTGAGATAAACCGTTTGAACAGCGCGCAGAGACTATATGATGGAGGACGCTATGCCGCAGCCATCCAAGAGCTCGACGACCTGGTCAGGATCGGAAAGAATGGCGCTATCGTCACCCGGGCTGAACTGCTGCGGGGAAATAGCTATCTGGAACTGGGTAAGACAGCTCTCGAGCGTAATAGTCGCCCCTTGGCCATCCGCTTCTTAAAACTGGCAAATAACGAAGAGGCAGACAATGAGCTGGCACAGATTTACCTGAGCATGGGGGAAGAAGCTTTTCAGGCGGGAAATCTGCCGCAGGCCAAGGTCCATATGGACGATATCATTCGCGAGATCCCCGCTTCCGCACTGATTCCGCAGGTGATGCTGCGCCGCATCAGCATCTATATGGAAGAGTACCAAGACCGCAATTCCACTTGGCAGGATTACAAATATCTCTATGATAATTTCCCTAATAATCCCTATGAAATACAAGCCCGGCGTTTTGTGATGCAATTTATAGACAGCAAGACAGATTATGCCCAACATCTGCTGGAGCAGGGCTATTACGACGCTGCTTTGAGAGAGCTATTTGAACTCTCACGCTATCCCGTGGTAAAATCTGATACTATCAACCGCTTGATTTCCGATGTCTATCGGGCTCAGGCAGAAGGCTATATCGACGATCAGGACTACATGAAAGCAGACCGGCTTTTCCGCATTGCTGTACAGTATGATCCCAGCAAGCAAGCTGAGGTGGATGCCCGCCTGGAAGCCATCACTTCGCTGTATGTGCGCAAGGGAAACAGTCTCTTGGCAGACCGGGATTTTGAAGCTGCTTTGCTGCATTACAATAAGACTTTTGAGATTATCCCGGGTTACCCTCCAGCGTTGGAAGCCATCGCCAGGTTGGATAAAGTCAAGGCAAACATCCGTCAGGCCGAGCAGCTCTTTGCCCAAGCTGATCTGTTGGAAGATACCCAGAAGCACGCGGAGGCGCTGAAACTCTACAATCAGGCTATTGCCTTGGATCCCAAAGAAGAATACAAGGCAAGGGCTGCCACCATGCGCAACGTAATCGAAGCTGAAAACAACCCCACAGGCTTTGCCCGCAGGATCATCAATGAATACCGGGGCGGCCTGCTTTTGAAACGCATCGAAGAGAAACGCGCTGAGGTCTTGAGAGGACTTGAACTCAAAGATATCCGGGATAGCGGATGGAAGATTCTGCTCTCCAGCGGACAGTATAAATACGAGGCCAGATACGACATTATCACCCCCACCCAGACCTTTTTGTACATCTGGCAGATCAACCTGCGGGATCGCTCTGTGATCCCCTTAAATAAGCTCTCTGAAGCGCTGATGCAATAAGGATATGACGATGAGATATAACTTTATGAAACCGATGCTGATGCTGCTTTTCCTGCTCTGCTGCGGCCTCTTGCTGGCAGATGCCTTTGATATTCAAGCTTTTTCCGATAGCACCAAATATAACTGGCAGGACTATCAAGATCGTGCCAATTACCGCGAAGACCTTCTGAGCAGGCAAAGCCGCCTCCAGCTTTATGAGCTGGAATCTGTGCCATTTAATCTAAACCTCATAAAAGGTGCACTGGTGCCAGGCTTGGGACAGTTTTCCACCAAACATGCCACCAAGGGTACCGTGATCTTGAGTCTGGAACTGCTCTCGATAATCGGATCTGTGTATTTCCATGATCAAGCTAAAAAGAACTACGATAAATACTGTGCGGCAAATCAGATAGATAATATCAACAGTTATTGGGGCAAGACCGAAAAGCCACACCACTATTCACTGATGCTGATGGGATTGGGCTCTATCATTTGGGCCTACAATATTTACGACACGGTGATCTCGACCAATGAATACAACGCCAATCTGTGGGATGAAATCATCCAGCGCGGGAGTAGCTCTCCCTTACAGATCACTCCCGATGGCGTAGAATTACGGTTTTAGGAGGAATTATGATCCGCAAATTGATCCCCATCATCCTGATCGCCCTGGCCTTGGGTGCCTGTGGCATCAAGCGCGACAATCCTTTGGATCCACATTTCAATGATAGTATCATTAGCCCTCCCGAAGATGTGCAAGGCCTGAATAGCGATGTAAGGGTGGCAGGAAACTTCGCGCGTTATATCGATCTTACCTGGAATAGCAATACCACCTCCTACACAGATGGATATTATGTCTATCGCAGTCTGGGCTATTTCAGCGCTTATGCTATTGTGGATACCGTGTTACACGTTGCTAATGAGCCTTTGCAGAGATATATACACAGTTCTGACAATGACCCCACCGTGCGCCCGGGAGACTTTTGGTACCGTGTCTCCGCCTACAAGGAATACCCTGAGGGCAGATTGGAAGGCAGGCTTTGCCCAGCTCATTTTGTCCGCATCCCCGGTTGATGATAGATTACCTGGCCAAACTAAATGACCGCCAACTGGAAGTGGTTACAGACCTTGATCACCCGATTCTGGTTTTGGCAGGAGCTGGTAGCGGCAAGACCCGCTGCATCATCTATCGTGCTGCCTATCTGATCAAAGAGAAGCACATCCCGCCCTGGCAGATACTGATCGTCACCTTTACAAATAAAGCGGCCAGAGAGCTGCAAACCCGGCTGGAACAACTACTCAATATCCCGGTTCGCTCGCTGTGGGTAGGCACTTTCCACTCTATCTGTCTGCGCATCCTGCGCTTTGAATCCAGCTTTCTGCCCTACAACGCAAATTTCTCCATCTACGGCACAGACGAGCAGAAGTCTGTGCTCAAAAAGATCTATAAGACGCATGGCTTTGACCTACAGAAATATCCCCTGAACAGAGTCTTGGGACGCATCGGCCGCTACAAAAACCGGCTCATGCTGCCTGAGGATATCGATAAAGCTGAATTTGAAGACAGCGCCTTTCTCTCCGGTTTTGTGAGCATTTACCACCATTACCAGCAGACTCTGCTCCTGAATCAGGCCATGGATTTTGATGATATCTTGCTTTATACGGCTCGCCTGCTGCAGGAAAATGACGAGCTACGTACCAAGTACCAGAACATCTTTCAATACATCATGATCGATGAATATCAGGATACCAATAAGGCGCAGTTTGAGATCATCCACCAATTGGCCCTGCAGCACCAGAGGGTCTGCGTGGTGGGCGATGACGACCAGGCTATCTACAGTTTTCGCGGCGCCACGCTGCGTAATATCCTGGAATTTGAACGCGATTACAAAGAAGTAAAAGCCATTCGCCTGGAGCAGAATTACCGCAGCACCACCGCGATTTTAGATTTGGCCAATCAGGTGATCAAACACAATAAAAACCGCCATCCCAAAGAACTGTGGAGCGAGCTGGGAGTAGGGATAAAACCCCTGCTGCGGGTCTATCCGGATGCCAACGCCGAAGCCGAGCAGACCGCCTCTGAAATCCAAACCTTCTGGGAAGAAGGCTGCGACTTGCGAGACTTCACCATCCTATACCGCACAAACGCCCAATCCCGCCTCTTTGAGAATGCCTTGATGCAGAAGAAGATACCCTATAGCATCGTGGGTAGCCTGCAGTTTTATCAACGCAAAGAGATCAAAGACCTTATCGCCTATTTGAATTCGCTGAGCAATCCCGCCGACAATGAAAGCCTCCTGAGAATCATCAATGAACCTCCCCGCGGGATCGGACAAACCACTGTCACCAGACTCCTGAGCTATGCCGTAAAGACGCATATCTCCCTGCATCAGAGCATCTTGAACCCCGGTGCAGTGAAAGAACTGAAATCCACAGCCCTCAAACGGGTAAGCGATTTTGCCGAAATGATGCAGGCCTGGAGTAAGGCTGCCAAAACCCAGCCTGTGGCGGATCTGGTCAAAGAGATCGTAGAAGAGCTTGGGATGATTAGCCTTTACCGTAAAAGCAGCGATCCCAAAGACATCACCCGCGCGGAAAACCTGATCGAATTTGTGGCTTCAGTCAATGAATTTGCCGAACGCTTTGCCAAAGAGAGCAATAAGCCCGCGCTCCTGGAGGACTTTCTGCCCTTCATCGCGCTCCAGACGGATCTGGATAAGGTATCCGACGATCAGCAGAGCGTGCGCCTCATGACCCTGCACAATGCCAAGGGTCTGGAATTTGAAACCGTGTATATCGCCGGCCTGGAGAACGAGCTGCTCCCGCATCGCATGAGCATGGAAACCAGAGAGGAAATCGAAGAGGAACGCCGCCTGTTTTACGTGGGCATCACCCGCGCCAAACGCAGATTGATCCTCAGCCTGGCCCTCTCCCGCAGGCTCTATGACACCTATAATATCACCAAACCCAGCATGTTTCTCAGTGGTCTGGGCGATGATGTCCTGGATAGCGAGGATTTTGATCTGCAACGGCCGCGTAGCACTTACCAAAAGCCCAAGCACAAAGTCCGGGATAGCCAAAAGGTCTTCCGTATCGGGCAAAAGGTCTGGCACGATGAACATCAGGAAGGTGTGGTGCTCTCGGTAAATGGCACAGATCAGGATGCTGTGCTGGTAGTCTCTTTCAAAAGCGGCAAATTGCTCAAAATAGTGGGAAGCTATCTGAAGACAGAACCTTCCTAGCTATAGCTTATCCCGCTCTCCCAGCCCCTGCCTTCAACTTGATTTTAACTTAGCTTTAACTCGAATTCACTCGAGCCCTCGAGTCATCTCGAGTCAAAGGTGAATTAAAAGCGAGACCAGTGGAAGAGGGCGGTATTGCGGAGAAGCTCGGGTAATCTGGATTTACTGAATCAGATGGAGCATCGCAACAAAGTGACAGGCACTGCCCGCCAACACAAATAGATGCCAAATCGCGTGATGATAGGGCATTTTGCGCGCGGTATAAAAGATCACACCCATAGAGTAAAAGAAGCCTCCGATCAGCACCCAGATCAGGAACTTACCGGATACACAGGCCAAAAGCGGCTTCAGCGCAATGATCAGAATCCAGCCCATGAGCAGGTAAACCGCTAAAGACACCCACTTTGGTATGCGCATGGCAAAGATCTTCAGGCAGATTCCGGCTATAGTGAGCCCCCAGATGATGCCAAACATAGTCCAGCCCCAGCCTCCACGCATGGTGCCGATGGTCACCGGCGTATAGGTTCCGGCAATGAGCAAGAAGATGGAGGAATGGTCCAGTATCCTGAAAAAGCGCTTCACATAGGGTTGAGGGAAAGCGTGATACAGGGTGGAGGACAGGAAGAGCGTGATCAAGGTGGCGCCATAAATGCTAAAGGATACGATCTTCCACGTATCGCTGATGCGGGCTGAATATACCACCAGAATCACCAAAGCAGCGATGGCCAGCCCCACTCCGATGCCGTGCGTGACGGCATTGGCGATCTCTTCCCTGGTGCTTTGCTTTGGGCTCAGGGGGATACGGTCTAAAAATCTTTTCTTAGTCAAGCTTTGGCCAGATACAGATCGCGAATGCGCAGTTCGAGTTCTTCCGGAACCAAGCCAGAGATGCTCTCTCCCGCCCTGATTTTGGCTCTGATCAGGGAAGAGGATATAGCGCACAAAGGCATATCCAGGATGGTGTAGCCGATCTGTGAGAGCACATCACAGGGCATGGCGCTATCCGGACGTGGAAGCACGATAAAATGCAGATTCTCTTTGAGCCAGTCAAACTCATGCCAATTGGGCAGATTCTCCAGATTATCCGCTCCGATGATGAAGGCAAAGTTCTGCTCTGGATTCAGCTTCATTAATTTTCGCACCAGATCGCTGGTATATCCGCTTTCTCCGCGCTCGGCATCCCAGACCTCGATGGGCGTGCGAAAATCCGCTGCGGGTTGGGAGATAAAGTGCACAGGGTTATAGTTATCCACCGCTTCCTGCGCCAGGGCAAGCCGGCAGTCATAATCCAGAACGATATTCTCGCCTTTGAAATTGTGATTGAAGCTGGGCACCAAAATCACCTTGTGGATGGGGATCAGACTCAGCACTTCCTTGGCCAGATACATGTGACCGTTGTGGATGGGATCAAAGCTTCCACCCAAGATGGCATAAGCGCCTGTCAGGATTTGATTACCAGCCATGTCAATCGAACTTCTTATCCAGCTTCTGCACTTCCTGACTGCCCGGATATCGGGATTTCAGGCGTGTGTAAGATGCATTTGCGGCTTCTTTATCTTTCTGACGCAGATGGAGCAGGGCCGAATAGTATAGGGATTTGCGATCCAGAGCGTCGGTATTACCCAAGGCAATCACTTCATCAAAATACATCAGGGCAGCGCTGTAATCCTTCATCTTGTAATAGATATAGCCATTTTGATATTTCTTTTCAATGATTTTGTATTGGGCCCGGCGGATGTATTCCAGAGCCCTTTCGTATCTACTGTCTTTGGGAAAACGCTCCAGGAAAACCCCGAAAGCTTCGATGGCGGATACCGTCTCGGTTTGATCACGATCGGACTTCAGGGATTCCTCAAAGTAGCACAAGGCCGTGCGGAAATACGCATCCACAGCATTTGTATGATCCGGAAAGCCATCGATAAACTGCTGATATTTCAGCCTGGCGTCGGTAAATTTGTTCATGGCAAAATAGCTGTCTGCCAGGCGCATGGTGGCATAAGCCGTGGCCGCTGATTTCCTTTCAAACGAAATCTCGTCATACAGCACGGCAGCTTTGGAGTATTTGCGATTTGCATAATACTCATCGGCCTTAGCCAGTTTTTGATCGGTGGGGATCTCCACTTTATTCTTGCTACAAGCGCCGAAAACTAATATGATCAGCAGCAAAAAGCTCAGGTATCTTCTCATCGGATGTCCTTTATTCCATAGTCCACAATAAAAATATGATCGAAGCGATAGCAGTGGTGGCTATCAAAGGTTCAAACCAACGCAGGTGAGGAGCCGACACGGTGTTTTCTGCACTGTCTGGCTGCATATATTCAAAGCTATCGATATCGATGAGCTGACGCCCCGGAAGCTGAACCTGCTTTACTTCAAAACTGTGCACCGCTTTGCGTTCGGTGCGATATGAAAGGAAGCTTTTATGCTCCTTTGTCACCCATTTGATATTTAGTTGCACCTGCACCAAGAGCGCTTGCTGGAGTCCATATTCATCCAGCGAAATGCTCTCGGATTCGGGGTCAAATTCTGTGTAAAAAGAGTGGGCAGAACTCTGCCTGATATCCGCCCCCTGCTCCAGCAATAATTGGCTGAGATTCTTCGATAGAGCAGGACTAAATTCGCCACAGCGCAGATCCAAAAATAGAGCTTGATCCAAAGCAATGGCATCTGCGATATCTCGGGCGACAGCCCCCAGTTCCTCATCGGGCTGCTCTGCCCACACCATGGTGGCGTGGGCCAATAGCAGCATTGTCATCAGGAGCCCAAGGGCGCAATATCTTGTCATTGGTCTCTATTTAAGTTCGCCCAGAAAGCGATCTACCAAATCCATTCTGTAATACTTAGGGGAGTCCTTTTTGAGCTTGTTAAACTCGCTTCTGGCAGCCTGGTGATCTCCCATATTCTTGTAGCACATGCCAATCTTGAGCTGTGCATCTTCTACTTTCCAGGATTTAGGATAGCGTGAAATCACGGTTTGAAATTCGCGCAGAGCGTTTGGCATATTGCCCATGGCATAGTTGCTTTCGCCTTTCCAATATACTGCATGACCGGCGTATTTGCTGTTAGGATAATCCACCAGATACTTGTCGAGCTGGACGATAGCGTTGCTGAAATTACCATCGAAATACACGTCTCTGGCCTTTTCATAAGCGGACCACTCATCGACAGTCATGCCTTCTGGAGGACTTGTCTGTCCTGGCTTTGTGCCCCCAGATTCGAGCTTATTTATCCTGTTTTCAAGCTCTCTGATCATTTCCACTATAGCCTGATCTGCCTCTTGCACGCTATCTGAGAGCTCCCCAAGGGCAACATTAACCTTCGAGTGCTCAAAAATGAGGGATTTCATATCCTGCTCATTTTGCAAAAGCTGACGATTGAGCTGTTCAATGTCCTCGACATCCGCAGTGCCTGCATCAAGGCCTGTAACATTTCTGCGAGTTTGCATGATTTCTTTACGTAAAACTACAAGTTCTTCTTCGTTTTGTCTCAGATCAGCTTCCACGGTTTGCAGCTTTTTTTGTTCAGTACGGAAGGCTTTATTGCTCACGCATCCTGTGAAAACGACCATCACCAGAGTCAGGGTTAGAATTAATGCTTGTTTCATAATTTACTCCTTTTTTTGGTTAACTGTTGGCCAAAAACGCTTTGTATCCTTTGTATGTGGAATAGATATCGGCTTTGGAACTGAGTTCATACAGAGAGTGCATACCCATTAGCCCCACTCCACAGTCGATCACCTGGGCACCGAGATTGGCCAAGATGTAAGCGATGGTACCGCCGCCGCCTTCATCCACTTTGCCCAGCTCTCCGGTCTGCCAAAAAACGCCGGATTCGGTGAATATTTTGAGTACTTGTGCTGAGAATTCTGCATCAGCGTCGTTGCAGCCACTTTTCCCGCGGGAACCGGTGAATTTTGAGACTCCGATGCCGTAATTCAGGAGGACTGCGTTTTCTCTTTCATGCACATTGGGATAATTCGGGTTCATGGCAGCACACACGTCTGCGCTGAGGATATGGGAATTGATAAAAGCCTTACGCAGGTTTGCGCTGGAATTATCTTCCCCTTTGTATGCCATCAAATCGGCCACAAAATCCTGAACGAAGATGGATTGTGCGCCTGTGGCACCCATGCTTCCCACTTCTTCTTTGTCTGATAGATATACTATCATGCTCCGCTGAGGTTTTTGGCCTTGGTTTGCCAAAAGTGCGGTAAGGCCGGTGTAGGCGCAGACGCGATCATCCTGGCCATATCCTGCGATCATCGAACCATCGATTCCGGAATCCCGGGATTTTACGGCGGGAACCAATTGCAATTCAGCCGAAAGGAAATCTGCTTCTTTGATGCCATAGGCTTTATTCAAAGCTTTTAGAGCAAAGGCTTTGGCAGCTTCTTTTTCTTCGCCAGAAGGGTCCACCATCCCGCTGAAAACTAGATTGAGTTTGGAGGCATCGATAGCCTCACCAAGGTTTTTGGCATACTGCTCTTTTGCAGCCAGATGAGGCAGCAGATCCGGAATAATGAACACCGGCTCATTATCTTTTTCGCCTATGCTGATGTTCAGCACGCTACCATCCTGCTTGATGATCACTCCATGCAGGGACAGAGGAGTGGAAACCCACTGGTATTTCTTGATGCCACCATAGTAATGAGTGCGCATGCAGGCCATCTTGGTGTTGCTGTCTTCATAGAGCGGGTTTTGCTTGAGATCGATTCTGGGGGAATCGATGTGTGCAGCCACCATGTTAAAGCCTTTGTTTAGGGGTTCAGTGCCCAGGATCGCCACGGCCATGGTCTTGCCTCTGAAGATGCTATAGACCTTTCCGGCGCCAGCTTTGCTGTGCATATCGACAAATTTATGTTTCTTAAGGAGTTTTTCCATCCAAGCCGTGACTTCTCTTTCGGTCTTGGCCTGATTCAGAAATTCCTTGTAGCCCACGGCATAGTCCATGGCAGCTTTTTGTTCTGCGGGAGGAGCGTCTTTCCAAAAGTTCTTACGCTCGTAGGCAAATTCGCTTTTCTTAGGTTTGCTGTTCTTCATTTGATCTCCATTTATCTGCTTATTTTATCACAATATTTCAAGTATCTTGAGCCGGCGTTCACCCATTGGTGCGCTGATCACGGCTATTTCCTGCGGCTTTTTGCCCAGCAGTCCTTTTCCGATGGGGGAAACCACCGAGACCACCTGCAGATCGTCTTCGTCTTCATAAAAATTCAATTCTGCAGCTCCCACCACTTTGAAAACCAGTTCTTCGTCTGTCTTGCAATCGCTGGCCCGGCATGAGCTGCCAAAGCGAACCACATCTTTGGAAAAACCGCTGGGATCCACCACTTTCAATTGGGCAGATCTGCGCCTCAGATAATCTATCTCAGAATCTATGGCGCGCTGTCTTTCTCTGGCGGCCTTGTATTCCGCATTCTCGCTCAAATCACCAAATTCACGGGCAATTGTAATCGATTTAATCACTTCGGGACGCTCTGCCATCAGGTCGTTGATGCGCTTTTGCAAGCGCTCCATGCCGATCGTGGTAATAAATACACTCAAATCCACTAAGCCTTGGCTCCTTTCTTTCTTTTCAACACTTTCATCGCGGAAAGGCTGGCTTTCTTCACTCTGGCATTGCCACTTTTGGTCCAAAGCTCTACTTCTTGATATATTTCGGGATCGTAATCCACGATAGCAGCGCAGAGCAGTTCCACAATCTGAGGATCGCGGGAGATGCCAAATTCTTTCCAGGTAGCGCGGTAGGACTCTGGATCCAGCTTTGCAATGGCCTTCAGCAAGAGTACGTGCAAGCCCTGAACTTCACCCAAGGGATACGCCCATTGATTTTGAAAATGGCTCAGCACCTGGGGGATCAGCTCCTTGCTGCGTTTGATCAATTTTAAGCAGAGATTGCTGGCTGCCCAGGAAATCTCCTCTTTCTCGCTTTTGGTCCACTGCAGCACTTTCTCCAGATATAATTCGGGTTTTTTACGGGTCAATGAAAGCATCACTTTATCCAGCAGGGCATTGATCTCAGAGGTATTGCCATGGTGCATCATTTCTTCCAAGAGCGGGAGGTAGATCTCAGGCTTTTTGTTGATGAGTTTTGATAGTATCGCGCCAAATGCGACCTTGCCATAATCCTCATTCTTCAGCCACAAATGCTTGTAAAACGGGATATAATCAAGGTGTTTCTTACCGATTTTCCTGACCATTATGCCACTGATAAAGGTGATAACTTCGGAGGGTATCTTACCATTGACCCGTTCCGGATATGCGATAAATATGATCTCAAAATCATAATCCTTCTTGGGCAGTTTGTGCTTTAGATAATCTTCTGTATCTAAGGTCAGCCGTTCTTTCCAGTCTATGGTAAGCATCTATTTCTCCTATAATTACATCATTTTTCAATTATCTGCATAATTGCTTAAGACTGCAATACTGTCAAGCGAAATGTGCAAACAGGCATCCCCCCATTTTTTCTCTGCCTCCTTATTCTTCCATTATTACTCTGAAATGATGGGCTCTATTAACAGGTAAAGAGGTCTCTTATTGCCACGCATGCTGTAATTTTGCTGTCGATGCACGC
>Ga0265295_1001969_pt1 | contig 34209 bp, 34 predicted proteins | sample Munlansysbiofilm_FD_192503 | JGI IMG/M metagenome (GOLD analysis project Ga0265295, IMG submission 192503) | Leachate microbial communities from a municipal landfill in Southern Ontario, Canada - Methane capture system biofilm | ecosystem: Engineered > Solid waste > Landfill > Unclassified ... | reverse complement strand
TAAAAATCCATAGATACTCCCTTTTTCTACATTTAGTGAAAGATTCTCCAAAACAAACTGAGAAACATATTTTTTATATAGATTTTCTGTTGAGATAATATTAGAAATCATAAGTCCCTCCTTTTAACTGTCTTTCCGCAGATGTGCTTAAATATTTGAAAATTTCCGTACAACCGGCCTTCCGCAGATGTCCAGAAATTTTGCTAGTTATTTGAATTAAAGTTATTTATCAACCATCAGTATCACTATTTAATACTTAAGTATGATTTATTATGATTTGCATTAATACAAGTATGCATAGATCAATGGAAAAGAAAAACATCCACTTTTTATTAGACATCTGCGGAATATAAGTTGAATCTATTAAAATCATATATTTTTATGTACTCAAGAGCCCAGACATTCAGATAAATATAATTAATCAAGTTCCTTGATCCCAGTATATAATTCATAATATCTACCCTGCATTTCAAGTAATTGCTCATGGGTACCACGCTCAATGATTTCACCTTTTTCAAGAACCATAATAGCATTTGAATTTCTTACAGTGGAAAGTCTATGAGCAATAACAAATGTTGTTCGATTTCTCATTAAACGATCCATTCCAATTTGAATACTTTTTTCTGTTCTTGTATCAACAGAACTTGTTGCTTCATCAAGAACTAATATAGGGGCTTTTGACATAGCTGCTCTGGCTATATTAATTAACTGTCTTTGTCCTTGAGATAGATTAGCTCCATCACCTTCTAACACAGTTTGATAGCCATCAGAAAGTCTCATAATAAAGCTATGTGCAGACGAAGTCTTTGCTGCCTCGATAACTTCTTCATCAGTAGCATCAAGCCGCCCATATCGGATATTTTCCATAACTGTACCTGTAAATAGATGGGTATCCTGCAAAACCATAGCAATGTTCTGGCGCAAATAATCCCTATCATAATCATAAATTGATTTTCCATCAATCAAAATTTCACCTTGATCGATCTCATAAAATCTATTGAGCAAATTGGTTATCGTTGTTTTGCCAGCACCTGTAGAACCTACAAATGCTATTTTTTGACCATTTTTTGCATAAAGTGAAATATTTTTTAGGATCACTTGTTCCGGATCATAGCCAAAAGTTACATTCTTTAAAACTACCTCTCCCTCTATTTTATCTTTAATAGCATTGTCTAAAGTCAAGGCTTCCGGCTCAGTATCCATAACATTAAATACTCTTTCTGCACCTGCCAATGCCGAAAAGATAGCCGTCATCTGCTGCGATATATTACTTACAGGAAATGAGAAACGTCTGGCATATTGAGCAAAAACGGTCAGTGCACCTGGTGTCAAGCCTGCTGTTGCCATTAGGATACCACCAATTCCAATTGTTACACCATAACTGATCTGGCTCGTATTTCCCAAAACAGGTCCCATAATCCCACCAAAGAATTGAGCTCTGAATTGCTTTTCACGCAAATCATCATTTAGCACAACAAATTCTTCTTCACATTCATTTTCATGATTAAAAACCTTTACAACTTTTTGTCCGCTAACAGTTTCTTCAATATATCCGTTCACCGAACCTATAGACACTTGCTGAGCCTTGAAATGCTTCCTGCTCTTATGCGCAATAAACGAAGCACTCTTTACCATAATAGGAGCAAATACTACTGTAACTATAGTAAGTATCCAATTCGTTGTGATCATGAATATAAGCGTCACAACAACAGCAATAACACCTGAAATTATATGGATCAAAGATGTAGAGAACATCGTTTCTATCCTGTCAACATCATTAGTAAAACGACTCATAATATCTCCAGTAGAATTTGTATCAAAGTATTCAACTGGCAATGTTTGCAACTTTCCAAAAAGATCATCACGTATTTTAGCTAAAGAACCTTGTGTGATTGATAACATTATTCTCTGTTGCACATATGTTGCTATGACACCAATTATATAAACAGATGCAAGAATAATTAATGCTGAAAAAACATAGATCAATATATCGGCACTATGTTCATTTTTAAGTCTTTCCTCAATGAATGGAAATACGATATCTCTAAAACTTCCTAGCATTTCATCTACTTTTGTAGCAAGCTTCCCTGAATTCTCTATGGTCGTTTCCACCCTGGCAATTCGATTAATAATTGGAAACAGCATATATGATCCAATTAAGGAAGAAAGTGTTGAAACAATTAACATAATAAGAACAGTGATAAGCTGCAATCGATAACCTGAAAGATAACTAAGTAGACGTTTGATCGTAACACTGGCGTTCTTAGGTTTTTCTACTTCCTTTGCATGGCTTGGACCTGGTCCTCTCATGGAAGGCAAGGATCTTTTTATTTTAGTTGGAGAATAAGCACCGTATCGCTTTTGTAATTCTTTAATATCTCTAGCCATTTACTGCTGCCTACTTTCTATCGATCTGAGAATAATAAATTTCTCTATATTCGTCACAACTATCCATTAACTCATCGTGGATGCCTCTGCATACAATTCTACCTTCATCTATGACAAAAATTTGATTAGCATCCTGGACAGATGAAATTCTTTGGGCAATAATGATCTTTGTAGTATCAGCAAGTTCATTTTTAAATATGGCTCTGATCTGAGATTCAGTTGCTGTATCTACTGCACTGGTGCTATCATCAAAAATCAATATTTTAGGTTTCTTAAGCAAGGCACGGGCAATACAAAGCCTCTGTTTTTGACCGCCTGAAACATTGACACCACCTTGTTCAAGATTTGTTTTATAACCTTTATTAAACTCTGATATAAATTTATCTGCCTGTGCAAAACTCGCCACCTGTCTGATCTCTTTTTTTGTGGCGTTCTCATTACCCCATCTGAGATTTTCTTCAATAGTACCTGAAAACAGTATATTTTGTTGAAGCACCATACCTATCCCATTACGTAAATTTGCAAGGGAATAATCTTTAACATCAATGCCGTCTACTAAAACCTGCCCTTCATCGGGGTCATAAAGTCTTGTTATCATTGAAACTAAAGTGGTTTTACCACTTCCTGTAGGACCTATGATACCAACCGTAGTTCCTTTATCGATATTTAAATTTATATTATCAAGAACCTTTTCTTGACTATTTTTGTAATATCTAAATGAAACATCTTTAAATTCAATCGTTCCAGTTTCTACTTTTTTATCTTTATACTTTGCATGAATATCATGAATATCCGTATCTTCATTCAAAACTTCTTTGATTCTATTTGAAGAAGCGATGGATCTTGATGACATAACTATCACCATGGTCAACATCATAAGTGACATTAGAATTTGATTACAATAGGATATGAATGCAGATAAATCCCCTATGGGCATTGAATTCTTTTCAGCTAAAACCATACCACCACCATACCATAAAACAGCTACAATGGTAAAGTTTAAAACCAAATTTATGACGGGTGACAATAATATCATCACAGTCATCGCACTAAGGCCTGATTGCTTCAATTCATCATTTACTTTAGCAAATTTTTCTACTTCATACTTTTCTCTAACAAAAGATTTCACAACTCTTGAATTCGTTATATTCTCTTGAACAGTATTATTCAAGTTATCTATCTTCTTTTGCATTTTGCTAAATCTTGGAAGTCCTTGAGCAATAATGAATGCAACAAATATGATCATAAAGGGTATTGATACTGCAAATACCAGTGAAAGTGATGGTCTAAGAATAATTACCATAATCAAGGAACCAATCATCATTCCTGGTGCCCTTAAAGACATACGAAGTAATATATTGATAAAATTCTGCATCTGCGTTACATCATTAGTTAGACGTGTGATGAGGGAGCCTGTACTGAATTTATCTATATTCGCAAAAGAAAAACTCTGAACTTTTTTATAAATATCAACTCTAATATCTGCTGCAAAATTTACAGAAGCTTTTGCTCCAAAGTAAGCACCTCCAACACCTCCGGCCATCATCAAAATAGCTGTAATAACCATTAAAAGCATAATATTAATGCTATAAACTGGCGTATGCCTGGATGCATTGTTAATGATTATAGCTAAATATTTAGGCATAAGTACTTCACCTATGACTTCAACTACAATACAAAGAGGCCCTAAAACAAAATATTTCCAATAAGGATCTATATATTTTCTCCAAAATATCATATTTTCATGTTTTTTTGCAAGTTTTCATGCTTTTTGTGCATATTGCACAGTTTTTACGAATCGTCGTAAACCCAGTAAAATCAATATTTACGCGATATAATTTAACTACCGTCTCAACATGAGGGGTGCCTTCCAAGACAGCTTGCGGGAGTAAATCATTTTCCGTCCCTGATGCTCTTCAATTGCTCAAATATCATATTACCTCACCTCTTCCTGCTTATTGCACTCTCAGCCTTCACACCTTCTTCAATAAAACCTCAGCCAGCCCCCCACACCAGTACTCATGCACAGCGATTCCAGTGGAAGCACTCCAGTCTATCTCATCCCTATTTTGTACTACCCAGGCAGAATCATTCAGTTTTTTGCCGATCTTGTCTCTGGCTTTCTGCTCTGGATTCTGATTGTCGGCTATGCTCTATACTTTTAATATCAGTTTATTGATTATGAATTATGTACAGCTCTTTTAACACAAATGGTTTTAACAAAGTTTAGGTGTACTTTTAATATAAACATTGTCTGTAAAGTTTCTTTATGTTTCTGTCAGGATTCAGATAAGAATACACAAGTAACCGTAAAAGTCATTAGTTCAAAATAAAAAAATGTAAAACAATTTAGGTAAAAACTGCGGAACTGCTATTATACTGTAATAATTGGACTTGCAGAATCCAATGGAATAGGTGTATTGAATTTTCGGGGCTCTCTGTCATTCTTCTATAATGCAAGTAAGATGTTTTTAAAAATAAAAGAACAAGGATGTGTAAATCATCTATTTTAATGAATTTGAAATCATATAATTCAAAGCTTTTTCATCTTGCTATATTCCATCACTGTTGCTACCGGATTAGTTTCAACATTGATCCCAGCCTCTTCAACAGCAGCAACAGAATTTATTCCTACCATTACGGGGATACCGACCTTTCCTCTTTCTATAGGTGCATAAAAAACATCCTCATCGGACTCACCTATTGTAATATGGCCGCTGATATCATCTTTTTTTGCCATTTCCATAATCTCTGCTGCTCTCTGGGCTGCCGATGCAGGTATCTGGCGCAGGTTTGCAAGCATCTTTCCATTGCCTGTGTCAATGGCTTGAAGAATGGACGTTGATTTACGCCTGAGGAATATCTTAATGGGGTCAATGGATGTTCCACTATATGATATGAGGTCAAGAAAGCCAGTTGGCTTATAGTCTTCCATTTGCATAAGACCGCCATAAACAGGAACTACGGGGACACCATTTTTCAAAAGTAAGCCGTCAAAAGTGATACTACACACAGTGGCCATGGCAACTTTTCCATCAGGTACGTAAATATCAAGATCTGTGTCCTCTTCAATTATCCCTACTCTGGGGCTGATGCTTGCACCATGGTCCATTGCATATCTTATAATGTCTGTGGCATTATCGTAATCGTCTTTGTCAATGTTCGTTATATTGACAATAACATTGCCTTTGCCGGATTCCATGTCATAGTTTGCTTTATACATCAGCTCTTCGATCTTGGTAATAACAAAACCAAACCTGTCACTTATAAGGGCATCACTGAGTTCCTTCTTGCCACGCTCGGTTATGGTGCGCCCGATGTATCCGTGTTTCTTAGTGAATCCTCTTTCATCCAGTATACGTAAATGATATCTTACGCCTCTTTCCCCTATTGCATAACCACGATTGTGGAGCTCGTCAGCTATAAGGCGTGTACCTACTGGCTTGTCACTTTCACTGATAATGCGCATAATTTCGACTAGCTTTCTCTCAACGTTTAAGTCAGTCATTTTTCACCTAAGATGCTTGTTGATGCTTATTATCAATGAAGTTGAAGTGTTATTTATATTCTATATATATTTAATGTGTATTGTTAAGATCATATTCTTCCGGTTCGAAGAATATACACCACCAGCCACATTCCCAAAAACCCTGCCATCAAAAAACCTATAACCCCAAGTAATGGAACTCCCCATATGTGTGGCTCCATTCCTGTTTGAATTATCAGCGAAGAACCTACTATTATGGACGAAATGATAAGGCTAAAAGCAAGGCGATTACTGGAAGCACCTATTTCAGCAACTACATTGTCAAAACCATGGGGTTCAAAGTGCAGTTTCAGATAACCCCTTTCAGCAATATCAAGTATGTGGGATATCTTCGTGGGTGCCCGATGAAGAAGACGAGACCAATTGTTAAAGTCTTTATAAGCGTTACTTGCAATATTCCTTAAACGAATTCGATCTTTTACAGCTTTCTTTGCAAAAGGCTCTGCTATAACTGTCAGATTGATCCTGGGATCCATGATATTGCTGAAACCTTCTATGGTTATTGCACCTTTAAACAAGAGTGCAACATTTGCAGGGATCCTAACATGATATCTTCTCAGAATATTTTCTATCTCTTCTAGTATCAATGCAGTATTAAGCTGTCCAAGGGCCCTTCCATAATATTTGTATAGCAGATGATCGATCTCGGTCTTAAGCAATGCTATATCAACATCATCCTCTATGGTACCGAGATCCTTTAAAAGCTCGATACCTAATTCTGTATCTCCTCTTATTAGTGCAACAATTTCGTCAACGAGCAGATTGCGCATATCATGGGGAAGGAATCCTACCATTCCAAAATCCAGGAGTGCTATCCTGCCATCTTGCATGATCAATACATTTCCAGGATGTAGGTCCGCATGGAAAAGACCATCCTCAAATACCTGCTTCATGAATGCATTTAGCATTTCGATGGCTATGTTTTTCCTGTCTACTCCCATTCTCTCAAGTTCTTCAAAGGAATTGCCTTTAACACCATCGATATATTCAAGGGTCAGTATTTTCATACTGGAATGATCCCAATAGACCTTTGGGATGTATATGGTGGGATGGTTCCTGAAGTTACGGGCAAAGTTATCGGTATTCCTGGCTTCCTGTGTGTAGTCGATCTCTGCTCTGAGGGCTCGTTCAAACTCTTCGACGATTCCCACAGGACGATACAATTTTGCTTCTGGAAGATGCTCTTCTGCAAACGATGCAATATTGTACATTATGTCAAGGTCTGCTTCTATGATTTTTTTGATACCTGGTCTTTGTATCTTGACAACTACATCTTCTCCGCTCTTTAATTTTGCACGGTGAACCTGCCCTATTGAAGCTGCTGCAATGGGTGTTTCTTCAAAAGACTCATAAAGATCCCTGACACCAGAGCCTAATTCTTCTCTGATGAGCCTTTCAACCTCTTCAACTCCAAAGGGCTGTACATCATCCTGAAGTTTGGCAAACTCCTTGGCATATTCAGGAGGGATCAAGTCCTGACGCATGCTGAGTATCTGACCCAGTTTTATGTAGGTGGGTCCAAGTTCTTCAAGCATCAATCTGGCATTTTTTGGTCTGGAATAGCTGCCTTTTGTTACCTTTTTTTGTTTTTTGAGCCTTGAACTTAAAGGTCTGATATCAGCTATTCCTATCCTGTCAGCAATGTATCCAAACTCGTATTTCACGAGGGCATCAACGATCTTCCCATATCTTTTGATCATTGAATATCTGTGGATTTTACGGTTTCTCATTATTTTCCTTTGCCTTCAATTTTTTTATTTGGGTGTATTATTATTTATGATTGGCTTTATTATTAAATTATCGTCGATGCCTGTATTTTAAAATTTTGAGGGACAGTTATATAATTCCTTCTTCCAAGTTAATATAGTCAGGAACAATCTGACGATTTATTCTAAAATAAACAATAAGGAGTGAGGAAGAATGTTATTTTTTGGTATAAGTTCATGGGATCCCCATGATAGTGAACAGGTAATTGAGCATTTCAAGAAGTTAAAACCACCGGCAGGTATTAAGATTGTCAACCAGTGGGTCGACCTTAATGGAGGAAGGTACTTTATTCTCTATGAGGCCCAGAGTTCAGAAGCATATGCTGAATTCAATATTCCATGGTCCGACATCTGTCTAATAGACAGTGTACCTGTAATGGAATCTACGGATTTCATAAAGCTTATGGTTGCAAAGGGGTTATAATTCCCCTTGTTTTTTATTTTTTGCCTTTAATTAGCAGGCATTAATGTGATTATTTTTTCGCTGTCTCCGATCTTCACAGTAAAATCTCCATCAGGCAATGCACTGGTATCATATTTGTGACTAAAGTTGCCTTCAGAATCAGCTTTGACAGTCTGAGTGGCTACAAAATCTATCTTTACTTCCTTTTCCCCATCCATTGCGTTTCCTTCTACGACAATTTCATAGTTTCCGGCTGGAACATTCTTTTCAAAGAACTCAGCAATTCCATTCTCAGCATCAAAACTACGTTTAAAGTCTATGAACATATGGACGATAAAATTCAGGTCTTCTACCTTTTGTGATCTTACTTGAAAACTGTTACTACCACCAGGTATTCTTATATTTTCGAATACGTATTTATATTCGTTGTCAATGACCGGGGTATTTATTGTGAATGAAACTGTCATTCCGATTGTTTCTTCCGGGCTTGTTTTTCCTACTATGTCCAGTATATCTCCTGTGCGGGGTTTGCCGGGAGAAATGCTCCACTCATCTAATGGTGCATTCGGGTTCTCCTCCGTTTGGTCATAGATCAAAGAATAAAATACCTTCGAAAAAATTAAAAAGAGGTTATTGCTTTTGCTAAAGGCTACTCCCCCTTTTTAATGTTAAACATCCTTCTCTTGTTCATCTGAACCTGTAAGCTTGTCAAGTTTCTCATCAAGTTTTTGAATTATCTCTTTGAGCTCCCTCACTTCGTCCTTTGTTGCAATATCAGCTTTGTTGATGGTTTCCTGAACCTTGGATGATATCTTTTTCTCGATATCTTCCTTCTGTTTCTTTTGTTCATCGACTACTTCACGGACAAATTTCTTACCCTCTTCCTTTTTAATCGCCCCGTTTTCTATAAGATCATCGGCAATTTCCTGTATTTTATCCTCTGTCAGTGCCCACAACCCGATTCCAAAAAGGCCAGCCTTTTTCATTATTTCTGAGATATCTGAAAAGTCTTTCATTTTAAAACTCCACTGATTAGTTATCGTGTGCAACAATAAATATCTTATTCTGAAAGCTATCCGTGTTGATGCAGGATTTGATCAGAATGTAATATTTTAAACCCGCTATGTAAAAAAGTAAAAGAAAATAGAAGCTTCAGTTCTTCATCAATTCACTGATGTCATATTCAAGGTACTTTGCATGACTCATACCTATTAGTTTGCTACATACTTCATCAGGTTTTCCATCCATGATTATCTTCGCTTTGTCTATGAGAATCGCCCTGTGTGCAGCTTCCTTCACAAAGTCCATGTGGTGGCTTACAAATATAATGCTTGTGCCATATTTCTGATTGATCCTCTTTAGAGAGTTAGTAACATCCCGGAGGGTAATCGGGTCTAAGTCCCCGAATGGTTCATCTAACATTAATATTTCCGGACCCGTTACAAGTGCCAGTGCGATATATGCTCTTACATGTTCTCCGCCACTTATCTGATAAGGGGTTTTGTCGAGTATTGAAAGTGGAAGATCAAGAGCTTCGAATACGTCTGTTGCATGTTTGTCAACATCTTCTTTTGTGACCAGAGGGAAAAGTTTGGAGTATATATCGATAGACATATTCATTTCCCTAAGAGCCTTGTCCTTCTCATCTTCATTGACTTCAGTGATCCTGTAAAGCGTGTCAAGAGCTTCATCTGATATACCTAGCTCTGCAGCTTTCTTTCGGGCATATAATAATGATCTTTCACCTTTAAGACGCAGTTTAAATGCCATTTGTTCCCTGATGCTGGAGTGTGGTGAAAGTGTGAACTCCTGATGCATGATGCTCATCTTTCTACGCAGATCAATGCGCTGTGTTGTGAAATCTGTGATATTCAGCCAGTTTCCATTATGCAGATAGCTGATATTTCCTTCCTTAGGGAGCCTGAGACCTCCTATCATTTTCAGAAGCGTTGTTTTTCCTGCGCCGGAAGGTCCGATAAATGCAGTTATCTCTCCTTTGTTAATGTCAAGTGAGAGGTCTTCAAACTTTAACACTTCTCCCACTCTTAAAATGAAAAAGCGGTTTGATAGTCCTCTTACTTTTATTATTGGGCCTTCATCCTCTCTTTTAGGTAGTGTTACTTGTTCTTCAATGTCCTTGAGGAAATTTTTAAGTACCTTTTTAGCTTCCCCTATCTCTGCGATCCTGCCTTCTTCCAGATATGCGACCCTGTCTGCAAGGTAGAGGTGGACTTCAGGAAGATGTGAAACGACAATAATAGGAATATTAAGTTCTTTTTTAATATTTTTTATGAGGTCGAGCATGCACTGTTTTGTATCGGGACCTGTCATGGTCACAGGTTCATCCAGAAGTAGTATGCGTGGTTTTGCTGCAAGCTGGCGTGCAAGTATAAGTCTTTGCTTCTCTCCGCCGCTTAAAAAATTAGTAGAATGCTCTGCCTTGTTTTCAAGTCCTACAAGACGCATGTAATACATCGCTTCTTTCTGTAGTTCATCATAGTTGTGCGCATCAGTTTCAGGTAAGCCTTCATGTCCTTCTTTAAGTGCATTTAGCCTGCGGATTATATTTTCAATTGCCGGTCCGCTCCAGAGTCCAAAATTACGTTGAAGGTGTATTGCGCTGTTTTTTGTAAGGAATTTGAGTTTTTCTTTGTCTGCATTTGGATCGATTCTTTCTCCATCGAGTTCAAAATGACCGGAATCAAAATCTTCCATTCCTCTGAGTATTTTTAAAATAGTGGTTTTACCGCTTCCGCTCTTTCCGGTAATTCCAAGGATCTCCCCGTCTGCAACATTGAAACAGATATTATCCAGAATTCTTTTCTTTTCGCTATTGAATTCATACTCTTTTGAGATATTGCATACTTCAAGCATCGTTATAACTCCTTGAATGGTTCAGGTCTGGAGAATAATATAAAGAAAAAGGAAAGTCCTTAAACTACTTCTTAATAGCTGAAACAAGTTCTTTTATCTTTGCAGTAACATTTGAACTCTTTTCAAGGATAGTCCCTGTTACTATCATGTCGGCTCCTGCAATTGCGCATAGCTTTGCAGTTTCACCGTCTCGTATTCCGCCACCAACTATTAATTTGTTGTCACCCAGGGCATGTTTTACTGCCCCGATCATTTCCGGGGTCACGGGTGCATCAGCACCAGAACCTGCTTCCAGATAAGTGTAGTGCATGCCAAGGTATTTTCCTGCAAGTGCATAGGCAACTGCAAGTTCTGACTTATGTTTTGGTATGAGTCTGGCATCGCCGACCCAACCAACCGTTCCCCCTGGTTCTATTATTAAGTAAGCCATGGAGATAGGCTCTATACCACTCTTGTAAACAAGCGGTGCACCCATTGCCTGGTTTGTCGTGATAAAATTAACATCACGGGAATTTAGCAGGCTCATGAATAAAACTGCATCAGCATATCTGCTAACACCTGCTGCATTGCCTGGGAAGAGAATGATAGGTTTGTCTGTCTTTTCTTTTATTTTAAGGACTGTCTGATCAAGTACCACTCCTCCGGCTCCAGTGGAACCACCGACCATGATAGCATCCGTTCCTCCAAGGCTTGCAGCATATGCAATCTCTGCAGCCTCTTCCGGGCTCTGTGATGCCGGATCGATAAGTGTCAAGTGAACTGTACCTTCGCTTTCTGCGATCTTGTTTAGGTACTCTTCCACTTGCATAAGATCGATCAGCCTCTTGTTTCCTTGGATTTCATACGCAGGTCTTTGCTCTTGCATTTCCTGCATCTTGTTGCACGTACTGCATTGCGGGCGTTGCAATCCATGCATATCTTCTTTATCAATATCCTGTTTTCAGCTTCTGGGAATCTTGCCATTATTTTCACCTAAATGATTGTAATATGTATATTAGAATAATAGGCTGCTTACATGATGCTCAAAACATATAATTGTTTTGGCAAACCCATGATCTATTTCGTATCCTATTGAGTTACTCTGTCACTGTCCTCTATGCTATAAATATTCATGCTTGTTTTTCCTTTCACAGGACAAACTATTTAATTAATTTAATCATTAATAATGAATGATTGATATGACTGATGATGACCTGATGAAAAGAAGAGAGGAAATGTATGAGAAAGCAAAGAAAGAGGGAAAACTTAAGGAAAACCCTACTGAGGACCATAAAGCAGGTCTCAGGACCCTGCAGAATCCTGTCCGCAGGAACATACTAAAACACCTGGGAGAAAAGAAAATGAGTTTTGATGAACTTAAAAATGAGTTCAATCTTAATGATATTCAGGCCAAACTGCACCTGGATATGCTTGTGGATACCCTGTACATCGGAAAAGAAGGTGATTCCACTTACGTAATCACTCCCCGGGGTGAGGCTTTCCTTGAGAACGTTGAACCAAAACACCTGTAATAATTAACAGATTAAAATAGAAAAAGATATGGGGTTTCAGCCCCATCTTATTCATTCAGCTTTGTAATGAGTTTCTCTCTTGCTTCACGGGCATCAGCACGTCCTTTTGTCTTCTGCATTACCTTACCAACAAGGAAGTTCATTGATTTCTCCTTGCCTGCATGGAAATCTGTTACAGCTTCCGGATTCTCAGCAATTGCTTCTTCAACGGCTGTTGCAACGATATCATCTGCCACTTTGAGAAGTCCTTTTTCTTTTACAATATCCTGTGGTTTGCCTCCGTTGTCAAGCATTGTACGGATGATTTCCACACCACTTTGCTCGGTAATCTTCTTCTCCTTAACAAGTTGAATTGTTTTAATAATATTTCCTGATTCGATTTCAGGCACAGTATCAACATATTTTTTTCTATATAACTTTAAAGTCATTGATTTGTATAATGGCCATTTACATTGATTTTGAGATTCGATTTCACGTTTTTCTGTTTTTGTTACCCGGATTATAACATCTCGATAATTCAATTCACCTTTTAATATATCAATAACCCATACAGCTGCATTATTTGGACTGACATTTTCACCCAATGTTACTGTTTCAAATAAATCGGCAATATCTTGGTCAGTTACGGCTGCCCTTGCATGCATGTCGATGATGCCGTATTCTTTGACGAAACGCTCTCTCTTTGCATCAGGAAGTTCCGGCAATGTTTTGAGTATTTCCGGTACTCTGTCTGCCACTCTCAAAGGTACGAGGTCAGGTTCAGGGAAGTAACGGTAGTCATTCTCTGTTTCCTTGGTACGCATGGACAGTGTCACACCTCTGGCCTCATCGAAGTGTCTGGTTTCAAGTGTAATCTCACCACCACGTCTGATGTGGTTCTTCTGTCTCATTATTTCGTAAAGCAATGCCCTCTCAGCGCCTTTGAAGGATGAGATGTTCTTGACCTCAACACGCTCTCCCATGAACACAGAAACATTGGCATCAACCCTCATTGCTCCTTCAAGGTCGCCGTCGAAAACGTCGAGATAGTCAAGGATACTTCTAAGTTTGTCAAGATAGCGCCTTGCTTCCTTTGGGCTTCTCATATCAGGCTCGCTGACAATTTCGATAAGTGTCATTCCGGAACGGTTGTAGTTAATGAGCGTACCCTTGGATTTGTCGATGCTCCCTATATGCTGGAGTCTTCCAGGATCTTCTTCTATGTGAGCACGTGTTATTCCGATAACTCTTTCCCCATCCTCGCCTTCAATTACTATCTTTCCTTCGCCTGCTATCGGGAAATCATATTGGGTGGTCTGGAAGCCTTTTGGAAGGTCAGGGTAGTAGTAGTTCTTCCTGTGGAACTGGGTCTGCTCCACAATACTGCAGTTCAGTGCAAGCCCTATCTTCATGGCATACTCAACTGCTTTCTCGTTGATGACCGGCAATGAACCTGGAAGTCCCAGGCATACAGGGCATACGTGGGTGTTAGGTTCGGAGTCGTGGTATTTTGTGGAACAGCCACAGAACAATTTTGTGTTGAGCTTGTTCAACTGGACGTGGACTTCAAGTCCTATCCTTACTCCGTCAGGGTTCTGGTAAACCATTATGCCACCTCCGGTGGTCTTCTGTTGTGGTGATCGGTATTCTGCTCGAAACTGTAGGCTGCCTTGATGATGGCATTCTCATCGAAGTGCTTGCCTATTATATGCAGTCCAACAGGCATGCCGCCTGCAAATCCACATGGTACTGAGATAGATGGTACACCTGCAAGGTTCATCGGTACTGTGTTGACATCTGAGAGGTAAAGTGAAAGCGGGTCCTCTATCTTCTCTCCTATCTTGAATGCCGGTGCTGGCATGGTTGGTGCCATAAGCACATCAACATTTGCAAGAGCCTTATCAAAGTCCTGCTTCACAAGAGTCCTTACCTTGAGCGCTTTAAGATAGTACTTGTCATGGTAACCTGCAGAAAGTGCGTAGGTTCCAAGCAATACCCTGCGCTTGACCTCGATTCCAAAACCTTCTGCACGGGTCTTTGATGCCATTACGTGCCAGTCCTCCCCATCTACGCGGTGTCCGAATCTGGTTCCGTCAAAACGTGCAAGATTGGATGAGGCTTCGCTCATGGCTATGATATAATAAGATGCAAGTGCGTATTTTGTATGTGGCATGGATACTTTCTCGTAAGTAGCTCCCATATCCTCGAATTTGCTGATGGCATCCCACACTGACTTCTCCACATCCTTGTGGATGCCCTCACCGAAGTACTCATCGGGTACACCAATCGTCATTCCTTTTACATCATCTTTCAGGGCATCGCTGTATGTGTTTTCCCTGTTGATAGATGTGCTGTCCCTGTGATCGTATCCTGCGACAACGTCCATAATTCTTGCAATGTCTGCCACATTTGTTGCAAGAGGACCAATTTGTTCCAGTGAGTTTGCATAAGAGATGAGTCCGTACCTTGAGATGCATCCGTAGCTTGGTTTGAGTCCAACTACGCCGCAGTATGCTGCCGGACACCTGACTGACCCACCGGTGTCTGATCCAAGTGATACGGGTGCCTCGCCTGCTGCAACAACAGCGGCACTGCCACCAGATGAACCACCTGGTACTCTGTCAAGGTCCCATGGGTTTAATGTGGGTCCGTAGCAGCTGGATTCGGTGGAAGTTCCCATGGCAAATTCGTCCATATTGGTCTTTCCAAGAATCACTGCGCCTGCTTCCTTCAGCCTTTCGATGACGTGTGCATCGTATGGTGGCACGTATCCCTGTAGTACCTTAGATGAGCAGGTTGTGGAGAGTCCTTTTGTGGATATATTATCCTTAATAGCGATGGGAACTCCTGCAAGAGGTCCTTGGTGACCGTTTGAGTCTATCTCACGAGCAACTTTTATTGCCTCATCCCAGACGCTTATGAATCCGTTGATCTTGCTCTTGCCGATGGCCTCGATGTAGGCTGCTGTGATCTCTTCGGCTGAAGAGTCTGCAATTATTTGCTTTATGTTTGAAATATCAGTCCATGCTCTCATTTGCACACCTCACATGATCCTTGGGACTTTGAAATTACCTTCCTGCTTGTTCTCTGTGTTTGCAAGCACGTCTTCCTGTGGCATGGATGGCTTAACAAGATCTTCCCTGAATACATTCATAATATCTGCAACATGGTATGTAGGTGGCACAGCTTCGGTATCAAGCTCATCGAGCTGTCCAAAATAATCCAGCACGGAGTTGAGCTTCTGCGCATAAGCATCGGATTCTTTCTCATCGATCTCGATACGTGCGAGCCAGCCTATGTGTTCTACTTCTTCTTTAGTGATCATCGTAAGTTCCTCGAATTTGAAATAGAGTAATATGTATAGATATTTAAGTGTTAGAAAAGCCAATGATTATATTAAAAATGTTGGTTAAAGAAACAGATTTTAGATTCCTTTAACCTGCAATTGTACAATGGACTTTAATTTTGTCAGTAGAAATTCTCGTTTCTCAAGCAAATTAAAATTATGCATATGAACACATCCAATATGATGGATGATACTAATTGAGTTATAAACTTCGAAAACCATATAGCATATAATATTAAAAGGTGATGAATATGCCTCATGTAATGGAACTTTTAGGGAAGACCAGAGTTGTTGTAAAAGATGGTAAAGTAGTAGAAGTCGGGGAGCCTATGGTTGATTGGTGTCCTTTATTTGATAAAGTACGTGGAATCCAAAAGATCACTAAAGATGCGGTCAGGGAAAATGTGGAATTCCGCATAAAGGATTTCGGCATGTTCACAGACGATAGGGTACTGGAGCATGATGTATTTGTTGGATTTGGGGCATCAGAAGTTATGATGACCGGTCTTCGAAAGGATCTTCTTGATACGACTGTAACAGTTTGTGAGGGTGCAGGAACCGTTATCAGTAATAACCCAACACTTGTTCAGGGGATGGGTGCCAGGATGTCAGGACTTGTTGAAACAGAGCCTATCGATGGCATCATTAATGGTATCAGTGAGATGGGAGGAGTTATTCTTGAGCCATCTTCTGCAATTATTGACTCGCTAGCTGGTGTGGAGAAGGCAGCACAACTTGGTTATAAGAGAATTGCAGTTTCTGTCGTTGATCCCGATACTGCAAAGAAACTTCGTGAACTTGAAGCTGAACTTGATCTGGAGCTTACAATAATCGGTGCACATACCACAGGTCTTAGCAGGGAGGATGCACTTGAACTCATTAATTATGTTGATATTATCACAGGTTGTGCATCAAAGGCTATAAGGGATCTTATCAAACCTCTTGCACAGGTTGGAACCGCTGTTCCCTTGTTTGCAGTAACTCAAAAAGGCAAAGAACTCCTGCTTGAACGTGCAAAGGAAGTAGAGAGTCCAATCCTTATTAATACAATGCCATTACCTGCACTCCCTGAGCACAAACAACCAAGAGGAATGATCTGATCAATTCTTATGCAACATAGTTTTTGATAATTGTATTTTCCGGAGCTTTGTTAAGATGGGTATATTAAAAATAGCTCTGAAGGCTTTATTAAGTCAAACTTGACAATTTAACCAATGTTTGCTTTAGGATCAGAGAATTGATAGCAATTCCATTCTTTTTGTGTTTCCTAAAAACAGTGGAAAACCGAGGATATAATAGAGTTAACTTACAGTTAGAATGGCTCGCATAGGAAAGCATATTATCTTATTAGAAATAAGTATGTTCTTAGTTTTGTCTGTGTAAGCAAAACTAAGAATATATAATATTCTTGATTGTCTAATTATTTATGACTATCAAAGTTGGGGTAATATACAATGAGATTGGGAAGTATTAATATATGAAATCAAAAATAGCAAACGAAGGTTATTTAAAATCAAATATGACACTTGAAGGAAGTAAGGAAATTAAAATTAATAGTAAGCAGAGGACACATATAAAGAACACATTGTCTATCTGTCCGGAATGTATGCAAACAATCGATACGGAAATATTTGCAGAAGATGGCAAAGTATTTCTTACAAAATCATGTCCTTATCACGGTAGCTTTAAAGATGTTTACTGGTCTGATATTGAACTTTATGATAGGTTCGATAAGCAACATATGATCGGTACAGGTATATCAAATCCAATGGTCAAAGCAGGAGATAGTTATCTGGCATGTGGTCTGTGTGAGAATCATAAAACAGCTACAGTTCTGGCAAACATCGATGTGACCAACCGGTGCAACCTGAATTGTCCCATATGCTTTGCAAATGCAAGGAACAGCGGTTTTGTATATGAGCCAGATAAGGAACAAATTCGCAAAATGCTTGTTATGCTGAAAAATGAAGAGCCTGTTCCATGCTATGCGATTCAGTTCACAGGCGGGGAACCAACTGTACGTGATGACCTTCCTGAGCTTATTGCAATGGCAAAAGAGCTTGACTTTTTGCATATACAGATAGCGACCAACGGGGTCAGAATTGCAAAAGATTTGCAGTTTACCAGAGAACTGCAAGATGCAGGTCTTCAGACAGTTTATCTTTCATTTGATGGTATAGGAGAGGAACCCTATCAGAAAATGAGGGGCTTCAATGCTTTTCCAATGAAAAATGCCGCAATAAACAATTGTCGTGAAGCAAATCTGACAAGTATTACGCTGGTACCAACCCTTGCAAAGGGAGTTAATGACCATCAGATTGGCGATATCATCAATTTCGCATCTGAACGTCTTGATGTTGTAAAAGCCATAAATTTCCAGCCTGTTTCTTTTACAGGGCGTATAGATCAAGACGAAAGAGAACAAAAACGCATTACAATATCTGACCTTATAATATTAGCCGAGGAGCAGACAGAGGGAGTTATCTGCAGGGAGGACTGGTACTCTATTCCAACGGCAGTATCAGTTTCAAGGTTCGTGGAGGCTATGTTCAACAATCCTGTACCTGAATTCACAATGCATCCACATTGCGGAGCTGGCACATATGTTTTCAGGGAAGGTGAGAAACTGATACCAATTACCCATTTCCTGGATATTGAAGGTCTGACCGAGTATCTTGAAGAGCTTACATCTGAGCTGAATGCCACACGTTCCAGCATAAAAAAGATAGGTTTTACCGGCATGGCACTTCACAAAATCTCTGGCTTTATTGATCGGGAATATGCTCCAAAATCTATAGATGTTACTAAATTGTTCATGGAATTTTTCAGCAAAGGCACAGCTGAGGCTCTGAAACCTTTCCATAGAAATGCACTTTTCCTCGGTGCAATGCACTTTCAGGACCCTTATAACTTCGATTTTGAAAGGGTTCGCAGATGTGGCATCCATTATGCTACTCCTGATGGACGTGTTATTCCGTTCTGTGCTTACAACAATCTGCACAGGGAGGCTGTTGAGGCCAAGTTCTCAAAACCATACGATCCTGATGATTCCAATGGAATCTGATAAGCCGATGTTCTGTTAAAAACAAACAGACATACATATCAACTTTATTACGGAGGAAAATTGAGACTTGGCAGGACAAACACATCCATGGATCAAACAGGTGGGAAATAAGATCCCCACAACCATCGAGCTAGATCCGATAATCTACAAATACACATTTCCTGCCTGTCGTATTCTTGATATTGGCTGTGCCAATGGAAAGGTAAGTATTCCTCTGGCATTGCATGCTTATTCAGTAAGCGGTGTTGACGTCAACACAGAGATTCTGAGTATGGCAAAATCTTCATGTAAGTCGCAGAACTGCCTGCAAATCCCATTATTCATTAAAGGCAATGCCACAACTCTTCCCTTTTCTGATGCAAGCTTCGATATTGCTGTAATGCAGGCTTTTCTGACCACAGTAGTCTCAAAAGAGGACCGTGCCCGAATAATCCGTGAAGCGTGCAGAGTGCTGAAACCACAAGGCCACCTCTACATCGCAGATTTCGGACAGACATGGCATTCTAAGATCTATCGTGAGAGGTACATCAATGACCTGCCGCTGACAAAAGAGGAGGGTTCGATCGTTGCTTATGATGAGGACAGCGGGGAGATTGCTTATATTTCTCATCATTTTACTGAAAAGGAGCTTGTGCTTTTGTTGGTTGAGAACGGGTTTGAGCTTGAGTTCTTCAAAAGGGATGAGTTTGTGACAAGGACCGGGAATCGGGTGAATGGGTTTGTTGTGGTGGGGAGGAAAGATTGGGGGCTTTTCTGAGAAGGAATAACACTCTGGAGAATGATATCGCATATGGTTCCAAGCTTTGTTGCCAAGTGGACACTTTGCAGGAGCTCATCAACTGTGTTTGCTCGAGATTCTCTGGCGTAACCGAAGATATAATTCTGAGAGACATATAGATATTGCACGATTTTTTATAAATGTGAGGCATTATATCGGGTAGTTTATTTTAAATGTTGTTTGTATTTGTATATTATAGTCAGTTATTACAGCTAAAATCCATTTGAACGTTTTTCTGATAAATATGCCTCTAATGAATGTGGTCTATACGAAAACCCTCCTAAACCGGGTATGTGGTACAATTATTCCAGTTTTGATATCCAATTGTTAACTTCAAAGCTTCCATGTATATGCATATATATAACAATTATATATTCATAGTGCCTATTGTTCACTATCACATTGTAATAAATGTGAAGTGGGGCCCTAGCATAATTTACCAAGTAGCGTTGAGCCCCGGAATGCCCAAAGACAAAGTTATTTTAGTTATGACTATATTTAAAACTTGTTTAGCTTTGTTTTTGGAGTAATACCAAAAGTGAAACAAATGAATATAAATAAACTGAAATTTAAAATGTGTTTTTTGTTCATTGCACTATTATTAATGAGTGTAGTGTTTGTTCCAGCCGTAAGCGGAGTAGCAGATTCTTCTATAGCATCTGCAGAAAAAATTAAAAAAAAGATAATGAAGCTCTGCCGGATATTACGGTGATTGAATCTAAAAATACCTCTGCTATAGTTCAGGTAGGGAACGTTCTCCTCACCTTTAAATCAAATAATGAATACACAGAAGCAGAAATGAATATCACAGACTTAACTATAGATGAGACGACAATTATTAATTATGTAGTAGAAGAAGTGAATGGAGAATTCAAGACCAGTATAGGTGCGAATGGTAAATCTGAGATAATTGTAATGGACTATAATCCAATAGAACCGGGTGCTTTCACCAAGGCATCTGATAGTTACAACCAAGCTGATGCAACAAACAATATAGCTGCATTAACGTCAACAACAAAATATGTTTGGGATGGTGTAACTTTCGTAAAAGGTTCTGGAATAAAGTATCCTCATCCCGATTATGATTGGTACGACTATAAAGGAGAAGTGTGGGAGAGTTGGAAAATAACCGGCACAAAACTTAATCATTACCATGTTTCACGTGGAACCTCTGCAACTTTACTTCCTTTACCTGCAGTACTCATCGGGGGCACACTCGGAGCACTTGCCGGGGGAGGAGCTGGAGCTGTAACTGGTGCAGCATTGGTTCAGATACTTGGTGGTTCTACAGTTGCTATACTTGTTGATGAAGAGAATTGTTTCTGGGTATGGTGGGCCAAAGATTGGGGTTTCTACTTAGTACCAGCAGCTCCCGTTGTGACATATGTACCCAAATACTTTAGGATTGGTCCATGTACACTGTGGAACAAAATCAGTATGACAAATCCTTAATGAAAAGCGTAATTTTTAGGAAGAAGAGCATGATTTTATCTTCTTCCTATATTTTATAATTTATATTCACATAGGAATATTTCCAAGGTGCAGTAAATGAAATCAAAGATCAAAATCGAAGAAATAGTAGGGGTTCTTATTGGAGGGGCTTTTTTTTACGCATGGGCATTTGCCATTCTTATAGCAGGATTAGGGAATATAAGATACGTAAGTGATTGGGCAATGGCTGGTATGCTGCCCTTTTTCTTGATTATGGGGCATTATCTTATAGCTGGGAACGTAATTGAAAACAACAAGAAAATAGATGATAAAACGGGTATAAAAAGCATTCTTGTTGGTTTTTTCGTGTGGTTGCTACTGTCTATCCTGTTTTCTATCACAAAGACTGAAATCAGCTACTATGAGATTTTAGGTGGGGGTTACTTTTTGATGCTGGTAATTTATTTTTATTTGAAAAGCAAGATCACTGAATCTGACAAGTATAAACATTTTACCATCACTCATGCAGCTCTATTCATTGGGGTACTTTGGGCTCTCTACAATCTTTTGACAGGCAAGTGAATTTGCCATCTCATTTTCTTTTCTCAAACCCTAATTTGACAGTTTATAAAAATTGATGGATATTTTGGTGATATTTTGCTTATTTTTCATCAATATACACTTAATTGGCAACAAAAATTCGAATATATCATATATTATGACTTATTCATAGCATTAATTAACATAAAAATTTTATTTAATAACAACTGTCAATTCTATAAGGTCAAAAAATGAAACTGTCAAACTTGGGCTCAAATAAATAAACAAGCATCCCGTACTCTGCCGCTGTCCGGTGCAGATCCTCAATCCCTCTGTCAAAGGTTCCTGCATCAATAATCTCCATCTCAACAGCACTCTCCCGCACACCTTCCACCATGGGGATGATTGTTTTTCTAACAAAACCTTCCTCCATGTGCGGTCGGCTGGAATCGCTGTAGGCTATACGGGGTGAGACTGCAATATCTGTGAAGCCTGCTTTTTTGATAAGCGGGTAGACTTGCCTGCCAATGAGTGAATCGCCACCGAGCCTTGCTTGCACTTCTATCAGGCTGTTCCAGGCTTTTACTGCGTCATCTGTTTTGGGGTGGAAGAAACATGAGCCGTGGTCGCCTTCGATAACTGTGATTGTACCACCTTTTTTGAGTACTCTGCGCAGGTTTGCAAGAGCCTGAACTGGTTCTTTGAGGTATTCAAGCACGAAGCAGACAAAAGCGTGGTCGAAGCTCTCATCCTCAAAGGGAAGGTAGAAGATGCTTTCCACACGGAACTCCACATTTTTAACTCCCTCTTTTGCAGCACGTTCTCTAGCTTTGTTCAGTGAGTTCTCTGATATGTCAATGGATGTTATCTTTGCCTCTGGGCTGTTCCATGAGAGGATTACCGTCTGGGCACCGATGCCGCATCCGGCTTCAAGCACTTTGCTGTTTGCCGGGTATTTTGTATCGCTGTGCAGGAGTTCTTCCAGTGTGTTTGCCTGGTTGCTGAGGCGGACAGATTCTCTTTCGGAGTAGCCGTGGACGTAGTCGTAGGAGGACATAATAGAATATTAGATGTCTGTCCTTAATAAAATGGGTGTTTTGTAGAAGGGATCAGATATTCATCAGGCTCGCACAATGAAGTATATTATTGTAAACTTCATATTATATATACGAGTATCAGCTAACTAATATTAGTATCAATAATATATTGCCAAAAGGGCAAAATAATGCTCCATAACCATTGTGAACTCCCTTCGTTAGAAGGTGGATATGGTTTTATCCAATATTCCTGATAAGGTATTGAAAACTTCAACGTGCTCAGGAATCATTGGCTGAGCAGGTATTATGTATTAACTTTATAGTCTTTAACTTAAAAAAAGGAGATAAAAGGAGACATTAAATGACCGAAGTAACAGTAAATTCAAACATATGTGGTTATGTCCATAAAGTAAGTGGGAAGATCGATGGGAATAAGGTCGCAATTGAAATTAAAACTCCCTGTAACGTTGTCAAGAATATAGCTCACATGGAAGTTCCCCTGGGGAGAATACTTGGTATGAAAAATAATTACGTTCTTGAAAAGGCAGCTGATGCGCCGTGTTGTGACACATGCCTTGTTCCATGCGCCGTTCTTCATGTATGCAGACTGGAAGCAGGATATATGGCAAAGAGTCTTGCGAAAGAGGCAGGCAACATAAGTATCGAATTCGAGTAGATTGGCAGCTCCGCTTTTGTTCACCTGGCAGAGTGAAGGATATAGGTGATACATACCTGAGAGGGTGGTAACCGTGGCCGATCATTTTGGCTTCTCACTCTGCCAAATGATATATTTGCATGAGCTGCTCTATATTTGTTCAGTTCATGGAATGAATAAGCTTTGAAATCGATTTTTCCAAGACGTATGAGTTTGTGGTGGTGGGTGGAAATATTCCAACTTTTCAATCGATGCTAACAGTGGAACTATTTTGTTTTATTTCTGTAACCGTCTCAATGACTTCTTCTTTTTCTTCATCAACCAAGAAATCTACTATCTTGTTTTCAGTCTGAATTCGCAAAGCTGGAGCACATCCAGAGCCTTCATAATTTTCAGGTGTTGGATGACAGGAATAAACCACACCCATAATTGTTCCTCCTTCCTGAATTAACTGTCTCGCACGGTTGTCATTGAGTGCGATTCCGGCTATATTAGAAACATTTGTTTCGAGCCATTCTAACTCAGATTCATCATAAGATGGAAGTATTTCAATATCAGAGTAATTAATCTCTAAATCATCTACCTCTTCACTTACAGATGGATCAGTCTTGTTTGATATCTGCGAAGAATTTCCAACCGTTTCGTAATCTATACATCCAAAAGACCACCCAATAAGCAAAAAAATAACCAGGGAAATAACTTTTAATTTATTATTTTTCATAGAATTCATCTCTTAATTATGCTCCTGGAAGGAAAATATATAATCAGAAAGTGTTCGGGTTTCTACAATTTCGGCTTTGCATGAATAATGCCCTTTACCAGGTGGAGACTTTAAGATGACACTCAAGTATCCTTCCTCAGTTCGATCAGTTTCATGAGTAGTAGTATGGGATATACCTTTTGCATCTACAATTGTTAACGTTATTTTCGCACCTAACGTATCCAATATCACATCATTGATATTTTTGTATGTAACAGTAAATGTATTCCCACTTCCTGTTTCAATAGTTCCGGTTGTTTTATCCAATATTGTAATATTGTTTTTTGGGTCTGTAAAAGCTTGGACAATGTTCATTGTACTATGGGATACATTTTCTTCGAAATTGATTTGACCACTTGAATAGGCTGAGTTTATGGTTATGGTCTTATAGGGGATACAAAAAACTGCTGAGATAATTATGACACCAATAACTACGGTAATCAATGCAATTTTTTTACTGGATTTAACCATGTTTAAATGCTCCTCATTATTATAAAAAAATTGCACCCCTCATTGGGGGCAATATTTAAATTTAGTAGTAATCAAGGTCGCCTGTATACTGATCACTGGCATCAATTCCAAAATATGTATGGGTGTCACAATAAAGCTTGTACTGGGCGTCACCTGCTCCTTCTGAATTGAAAGCCACGCTTATACTCCCTTCACCGGCTTGATCTACTTCTTTGGTAGTAGTATGGGCAACTCCTTTAGCATCCCACACTGTCAGCACATATTTAGCACCCTGCCCATCATACTTCGCATCATTGGTATTTTTCCAATTAACTGTGAAGGTGTTGTACCCTTCTGGAAAATAGACTGTTCCAGTTGTTTCGGGAGTAGCACTAGCAATATTGTTGTCACCATCAGTGAACAAGTCACCAAGATTACCTGTAGCTTTAATACCAATATCTCCATTTTGAGTATCTTCTGTAGCACTCACAGCCGGTGCAAATGCCATGCTCAATAGCAACATTGCTGTTAGCAATGCGCCGATTCCAAATCTCATATTTGTTTTCATTTCTTTTAAACCTCTTAAATTCATTACTCCAGAGGCAAAGCTAGCTTTATATAATGTAAACTACAAACCGAACCTTGCCTCTGGGCATTGTGGGGTTCAGACATCACTGTAAGATTAAGCTGGACCCCATTTCTAAACATCATTACGATGTTGCAATATATCCTATATGACAAGTACTATAAGTATTTACTAACCACATAATCCAACTGAAAACTCAGGGAGATGTGAAGCATAAGTGTTTGTCGTTAGTAACTATCACTATGGAAAACTCGTTGAAGCATAAATGATCATGTTCCTTCGATAATTTTGAGGAATAGTTTCTGCAGATTCATTTCCTGTTCTTCTAGTACAGAGATTACTCCTCCTGCTTTGGTCACAGCTTTTGCAATATCTGCACCATTTTTCATTGTCGAATGTATTTTAAGGCCCGTGTCATGAGTTTCAAAGGTCTCTATTCCGTCTACCTCTTTTATGGCTGATGCAGCTTCTGAAGGTGTGATATCCTGGACTTCAAGTAAATATTGTACTCCCTCTTTATCTCTGACGATATCTCTTAACTCATCAACTGAACCAACTGCCAGAAGTTTTCCCTTTGCTACAATAGCTATTCTATCACATATCTCTTCTACTTCTTCCATTGAATGTGAGCTCAGAAAGACTGTTACTCCTTTGTTCTTGTTGAGGTCTTTTATCAGGTCACGCATCATTTGTGCCCCTTTTGGATCAATGCCACTTGTCGGTTCATCTAAGAAAAGAATAGTTGGTTCATTGATAAGAGCTTGACCAAGTCCGAAACGCTTGCGCATACCTGTGGAAAACCCCCCGATCTTTTGATCGATGGCATGGGAAAGACCAACGGTTTCAAAGAGATTTTCTATTCTTTTCTCCCTTTCATGAGGGTCGATGTCATAGAGCTTCGCATAAAAACGGAGATTCTGACGGGCGGTAAGATGATCGTAGAAACCAGCAGGTTCTGGGAGAACACCTGTAACTTCCCGAATATTAATTACTTCTCTGACAATATCAAAACCCACTACCTTCCCGGAACCAGATGTCGGTTCGAGCAAACCGATCATCATTTTCATAGTTGTAGTCTTACCCGCTCCGTTGGGACCTACAAAGCCGAAAACCTCTCCCCTTTTAACTCCAAGGCTAAGAGTATCTACTGCAGTAATTTCATTATGTTTTCCAAACTTTTTGGTTAAACTTTCCAGTTCGATTACATTTTCACTAATATCTAGATCTTCCATTCTATCTCCTTCCAAACTTTGAAACTACAATTAAGAGAATAACAATTGAAACTATTACCATTACAATGCCTAGGAATCCACTACTGCTTGATTTCTCAACGGTGACCTCCACGATACCATCTATACTTTGCGCTTCATCACTCACTGCACGCATAAGAACTTCCTTGGAACCAGAAGTTGCATCAGCACGTGCAGTAATTTCTATGGATGTATCCCAGGATTCCCCAGGTTCCAGTTCATCTACAGTACCAAAACTTCTGACTTCGGTAGTAAGACCTGTCACATCCTGTACTTTCAGATCTATGTTGTTGAGTGTCCAATCACCCATATTCCGCAGATTGACCACAATCTCTTCAGAGGAACCCGGATTTAACCCAATGCTTTTTGTACCCGGGAATATGCTTAGCATCTTGTCCTCTTCGATTCCCCTGTTGATAGTAAGATCAAGTTGCTGGGAGACTCCAAGCCGGCTGTTTTCCAGATCCGCATTCAGAACTATGGGATATGTGCCATCAGTTGCATTCAGGGGAGGACGGACTTTAACAATGAAATTCTGTACCTCATTTGCTGCAATACTTGTTTTCGTTATTCTGTACTTACCATTATCTTCTTCCAGAAATTCGACATCCCAGTCATCAGGTTTTTCAACAATATTAATGTTGGCAGCCACACGATGATCGTAATTGTTCTCCAGAGTTACATAGAACTCTACAGGGTCATTTGGCCGGGTCTCCAGACCCGGCACATTTGAATAAATATCAAGGTCCAGGACTGCTTCGCTGTCTACGTTGACCACAAACTCCTGTGAAATAGTATTACCATCATCTGGTTTGAAATCAGTCCATATGGTATATGCACCATTTGGGGTATCTATCGGAGGCTTAATTCTCAGTATGACCTCTTCAGGACTATCTTTATTTTTCGGGAAAGTTAAGCAGGTAATCTGGTCACCGTCATTATAGAAACCTGTACTCCAGCCATCATTTTTGCCTTTGATGGAGAGAGAGCACCAGGCTTTATCGCTATTATTGTATCCTTTTTCAATGGTTATTGGAAATTCCACTGTGTCTCCTGGGAGGACGACCTTTCCAGTTATACTGGGAATTACCGCAATTGAAGACCAACCTGCACTTGCAGTGGGGATTGTCAGTAAAATGATCAGCATGAGGACAATCCCCGTTTTCCTGAGATTTTGTTTTTTGTATATCATATTAATACTTTACAAAGTAATGTCCTTTCTGAGAAATGTGATGAAAGCCATAATAAACAATATAGCCGGAGTCACTAACAGCACTACAATATTCATCCAGAATTCTTTTAGGCACTGGGTGAGGGTATATTCTGTATCGAAAATACCGCCGATAACCGGCTCACTGTTAAATCCACCAAAGCTAAGATCCAATTCACCTAATACCGCCTCTGCATAATGATGCAGTGGAGAAATATTCAACAGCTGTGTTATCAGAATCCCTTCGTTAGATGTATCGCCTGTCAATATGGCAACAACAGCCTTGAGAATTCCACCAAACAAAATACCGATAAAAAGCCATACAACAACGTTATATGTCAGCGAATCAGTGGCATCTTTTACCATCGTTGAGATAAGAACTGCAATTCCCAGAAATATCGACACATAGAGAAATGTGAGAACGGTGAACATAGTCATTCTGACCAGCTCTGTCTGTCCTATCTCTACCCCGTAGAAGGACAGCAATGTTCCAACGGATACAAATACCGAAAACACGATGATAGCAGCCAGAACCAGCATCGAACCAAGTAATTTTCCTGCGATAATGTTATCCCTGAATAGTGGATGGGTCAATAACACATTCAGTGATCCCGACTTACACTCTCTTACAACTGCATCAAATCCCAGCACTATACCTATCAATGGAGCGAACATAGCTATCATTCCTACATGAATACCACTAAGGAGTACTGAACTTGCCTCATGCTTCATGGATCCGTACATGTATGTAGAGGCAAATACTATCAGGGTATATGTTGCAAGCAACACCAAAAACCCGGAATCCCGAAGGTGATCGGCAACTTCTTTTTGAGCGATCACAAATACGTTCCTGCTTTTCATTCAAATCACCTCATGTCCTTTGATATGTCCTGACGTAAAAATGCCATAAATGCCATTATTGTTAAAAAAGCAGGAGTAGCGATTAAAACAACAACATTTGGCCAAAATTCATACCACCACTGTTCCAGTGTATGTTCTGTATCCGAAATCCCTTTCACGTTTGGCCTCTCACTTGAAACACCTAACCAGCTGAAACTGGGCCTACCACTTACCGTCATAGCATAATGATGATCCGGGGATAATTTTTGAACAACTGCATTGACTTCTAAAAAATGATCATTATTGCTTAAATCCAGAGGTTTCTCCCCGGTTGCAATGGAAGACGCTGTGGCTACAATCATACCAAATGCAATGCATAAAATAAGCCAGATTACGATGTTGTATATTAGTGATTTTGTTGCGTTTTTTGTGACGATCGAACCAAGTATACCAAACGCTACGAAAATAGAGAGAAAGAGATATGTGAGAATTGCAAAAATCAAAAATCGATTTAGCACCAGTGAACTCAACTCAGCCCCTGATGTAGCGAACAGTGCCCCTAAAACAGTGATAGTTGCTACAAATACTACCATCGCTAATGTTACCATTGCGCCCAGTGTTTTTCCCGTAATTATGGTATCCCTGTACAGAGGATGCGTCAGAAGTACATTCAGGGATCCTCTTTCCCTCTCTTTGCTCATAGCATCAAAACCAAGTGTGATCCCCATAAAAGGTAGGAACAGAGCAATAATTTGGCCAATATCAAGAAATCTCCCACTGAATATATTGTCTTCTGCTCCAATTCCAGCAATATAACTTTTCGAAAAAACAATCACTGTGAACGTAAGAAGCAACGTTATGAACTTCGGACTCCATACGTTATCTGCAAATTCTTTTTGTGCGATCACAAACACATTCCGATTTGTTTTCATAACCAATCATTCCGATATTTTTCTCTTTGTACCAGCAAATGCAATTATTACTCCCATAAATGCAATGATTGCAGTAAATCCAGGCAATTCAGAAGTTTCTTGTGTGGTATTTACCTCCGAATAGCCATCCGTGTCATTATTGAGTATCCCCACTTCGGATACTGTATTGTTCATACCATTTCCGGCAGTTGCAAGAAGAAGGGGCTGTCCATATAATCTGAATATATTATTATCCATGGCAATCAAGTGTCCGGATGGGTCCAAACTTATCCTGGCAGAATTCTTTACTGACAGTGATGCATCCCGGGTATCATGTGTGCTGGTGTTCAGTACTGAGATCCTGTTATCTTTGATGAATAGCAGATTTGTACCTTTCCAGGTGTAATATGTCACATCTTCGATCGTCAGTTTATCTGATTACAGCCAGTCAGGATGCCGAATACACTGTTGTTCCCGCTAAATCGGACAATACTATCACACCCAGATGGGTTACTGATACCATCACACAGGACCAAACAAACTGGCATGATAAACCAGTCAGTTCTTACACAACTTCCCTGCACATAGATCTGAATTGGGGTGACACGAGTGATTCACTCAGGTTAAAAGTATACTCCCCGAGTAAGCAATTGATCGGGACATTTTATGACAGTGCCGACGGTGCTATCGATGGAAGAATTAATATCGAAATAAGAAATTCAAATGGAATTGAAATCGGAACATGGTATTACGAGGTTTATGGCGATAGTGTCACTGGTACGGAAGATTATTATATCTGAAAATTGTTTCCATTATTATGAAAAAATTATGGATCCCATATTTGCTGTTCATACTCATTTGTAGTCCAGCCATAGCCAGTGCAAGTGAGTATGAAGTAGTTCCATATACGGGCCCGGAAAGAGGTATGTATGAAGGTGGTGGTGCCACCGGCACCCTGTCTTTCTGGGAACTTCCGTTATCCCTTCAGGTAGTCTATATCTCCGGGTTATTGGGTGCTTCATTAGCTTTTTACAAATTCTTACCTCTCCTTTTAGGAATAATAAAGTCAAATAGTAAAAATCAAAATCGGAATAAGATCCTTGAATTTATAACCGCTAACCCCGGAAGCTCGATCTCTGACATTGAAAGACATCTCAAAATAAACAGAAGCACAATTCGATTCCATTTAAAAATACTTCAGACATTCAACAAAATAAAATGTGTCAAGAAGGGGAGAGTTGTAATTTCCTTTAAGAATTCTTCTGAATACACCGATACAGAGCAAAAAATTGCATTCTTCCTGCGAAATGACACCAGTAAATCAATTTTTATTTCCATTCTTCATGAACCGGGAATCACAAATCAGGATATTGCACAGACCTTCAATCTAAATAAAAGTACAGTGCACTGGCATATTAATGACATGCACAGAGAAGGACTTGTACATTTCAAGAACGATGGGAAATACAAAAGATATTTTATTAAGCCGACGATAAAAGCAGATGTGAAAAGAGTCATATCAGAATATTGATTATTTACAGAATTGCCTACAGATTTATAATATATATTGGATGGGAAAGAGCTCTGTAGAAATCCTCATTTGAATAATAAAAACAACTTTGAAATACCTGTCAAGATTAGATAGAAACAACTTGAATTTAATCTCCTTTGCTTGATTCCAATGCATTTTAACCCTGATTTCTTACTTTCCAGCGTAGAACTAATCTGAGCACTATGCACACATCGATGTATCATCTCCACCAGGAAAAACATTTCATGTAGATAATGTTGACAAACAGCAAGCAAAGAAAATATGGGAATGGTCCTCCAGAACATCCTCTCCATAAAGGAGTAAAATAGTCAGACCTTGATCATATATCTGGATCATTGTTCTTACTTGCATTAGCTTTTATCGTTTTTATCGAAAGTTATTTGTAATTTACTCTCAGTAACTCTCTGCCATTATTGTCTCGTATCTGAGGAACGATCAAATGGACAGAAACCCCGGTCTTAAAGTGAACTTGCATGTCTTTTCCATATCAGCAGCTCTGGTATTGTTCTTTTTACTCATGGGAGTTCTTTTTACTGAACAGGTAACCGGGGCTTTTGAAGCTGTACAGGATCTTATAGTGAGTAATTTTGGATGGTTCTATATCCTGTCGGCAGCTTTTTTCCTTACATTTGTTATCTGGCTTTATCTGAGTCCATATGGTAACATACGACTTGGAAAGGATTCTGACAGGCCGGAATACAGGAATACTACATGGTTTGCAATGCTTTTCAGCGCAGGTATGGGTATCGGCTTGCTCTTTTACAGTGTTGCCGAACCCATCATCCATTTTTCCTCTCCCAAGAGTGCTTCACCAGGGACCATCGAAGCAGCAGTCCAGGCCATGAATCTCACATTTTTCCACTGGGGACTCAATGCCTGGGCAATTTACGTTATTGTCGGACTTTCCCTTGCATATTTCTCCTACAGACATGATATGCCGCTGACCATCCGCTCCACAATGTATCCCATATTCGGTGAAAAGATCAATGGATTCCGTGGCAATATAGTTGATGTTTTGGCCATCTTCGGTACACTTTTCGGTGTTGCCACTTCATTGGGCCTGGGAGCCATGCAGATAAATTCGGGTCTGGATTATCTTGGACTGATGTCAGTATCCATAAACAACCAGATAATTCTGATCGCATTCATAACACTTGCAGCCACCATCTCTGTGATATCAGGACTGAACCGTGGCATACGTATATTGAGTCAGGTGAACATTCTTCTAGGGCTGCTGCTCGTTATCTTTGTTTTTATAGCAGGTCCATCCACATTTCTAGTAAGCTCTTATGTGCAGAGTATAGGTTATTATCTGCAGCATATTATCTCCCTTACATTCCAGACCGATGCTTTCACCACAATAGAGTGGCAGAAGATGTGGACCATGTTCTACTGGGGCTGGTGGATATCCTGGTCTCCCTTTGTAGGAATGTTCATTGCCCGCATATCACGGGGTCGTACTATAAGGGAGTTTATTCGCGGAGCTCTGCTTGCCCCGGTGCTGGTCACTTTCATATGGATCATTGTATTCGGTAACACGGCAATACACATGGAGCTTTTCGGAAACGGTGGGATTGTGCAAGCTGTGCAGACCAGTGTTCCAACAGCTCTTTATGTCCTGCTGGACAACCTGCCAGGTTCCGTTCTGAGTTCCACCCTTGCCACAATTGTTGTAATGACCTTCATTGTAACTTCCGCTAATTCCGCTTCTCTTGTAATCTCCATTCTCTCTTCTGGAGGCAACCCAAAACCTATACTTTCTCTTAGATTATTCTGGTCTCTACTTCAGGGTGCAGTTGCTGCTGTTCTTTTGTTGGCAGGGGGCCTGATAGGATTGCAAACTGCTGCGCTAGTGACAGCTTTTCCCTTCTGTATTGTTCTGATATTGATGTGTTACAGTGTCTACAAGGGAATGAAAGCCGAAACAGATGCTCATGAGCCTTTGGAGCAAAAGAAGATATCACCGGAAGATACATCAAGTAATAAAGTAAAAAAACAGATTGCTGAACTTTTTGGGGGTGGATTGAATAAGTAGCTGGAAAAGAAAATTAAGGAAGGCCTTCCAGACAGAAACAGAACAAGGGGAAGATAAAACCGTTAAAGAGATGAATATCGGGTTTGTGCAGCTTAATATGCAAGATTTTTTTAAAAAAGTTGTATTTCCTGTTTTTGATGATCTGAAAAAAGAGATAGAACAATATGGCCGAAGCGTCGTGATAGATGTTGATAACGCTGGTTTTATCTCTGCTTCGATGACAGTGTATACTCCTTCGGATAAGGATCCTGATGCAAAAGCAGAGGAATTCAATTTTGAGATAAGGGGCAAGGCCTACCAGAAAGCAGGGTTTGCCTTTCCAGCACATGCTGATGAAAATCAACCACTTGTTCCCAGGGTGGAGATGGTATTTCAAAATAACATCACCCATGAATATGACATTAAGGAACTTTCCGGGGATGATATTATAGAATGTTTTATTGATGAATATTCAAAATGGGCAAACTATTGATCATCCTTATAAATGGATTAACAAGTTCAATATTCTCTGTCAGTTCAGGGTAGTTTGTAAATTCCCTGCCTCTGATGATAGGGATTAGAAAAGCATCGATAATCTGCAGTCTGCTAACAGTACTCCCATTAATTTTATTGATTCATGCAATGAGGTATAATCATGAAATCTTTGTCGGTGTGCTCGTTTATATTGCACTGGCAATTGGCTGTATCCAAATCCTTATGGATGATCCCGTATCTAAAGGGGAAACACTCAAAAATAGAATGGTAATGGCCCTTACAATGCCGAATTTTGCTATATTGGGCCTGAAAATGATATTACTTGCCTAAATCTTCTAGCTTTTCCATGGTGTCAGAGGGTTCTTCTTCTGACATCTGGAAGAATCCTTTTACTTTTTTAATAACATTTTTGTCAATAAAGAACTCATTAATAGTTTTGTATTTGTTTAACATCAGACTAATCGTTATATCAGGATATTTATTAACAAGATAATTTTTACAGTAAACAGCAGCATCCTGATCTGAAGTAGCTCTTCCTGTTATAATTGCCATGCTTTTATCCCCAAAACAATGGTAAACGTTTTCCAGGATCACACAGCCGGAAATTGTAGGAGTTATCACGATATCGCCAATTGTTGATGCATGTGTTTCTGCTTCCATGACATGTATTTTTTCTATTTCAAGCAACTGTTCTTCGTTTTCAGCTTCTGCAAGTATGATGAACTCAGTTGATAAACCCATTCTTTTCCAGTTTGGAATGAGTGTGTATCTATCGATAAGATTTTCTTTTTGTATGTTGCGAATATGATAAGCAACCGAATT
>Ga0265295_1001968_pt1 | contig 34221 bp, 27 predicted proteins | sample Munlansysbiofilm_FD_192503 | JGI IMG/M metagenome (GOLD analysis project Ga0265295, IMG submission 192503) | Leachate microbial communities from a municipal landfill in Southern Ontario, Canada - Methane capture system biofilm | ecosystem: Engineered > Solid waste > Landfill > Unclassified ... | reverse complement strand
ATAATATCAAAACGTGCTTCCATATCATAATCTTTTTCAAAGATATATCTTTCAGCTGCCTCAATTAAAAACCTCTGTTTTTTCTTATTAACAGACTCTTCGGGATTTCCCCAATAATCTGACGATCTAGTTTTTACTTCTACAAATATTATTGCCCCTTCGTAAAAAGCGATTATATCAATCTCCTTATGCTTATATCGCCACTTACGTTCAAGTATCTTGTACTTCTTTTCTGCTAAATAAGCACAAGCTAATTCCTCCCCTTTTTCGCCTAGTGTGTTATGTTCTGCCATAAAAAAATCCCGTTAAAAATAACGGGATTAAAGATAATAAAAATTATGAAACCTTATTAGGAATTATAAAACCCTTAGTGTGTAACAATAAGTTTCACGGTCTTTTTAATTTTATTAGCATCAAACAAGCGACAAAAATAATAACCATTTTCCCAAGTACTACAATCAATATCTATTTTTTCTGCATTAGAAAAATTAACTTTTTTAACAAGTTTACCAAGCACATTATAAATCTCTACACTTGCTCCAGCACCAAAATCACTACTTAAAGCAAAACGATTAGAAGCAGGATTGGGAGCTACTGTTAAATTCTCAATTTTATTAAGGTTAATTGCAGTAAGTGATGTATATGTAATTGTGAATGTAATAAAATCTGATTCATTATTAACATCATATACTTTATACTTAATAGTTGTTACTCCTGCGTTCGGACCTTGTTTAAAAGAAAAGTCTCCGTTACCTGAAACTTCGCCAGCATTTAAAATGATATTTGGTGTCGAAGAACTCCAATCTGAACCACAGCCAGGATAAGAAGTCTCAGTTAAAGGATGGCACATTGAATGAAGAGAGCCATCAATTTGCGCTGTTTGCAATTCTAAACTAAGTTTTAAAGTTTTTTGCACTGACGAAACATTTTTTATAGTCCAATAATAAACAGTCGCATCTCCATTAACAGTAGTATTAAGGGTAATACTTTGTCCATTTATTAACTCAGAATCACTGTTGTAAACTTCAAAAGACTGTGCAAAAATGGCAGAACTTAATAATCCGAACAGAACGCCTAAAAGTAATATTTTTTTCATCTTATGATAATTTTAATAAACATTTTATGCAAATTTACGAATAAATCTGCATAATAGTACTCATTTATTGTGTACTATATATCAAAATTATACGTAAACGGTTTATTTTTTCTAATAATATGATAAAACCGCCATTATAAATGCTTGACGCCAATTAATAAAAGCCGAAGAAAAATAAGAAAGTACAAATTAGGAGTAAGCTGTGATTTTGACCATCCCTAAACATAAATCCTCACACCAAGTTGTTAAGCAAACCACCTGCAGATTTGTATAAACCTTGTTTTAGTAAATTACTTATCTAAAAGCGACATACGGGAAATTAGCATCTAAAATATAAGCTGTAAAAACTACAAAAGAAAATCTCTGAAAATATGGTACTTATCGAATAATAACGATTTGTATAATAAGTGCCAACTAATCAATAAGACTAAGAATAATTTATCCATTTGTGTTTAATAATCTATTATTTTTGCAAAATATTACTTAAATACAATTAACTAAATTTATTATTTTATGAAAAAATTATTTATTATTAGTACAGCAATGCTTATCGGTTTTTTTGCTTTTGCACAAAGTAAAACGACCTCTCCAGTTTGCGAACAAAACACAACTAAATCAGCTAAAGCCACATGGGTTGAAGTTGGAGGTTATTTTAATGTTACAGACATAAATGGTAACACTCATGATTTAGCTGCTTACTTAGATGCTGGAAAAACTGTTATCATAGACTTTTCAGCTGTTTGGTGTACCTATTGTTGGGACTTACATCAATCAGGTGTATTTGATGACCTCCATAACTCTTATGGACCTGCTGGTACAGATGAACTTGTAGTTCTTTGGATTGAATGTGATGATGGCACACTTGATCAAATTAATGGTATTGGTGGTATTGGTTCAGGCACATATGGAGACTGGACAGAAGGTGGCACTTGGCCTGTTCCAATAATTATGAATGATGGTTCGATGACTAGTGCATATTCTCTTTATGAAGGATACCTCCCTACTGTTTTTATGGTTTGTCCTTCAGGCTATTATAAAGATGTTACCAACCAAACATGGACTAGTGCAGCATCAGTTTATGCTCAGTTAGGATCATGTCCTGTATCAGGAATTGTTCCAACTGCAGAAATATTAGGACCTTCGACTCTTCCTACAAATACTGACGGAACTTTCCAATATTCTGGAGTTTCTGCTGATCCAATTACGGGTTATGCTTGGACATTTGAAGGCGGAAACCCTTCAGTTTCAACACAACAAACACAAATAGTGTCTTGGGATACTCCAGGAGAATATGAAATCACCCTAATTGCAACAAACGAAACTGGAGACAGCCCAACTGCAACAACTACGGTTACAATTGTTGAATGTCCTGCTATCACATCTTTCCCTTGGACAGAAGGATTTGAAGGAGCAACCTTTCCTCCTACGTGCTGGATAGCAATTGACGTAGATGGAGACAATTTCAATTGGGAACACTTACCAACAGCCAATGGAGCATCTCACAGTGGAGCTTACTCTGGTGCAAGTGCTTCTTATGACAACCCATCTACAACTGCACTCCATCCTAACAACTATTTAATAACACCACAACTTTCTATTCCTGCTAACGGTGCAGTATTAACTTACTATGTTGCGGCACAAGATGCTAACTTTGCACAAGAACATTATGAGATAATGGTATCTACAACTGGAACTAATCCTACAGACTTCACTTCGATCTTTGAAGAAACCTTACCAGCAGGAAGTACTGCATGGAGTCTAAAAACTATACCATTAAGCGAATATGCAAACCAAAACATACATATCGCTTTTGTACACAATCAATCCACAGATGTATTTGTGATAAAAATTGATGATGTAAAGATAGATGGATTAGTAAAGATTGAAAGAGCAAATTCAAACACTTGCAGAGTATTCCCTAATCCTGCTACAGATTTAATTACTGTTACTAATGCTATTAATGCAAACATTACTATTATGAATATCGTAGGAGAAATTGTTAAAATAATTGATAATGCTTCTGCTAATCAAACAATTGATATGAGTAACCTTTCTAATGGCACTTATTTCGTAAAAGTAAATCAAGAAGTTTTTAAAATTAACATTTCAAGATAAATTTTTATATAGATAAAAGAGTCCGATAATCGGACTCTTTTGTTTTTTTTACATTTTTGGTTTAATTCTTGTTATAATCAATTTTAATTATCTATTTTTGACATTTATTAAAATAAAATTATGAAGAATATATTTTTAGTACTGATTATTGGGCTGCTTAGCATAAATTTATTTTCACAAGAGGTTCCACAAGTACAAATTAAAGATTTAAATGGCAAAACCGTAAATACTAAATCAATAGTTGAAAACGATGGTAAACCGGTATTGGTAAGTTTTTTTGCAACATGGTGCAAACCTTGCATTAAAGAGTTATCTGCATTTAATGATGAATATGAAGACTGGGCAGAGGAAACTGGCGTTAAGATTGTTGCTATTTCTACGGACAATGCTCGCAGCAGTAGTTCTGTTGGGCCATTTGTAAACGCAAGAGGCTGGGAATTTGACGTTTATCTTGATGCAAACGGAGATTTTAAAAGAGCAATGAATGTAGGCAATGTTCCTCACACTTTCCTTTTAGACGGTAATGGAAAAGTTGTTTGGCAGCATACTTCGTATCTCGAAGGAGACGAAGACCACACATTCGAAATTATTAAAAAAGTAGCAAAAGGGCAAGCAATAAAATAAATTTCATTCAGACATGAAAAAACTTACAATCTTAATCCTGAGCATTTTAAGCTCAGGTGTTTTTTCTTTATATTCACAAGAGAATAACGGTGGTCAAGTTTCTGGTAATTTCCAAAGTGATATTCAATATTACATGGAAGACAACCAAATTGGTGCAGTAGCAGTAGATGAAAATGTCCTTGTCAACTCGTGGGCTAATTTTGCATACACTCAAGGCAAATTCTCTGCTGGTTTCAGATACGAAGGATACTTAAACTCTCTACTTGGATATCCTAACCAAGGAGGAATAAACGACGGCATAGGTATGCCTATCAAATGGGCAATGTTTAACAACAACAATCTTGAAATCACAGTAGGAAACTACTACGAACAATTTGGCAACGGTTTAATTTTCAGATCCTACGAAGAAAAAACATTGGGTGTTGATAATGCGATGATGGGCTTTCGTGTAAAATACACTATCGCACCAGGAGTTTACCTTAAAGGGGTAGTTGGAAAACAACGCTACTATTGGGATTATGGTCCAAGTATTGTTAGAGGAGTAGATGGAGAAATTCAGTTTAACGATCTTATTACATCATTATCTGAAAGTAATTTTAGATTTGCCGCAGGAGGAAGTTTTGTTAGTAAATTTCAAAAAGAAAACAATCCGACATACAATCTTCCGCAGAATGTTGGATCAGCAGCGGGTAGGATAAACATGTCTTACAAGGGCATAAATCTATCATCCGAATATGCTTACAAAATAAACGACCCAAATCCAGAGAATAATTATATTTACAAACCTGGACAGGCTTTTTTGATAAATGCGACATACTCCCAAAAGGGATTAGGCGTTGTACTTGGCACAAAGTGGGTTGATAATATGTTGTCTCGTTCAGATAGAAATGCTACACTTTCTGATTTAACCTTAAACCTAATGCCCGAAATCTCAAAAAATCACACTTACACTTTACCAGCATTTTACCCCTATGCCAGCCAGCCACTTGGCGAATTTGGAGTAAAAGCAAATGTTTTTTATAAAATCCCTAAGAACACTATTATTGGCGGAAAATATGGAACAACAGTATCTCTTTATTACTCAAGAGTTCACGATATTGACAGAACACGCATTTCCGATACTATACCAGAGTTCTCTCCAGGTACTCTTGGCTATAACTCCAATTTATTTTCAATCGGCAAAGAATTATTTTATCAAGATATGACTGTTGAAATTTCACGAAAATGGAATAAAAACATTTACACTAACATATCGTATGTAAACCTACTTTATAATTACAATCTTCTACGTGGAGTTGCCGGATATGATAATGTTTATGCCCATATCGGAATTGTTGATATGACTTATAAAATCAAAAGTGGAGTTGCGATTAGAGGCGAGTTTCAAGGGATGTTTACCGACCAAGATGAAGGAAACTGGGGGCTAGGCTTAATAGAATTGACAATCCCAAAATGGTTTTTTACCGTATTTGACAATTGGAATTACGGAAACCCAGATTCAAATAATCGACCCCATTATCTGAGTGCAGGTTTTGGTTTTGTTAGCGGAGGAAACAGAATCCAAATAACTTACGGCAAACAACGAGAAGGTGTAATGTGTATTGGGGGCGTTTGCCGAAACGTACCAGCATCTAATGGCTTTTCATTATCAATTTCAAGCACTTTTTAAAAATAGATAAAATGAAAACAAGATTTTTAATATATACAGCAGTAATAGTGTTAGGAGTATTACATTCCTGTGATAAAATAGAAGAAGGAGAATACCTTAAAGACGACGCATACATCTGGAATGGACGCAAAATAGTAATTCTTGATATGACAGGTCATAAATGCGGACACTGCCCTAGAGGACACGAAGTTATTACAGAACTAATAACAAAGTACGGTGATGCAGTTGTTCCTATTGCAATTCACGGGACGTCTAATGCAAGACCAGAAACTCAAGATACCGCACTTCCTTTCCATTATGACTTTAGAACAGATATTGGTGACTTTTTAACTGGTAGAGACAGCCCTGGGTATTATGGCGATTTATTTCTACCAACTGGCATTGTAAACTCATACGCAGTTGAAAAACTATCAGGATATTACAACTGGGAAACACAACTTGCTGAATACATTGCATTATATCCTGAGTTTTTAATTGAAATTGAAGCTAACACCAATATAGCTGACAGCTCAATAAATTGCTCGGTTAAAACAATTACTAATATGGATAACGCACGTAAAATATCCCTAACAGTCTTAGTTGTAGAGGATCATATTATACAATGGCAAAAAGATTATAATTCAAATCCAGAAAACATAGAAGATTACGAACATAATCATGTATTACGAGCAGGTTTTAACGGAGCTTTTGGCGAAATAATTAATAAAAACAACAGCCTAGCAACAGTAGGACAAGAAATTACTAAATCATATTCTATAAAACAAAACCCAAATTGGGTAATTGATAATTGTATGATTGTTGCGTTTGTATATGATAATGATACAAAAGAAATTCTTCAGGCAGAAGTTTTTCCTCTTAAAAAATAAATGAAGTGTATTTTAAGCATATTGGTTTTATTACTATTTTCCCTCAATTCAAAATCACAATCTTTTTATGGGGGGATTATAGCAGGCACAACTATTTCGCAAGTTGATGGAGATAGTTATGGCGGCTATCACAAAATCTCTCCACTTGGGGGCATTTTTGTACGAAATGCTTTTAATGATAAATGGGGAATGATAGCTGGAATAGAATATAAACGTAAAGGTAGCAAGGAAGTTCAAAAAAATGAATATCACGAAATTACAAGACTTTATAATCTAAGCCTTGATTACATTGAGATTCCAGTAATGTTATCACGAAATATAAAAAAAATTGGTCTCCCTAATTTCTTTATGTTAGAAATCCCCAACGATCTTTTTTTTGATTTTGGCCTCTCCTACTCATACCTTATTCACAGTAAAGAAACGAAAGATGGCAGTATTGATCCATTTTCAAAAGAATTTCACAAATACGAAATTGCCAACCATATCGGACTAAATTACCGGTTAAATCAAAATTGGCTAGTTTGCTGGAGATTCTCATACACTTTTATTTTAACACCAATACGAGAACATCCTGGTGGGCAAGTATATTGGTTTAATCGTGGACAATACAACCATAATATGAGTTTTGCTTTTAAATATGAATTTTAATGGAAAAACAGAATAAACATATTATCATTTCCATTACTGGTGCTTCGGGAAGTATCTATGCAAAACTACTTCTTGAACATCTAAATAACTTACCAATAAAGCAAAAGCCCGAAATAAGCGTAATCCTTTCCGAAACTGGTAAAAAAGTAGCCGAACATGAACTTGGAGTCACGTTTTTATCAAGCATCACAAACAAAATATACAATATTAATGATTTTAACGCTCCATTTGCTTCTGGCTCTTCGGTTGCAGATGCTATGGTCGTTGTGCCTTGCAGTATGGGAACATTGGGACGAATAGCACACGGAACATCTGACAATCTTATTTGTCGTGCAGCCGATGTTATTCTAAAAGAAAGAAAAAAACTAATATTAGTTACACGTGAAACGCCTTTAAATTTTATTCATATTAAGAATATGGAGACAATTTGCCATGCAGACGGAATTATTTTGCCCGCGAATCCTTCGTTTTACCTACAACCAAAAAACATCGAAGACGTTTGCATGACAGTAGTACATAGAATTGTTGATATTTTAGATATTTATCACGAAACAAAACGCTGGGCATCAGAATAATTAAAAAATCTACTTCACAGCTTCAATTGAAAACAAAAAACCTTTATGAACAGGATTTAATTCATCCTCCCAAAGTGCAGGACTTATGCTCTGATAAGGCTGCGTAAAATACACTTCGGAGAATCCTAGTTCTTTTAAAAACATCATTAATTTTTCTTTAGAAAAATAATCCGCATTATGTTGATGTGGTTTTCGCAAATCTGGGTCAACGTATTTGTGAAGTTTAGAATAAAACTCCTCAAAATTATCAGATTTAATCGCATCTAAAGTTTCTTTTGGATTACTAATATTTTCTCTCGATGCAGAGGCATTATGATACAAAAAAGCGTCATAAGCAGAAAACACCATTTGGTCTTCAGTATTTTTCTTTCCCTGTATCACAAATTGTTTATCTTTATCAAAAAAAGTTTTCACCCTCCCTTTATTCCGATCTAAAAGCTCATCAATTAAAACTACACAATCTCTATCATAAAAGGGGAACATTGGAGAAATTATATTTTTATCCATTAGTCTATAAGCATACTCATAACAATGTACTTTTGAATGAAAAACACCTCCAGTTTTCAAAACTCTAAAGGCTTCTTTGCATAGGTTCTTAGTTGCCTCAACCGAAATATGTTCAATAACAAACGAATTAAAAATAACTTCGGCACTACTATCATTTATTGGCAAAGGGGTTAATGATTCCAAATCAAAAAACAAATCGACACCTACTTTATTGTATTTACTTCCTTCAAGATCTAGATATGTCCAAAAATCGAACTTACTACGTTGATTACCAGCACCAACATTATAGAAAACCTTGTTTTTTAAGCTTTCGGTATCATAAAAGCTATAAAGATATTGCCCAAAATAGCTATTATAGAGCTTAAGCCTAATTAGCTTCTTATTTCTCGGAAAAATAAAATGTAGAATTTTTTTAAATACCTCTGAATTCTCATACAAACTATAAGCAATTTTATTCATACAATCTCAATCTAATAAATCTTACAACACCAGTATTACACAAGTATTTATTTTGTTTTAAACACCCATTTAGTTTCTTTTTCAACAATATCAAACACATTTGATTTTTCGAGAAACTTACGTTTATTGTTTGATACAGTTACAGTAGTATCTTTTTGGACATCATACTTTTTTACATTCCTTTCGAACTCAATTGCTAGCTCCCAGCTAAACATATAATTGAGGCTCTCCAAATCCTCGTCTAAGGCTTCTCCATCTAAATTTTCCTTAGGTATAGCATGTCTAACAAACGTAATTTTCTTTCCTTTTTTCTCAAAGAAAGGAGGATTTTCCAAAGGCTCTTGATCCATATACGAAGAAAAAACAAGCCCTTTATTTAATGCTTCTATATTCTCGAAATCGAACTGATAATATACTAAACCATTATCCGCATCATTAAGATATTTAACACTACTAACCCCTTTAATCTGTTTTAGTTCCCCAACAATAAGATTAAGATACTCAGCAAAATCATCATTTTTCATCATTAAAGAATCGTTACCTTCTTCACCATGCATATAACCAACATAATCGGTAAAATCATAAGAATATTTATACTTTCCTGAGAAATCTTTATTAAAGTATATTTCTTGTTTCATAACACAACCGAAAGTTGAAAAGGTTAAAACTGTAATAATTAATAAATTAACAATTCTTTTTTTCATAATTATTTAGGATTACATTAATAAAATGATTTAATTTGAAGTAAAGTTACAAAAAATAATGATATACAAGAAAAATATATTAATTTAGCAAAGAAAAAAAAGCAATGTCAACAAGCAGAATTTTAACATTAAACGAGGTAATTATTCAAAAGCAATCAGCTTTTCCTTATGCAAAAGGTGAATTGTCGCGTTTGCTAAGCCACATTGGTCTTGCAGCCAAAATTGTTAATAATAAAGTTAACAAAGCAGGGCTTGAGACCAGTATAATTGGAGCAAATGATTTAGTAAACATTCAAGGCGAAGCTCAACAAAAGTTAGATGCTTACGCTGACGATATATTTACAAAAGCTTTACAGGCTTCGGGAATTGTTTGTGGTATTGCATCCGAAGAAAATGATGAGATAATTATATTTGATGATGATTTATCTCTTGATGGAGACTATGTTATTTGCATAGACCCACTTGATGGCAGCTCAAATATTGATGTAAACGTCTCGGTAGGTACAATATTTTCGGTATATCGGCGAATTTCACCACACGGACAAAAAGTAACAAATGAAGATTTTCTACAACCTGGAATTAAACAAGTAGCAGCTGGATATATAATCTACGGATCCTCAACAATGTTAGTTTACACAACTGGATTAGGCACAACAGGTTTTACGTATGACCCGTCAATAGGTGAGTTTTGCATGTCGCATTATTATATGGTTACTCCAAAATCGGGCAAAATATATTCTATTAACGAAGGAAATTATGTAAATTTCCCACAAGGTGTAAAGCAATACATAAAACATTGTCAAGAAAATGATGCTGATACCAATCGACCTTACACATCTCGTTATATTGGGTCATTAGTTGCAGATTTTCATAGAAACCTATTAAAAGGAGGAATATATATATATCCAAAAACTGCATCAGCTCCAAATGGTAAATTAAGACTATTATACGAATGTAATCCTATTGCATTTTTAGCCGAACAGGCAGGCGGATTGGCAACTGACGGTTACGGAAATCGAATCCTCGAAATAAAGCCTACAGATATTCATCAAAGAGTTTCTTTCTTTACTGGTTCACGTAATATGGTTGAGAAGGCCGAAGAATTTATGAGAGAATGTACAGATGAGAAATCTAAGTAATTGTTTTTTTCTGTTTTTTTTGATTATCAGTCTTCCTGTTACAAGTCAATTTACAAAACCAATTATTCTTACCGAACTAAGTAATACAGTAAACGAAACAAGTGGATTGATTTTTTACAAGTCTGAACTATGGACTCACAACGACTCGGGAAACAAAGCTAGCTTATACAGCATTGATACAATTAGTGGAGACGTTATTCGTAGTGTAAATATCAAAAACGCCAAAAATCGAGACTGGGAAGATTTATGCAAAGATGAGAATTACGCCTATATTGGTGATTTTGGCAATAACTCCGGTATGCGTGATGATCTTAAAATCTACAAAATTTCACTATCAGAACTAAGCGATACAAATAAAAAATCAGTAGAATCAGAAATAATAAATTTTACATACAATTAAAACATATACCCACCTAAGTTTACAAAAAAGCATAATACTAACTTTGACTGCGAAGCTTTTATCGCATTTGGAGACAGTCTATATTTGTTTTCAAAAAATTGGGAAAACCAAAAAACATATTTATATTCATTACCAAAAACACCAGGAACATACACTACAAACTTATGCGATAGTCTTGATACAGAAGGGCTTATTTGTAGTGCAGACTATAATCTCAACACCAATACCATTGCACTAATAGGATATATTAAGGGAATACCAGCTCCATCAATACTATTTATTTTATATGACTTCGACGGCGATAATTTTTTCTCTGGCAAAACAATAAGATATGAATCAGAATTATGGGGATATCAAACCGAAGCAATTATTTTTAAAGATAATTGTAAACTATGGTTTACCAATGAAAAATTCTTTTCACATAACCAAACACTTTTCTCTATTAACATTTGTCCAGATGATAATGATATAAGTTCAGCAAAAAAAAGTCCGTTTGCATTCCATACTGACGTGTCAAATCATGAATTACAAATAAAGTTTGAGTGTTCGGCAAAAAAATGTCGAACTAAAATAGAAATTTTTGATATAAATAATAGCAGAATTATTAAAAAAAAAACATCATTTAACCAAGGTAAAAAGCTCGAAAAACTTGATGTGTCACACCTTTTAAAAGGGGAATATATAATTAAAATTACCTACAAAGAATATAAAATTACACAAAGATTTACAAATTATGACAACAATTAAGAATATTTTAAGAAAACACCGAGTATTAAACAATAATTTTTTGCATTTTTGTAAATAATAAAATAAATAACTAAATAATTTATAAATTACAACTTATGAAAAAATTACTATTGTTAATTGTAAGTGCGGTTTTGTTTTTAGGAGTTTACGCCACTCCAGACGAAGGAATGTGGATTCCGAGTAAAATTGCACAAATGAATTATGCTGATATGCAAAAACTCGGCTGTAAATTAACTGCCGAAGAGATATACAGCATAAACAACTCAAGTTTAAAAGATGCTATTTTTCAGCTTCAAACTGAACAAGGAATGGGTTTTTGCACAGGCGAAATTGTTAGTAAACAAGGATTACTATTTACAAATCACCACTGTGGCTACGAAGCAATCACTAAATTAAGTACAACTGAGCATAACTATCTTGATGACGGTTACTGGGCAAAAAATCTCGAAGGAGAAATATCTGTTCCAGGCGTACGAGTTACAAGAGTCGTTCAAATTGTAGATGTAACTAAAAGAGTTTTAAAAGACATAACTGACGAGACAAGCGAAGCCGATCGTGAAAAAATGATTGCAAAAATCATTAAAGAAATAGAAGGCGAAGCTCGCGAAGGAAATGACTACGAAGCAAGCGTTTCCGAAATGTACCAAGGCGGAGAATATTATTTATTTACTTACGAAGCATTTGGTGATGTTCGTTTTGTTGGAGCTCCTCCTTCAGACATAGGAAAGTTTGGTGGTGACACCGACAATTGGATGTGGCCGCGTCATACTGGCGACTTTTCAATTTTTAGAGTTTATATGTCTCCCGATGGTAAACCAACAAAAGGTTTTGACAAAAATAATGTTCCATACATACCTTTACATTCGCTACCAATCTCAATTAAAGGAGTTAAAGAAGGCGATTTTGCAATGATTATGGGATTTCCTGGACAAACAGAAAGATATTTAAGCTCTTACGGAATGAAATATAAAAGAGATTATTTTAATCCAACAATTGTAAATCTATTGTATGCTCAGCTAAAACCTCTCAAAGAAGATATGGAAGCCGACAAAGAAGTAAGATTAGCTTATGCCGACAGTTATGCAGGAAACGCAAATGGTTGGAAACTCTTTGATGGCGAAGCAGTTACTTTAAAAAACACCGATGCAATTGCTCAAAGAGAAAAGCTCGAAACAGATTTTCAAAAATGGGTAAATAGTAATCCTGAGAGAACTAAAAAATACGGCAAAATACTCGAAAATCTCAAAGAAAGCTACGAAGCTTTTGGACCAGCAACAAATGATATGATTTACCTTTCGGTAGGCTTACTGCAAGCTGGCGAACACGTAATGAGCGTACAATCATTTATGGGACTAAACAATTTGTTAGATGACCCTAAAGGAAACGCTAATGCAATAAATATGTCAACAGAAAACCTAAAATCAGTATCAGAAGAAATGTTTGCAAAATATTTCCCTAAAACCGATAAAAAAGTTTTTACTAATGTCATAAAATACTATGTTGATAATGTTCCAGTTGAAAAGAGAAGCCCTGTTTTTAGCAATTTTATCTTTAAAAATTATAAAGCAAAAACTGAATATGAATCTATAGATAAATTCATTAGTGATGTTTTTGAAAAATCAATTTTTACTAACAAAGAAAGAATGGACGAGTTTTTAACAAATCCAAAAAAGAAAACTCTTGAGAAAGACCCACTTTTTGGGTACGTACAAGCTGTGTTTAGTAATGTTTTCTCCGTTCAAATGGCCTATCTTGGAGCAATGGAGAACATTGGATTAAACGAAAGATTATTTATCGAAGGCTTACGTGAGTTCCAAAAAGACCGTATTTTCTATCCTGATGCAAACTCAACTTTAAGATTAACATACGGAACCGTAAATAGTTATGAGCCTCGTGATGCTGTTCATTATCATTATGTAACTTATGCTGATGGGATTCTCGAAAAAGAAGATCCTACAAACAGTGAGTTTAATGTCCCAAGCGAGTTAAAAACAAAAATCCTTAAAAAAGAATTTGGTCAATATGCTGACGAAACAGAAGGTTTGCCAATTTGTTTTCTTAGCGATAACGACATAACTGGTGGTAACTCTGGCTCTCCAGTTATCAATGGCGAAGGTCATCTTATTGGGCTTGCTTTTGACGGAAACTGGGAATGGTTATGCAGTAACTTAATTTTTAGCACAGAACTTCAACGCACAATAAATGTTGACGCTAGATATGTTCTTTGGGTAATTGACGAATTATACGATGCTCAACACATAATGAAAGAACTAGACGTTAGAAAATAAAACATAAGCATACGGTGATTTCAACTACATCACCATAGCGATTAAAAGTTCACTGTTCACAGGTCTCGGTTAAATTTACTCAAAAGTAATCGAGAACTGTGAACAGTTTTTTTTCTATCTTTGCAAAGAATTAATTTTTAAAAAAACATGTCTGAGAAAAGCAAAAAACATATTAAAAAGACAGATAACACATTTGACAAGCGTAAAAAAGCATCTGCAAACAAAACTACAGGACCGTATAATAAAACAAATCGCTCAAAACCCACATCATCTAAACCGCCTGTAAAAGCTCAAAAAGAGAGCAAACAAGAAGGAATAAGATTAAACAAATATCTTGCTAATGGTGGAATTTGTTCTCGTCGTGAGGCCGACACATTTATCGCAACAGGTTTGGTAAGCATAAACGGAAAAATAATTACCGAATTAGGAGTGCGAGTACTACCAGGAGACGAAGTTAAGTTTAATAATGAAAGAATTAAACCCGAGCAAAAAGTATATATCCTTTTAAATAAATCCAGAGATTATGTAACAACTCTTGACGACCCCGAAGGGAGAAAAACTGTTATGGATTTAATAAAAGGTGCTTGCGAGCAAAGAGTTTATCCTGTAGGACGCTTAGACAGAAATACTACTGGGCTTTTACTGTTAACAAATGACGGAGAATTAACTAAAAAATTAACTCATCCATCTCATAACAAAAAAAAAATATACCATGTCGAAATTGACAAACCGATAAGTCCAGAGCAATTACAAATGATTAAAGATGGAATAGAACTCGAAGACGGCCTTATTACCGCCGATGCTATTAGTTACGTTAATAATAACCCTACCGAAATAGGTATTGAATTACACTCAGGACGTAACAGAATTGTTAGGCGTATTATGGAGCATTTCGAATTAAACGTAAAACGATTAGACAGAGTTTATTTTGCCGGACTAACAAAATTAAATCTTCCTAGAGGAAAATGGAGATTTTTGACAGAACAAGAAATAATCAGACTAAAAACTGGAATGTACGAATAAACTATGTCGAACACAGCTTTTTAATATGAATGGCTAAACAAAACAATATCATCAATATTTTATCGTTTATGAAGTATTATTTTATTTTTGCAAAAATATTTTTGATGAAGCGAATATTTTCGATAAGCATATTATTACTGACAATTATAAGTTTGTCAGCTCAAACTGGCGGAGACAATACTTATGAGTTTTTAACTCTGCCAAACAGTTCTCGAGTTGCAGCATTAGGGGGTTATAATGTTTCGCATTATGATAATGATGTAAATTTTGTTCTTAGCAATCCTGGATTATTACGCAGCGAGATGCATAACCGAATGTCAATTAATTATATAAATTATTTGTCGGATATTAATTTCGGTTATGTTTCTTATGCCTACGACTTAGAAAATATTGGAACGTTTGCTGCAGGAATGCAGTATATAAATTATGGAGAATTTCTACATGCAGACGAAACTGGCGAAATTTTAGGTAATTTTGTTCCTTCTGAATATTCGTTTAACATTGCGTATGCTAATAATATTACACCAAAAATCCACTATGGAGTTAATTTAAAAACTATTTACTCCTCATTTTTCACTTATTTCTCAACAGGTTTAGCCTTAGATGCAGGATTAGCTTATGTTGATACTGCAAAATTATTTTCTGCTGGATTAGTAGTTAAAAATTTAGGTATTCAACTAAAACCATACACTCCAAATAATAGAGAACCCTTGCCATTAGATGTGCAAATTGGTGTTACAAAAAAACTGCGTCATGCACCTTTTAGATTTTCTTTAACAGCGATAGATTTATTAAATTGGAATTTAAAATATACAAGTGTTTTTGAGAACACATACCAACTTGATGAAAACACCGAAGAAAACTTTTTTAATAAAATGGGGAATATTGGTGATGAGTTTATCAGACATTTTGTTGTTGGAGTAGAAATAGTTCCACACCCCAATTTTTATATTGCATTAGGATATAATTATCGTCGTCGTGCCGAGCTGGCAATGTACACAATGCCAAAACTTGTAGGAATGTCGATGGGATTTGGATTGCATCTGTCTAAATTTAACATTAGCTACGGAATAGCCTCTTACCACCTTGCAGGCAGCTCAAATCATTTTACTCTCGGCATCAATCTTGACGCATTTTATAAAAACACAAAAATTTGATTTGGTTTAGGATTATCTTTTTGTAATTTTGTAATTATTGATAATTATTATCTAAAAACTTCTTAATGGTTAGGTCTGCAAAAATAATTAAAATTGCCGTTGATGGATATTCTTCTTGTGGGAAAAGTACCTTAGCACGTGAACTTGCCCAAAATTTGGGTTACATTTATATTGATAGTGGAGCAATGTATCGTGCGGTAACATTATTTGCTTTACAAAACAATTATATTGGACAGGATTTTTTTAATAAAAACGAATTAATAACAAATCTCAATAAAATAACAATACATTTTGAACCTGATAAAAATTTTAACCCTATCACTTTTCTCAATAATAAAAATGTAGAAAATGAAATTCGTCAAATTGCTGTATCATCTTATGTAAGTGAGGTTAGTGCAGTTGCCGAAGTAAGAGAACGGATGGTGTCGTTACAGCGAAAATTAAGTGAGAACAGCGGTGTTGTTATGGATGGACGAGATATTGGCACAGTTGTTTTTCCTGAGGCGGAATTAAAACTTTTTATTACAGCTGATATTGACATACGTACTCAACGCCGTTTTGATGAGCTGATATTGCAAAATAAAGATATTAATTTTGAAACTGTAAAGCAAAACTTGATGCAGCGCGACAATTATGATAAATCTCGCAAAACAAGTCCATTACGACAAGCAAAAGATGCGATACTTATCGACAACTCTAATCTTACTAAAACCGAGCAACTGGAGATAGCTTTAAAATTGGCAAAAAAAGCGATAAATGAAAATTGAAATTGATAAATATGCTGGATTTTGTTTTGGCGTTACCAAAGCAATCCAAACCGCTGAAGACCTTAGCAAAGATGCTCAAAATATCTTTTGTCTTGGGCAGATAGTGCATAATGCCAAAGAAGAAGACCGCCTCCAAAAGCTAGGAATGATAACGATAAAACATTCAAACATTAAAGATTTATCAAATAAAAAGATGCTAATTAGAGCACATGGTGAGCCACCTGCGACTTACAAATTAGCAAAGAGTAATAATGTCGAAATTATTGATGCAACCTGTCCAGTTGTATTAAATCTTCAAAAAAAGATTAAAGAAAAGTTTCTCGAAAACCCTGATAATCAAATAGTTATTTTTGGAAAAAAAGGGCATGCCGAAGTAAATGGGCTTGTTGGACAAACAAATGGCAAAGCCTTAGTTATAAGCAATATCGAAGAGGCTGACAATATTGATATCAACAAACCAGTATTTTTATTCTCTCAAACAACCTCTGATTATCAGGAGTATTGCAAAATAGAGACATATCTAAAGGAAAAGTCCATTTCTGCTTATGAAAACATCGACAATATTACTGTTTTTCAAACAATTTGCCCCAGTGTAAAAAATCGAATACCACGATTAAGGGATTTTTGTAAAAATAATGAGTTAATATTATTTGTTAGTGATCATAACTCCAGCAACGGCAATATGCTTTTTAAGGTTTGCAAAGATTCAAATCCCGATAGTTATTTCGTTACATCACCCAACGAATTACAAAAAAAATGGTTTAAGAATAAATTTTCGATTGGGATAAGCGGAGCAACATCAACCCCATTATGGTTAATGGAGCAAATCAAAAAAAAGGTAAACACATTAATTTAAAATATACAAGATTATTTGTTTTTGTAAAACAAAACAATTCTACAAAAATAACGTACACAATAAAATTATATAAAAATAATAATATAACTTAATACAGATTAAAATTATGGCTAAAATAAAAAAAATAGCAGTTTTAACTTCAGGCGGGGATTCACCAGGAATGAATGCAGCTATACGTGCGGTTGTTCGTAAAGGGCTTCACGAAAATCTTAAAGTAATGGGAGTTTTGCGAGGTTACGAAGGTTTGATTAATAATGATTTTATCCCTATGAGTTCCAAATCGGTTGGGAATATCATTCAGCGTGGTGGCACTATTCTTAAGACTGCTCGCAGCGAGAGATTTTTAACACCCGAAGGACGCTCCATAGCTTATGAAAACTTATTAAAAAACAAGTGTGATGCACTAGTTGTTATAGGCGGAGACGGAACTTTTAAAGGAGCTAGAATATTTAGCGAAGAGCATAATTTACCTATTGTTGGAATACCGGGTACGATTGATAACGATTTATATGGAACTGATATGACAATAGGCTTTGATACTGCTTTAAATACCGTTATCCAAGCAGTTGACAAGATAAGAGACACAGCAGCCTCGCACGAAAGAATTTTCTTTGTCGAAGTTATGGGGCGTGATGCTGGATTTATAGCTTTACGTAGTGGAATTGCCTGCGGCGCAGAAGCTGTATTAGTACCCGAAGTACAAACAGATTTAAAAGAACTGCATAATCACCTAACAAATTGTATGTCCAAAAAGAAAACATCATCAATTATTCTTGTTGCCGAAGGTGATGATGCGGGTGGTGCTTTTAGTATCAAAAGCGAAATGGAAAAATTTGGAGGCGAATTTGATATGAAAGTTACTGTCTTAGGACATATTCAAAGAGGTGGCTCTCCAACAGCTTATGATAGATATATTGCCACCAAACTTGGAGTTGCAGCAGTTGAATCTTTACTTGATGATCAACGAAGCATAATGGTCGGAATGTTACATCGTACGGTAGTGAATGTGCCGTTTAATCAAACTATCAAACATCATAAAAACATTGATCAAGAATTACTTAATATGGTAGATATTTTAAACACATAAGCACTAATTATGTCGGGATACAGATTTGCTGAAATACTACTACCTGTTCCTCTGCATCAAACATTTACATACAGCATCCCAAAAGAATTTGACGGTAAAATTACTAAGGGACTTAGAGTTACTGTAAATTTTGGTAAACGAAAACTATATACTGGAATTGTGATTTCTGTACATAATAAAATTCCTGATTTTGAAGCAAAAGATATCGAAGATTATGATGATGAGCAAAAATTTGTTACAGAACATCAATTGCAATTGTGGAAATGGATAGCGGAGTACTACTGCTGTGCACAAGGCGATGTCCTTAATGCAGCAGTGCCTTCGGCATTAATCCCGTCAAGTAAATCAGGATTTTATTACGATGATACAAATAATTTTGACGGAGAACTTAACGAAGCAGAAAACAAAATTGTCGCATTTATGCAAAATGCAAAAGAATCAGAATTAGACAAAATTGCTGAAGCTACAACTATCAAAAACCCAATGCGTCAGTTGCAATCTCTGCAGCAAAAAGGTATAATTAATATTAATCAAAACATACACAAAAAATATAAACCAGTTTACAAAAACTACATTGTTTTTAAAAATGAATTTATCGAAAATCATGCAGAGGAATACGAAAAACTAAACAAAAAAGCATCCAGACAAAAAGACATTATCAATTTTTTAAACAATGAATTATTAAAATCAAAACAAACTAAAATTGAGATTGAAGAAAGCGAAATAATAAAAACGCTATCTGTTAGTAAAACAAGCATTATAGGTTTAGAAAAAAAAGGACTTATCTCAACCGAAAAACGTGAAGTTAGCCGAATTGAACAATTTGACACCCAAAAAGTGGCAAGTCCTAAGCTAAGCGAAGCTCAACAAATAGCTTTTTATTCTACAAAAGAAGGAATTCGCAAAAAAAAGCCAGTTTTATTACATGGAATAACATCAAGTGGTAAAACAGAAATATATATAAAACTCATCGAAGAAGTTGTTAATAAAGGCAAACAAGCATTATATATGTTACCCGAAATTGCTTTAACAACTCAAATGATATTGCGTTTACGAAAACATTTTGGGGACAAAATAGGAGTTTTTCACAGCAAATATTCGCTAAACAGTAGAAGTGAGATTTATCAAAAATTATTAAAGAGTGAATATAATGTTATTTTAGGAGTTCGCTCATCTATTTTTTTGCCATTTCAAGATTTAGGAATAATAATCGTTGATGAGGAGCATGAAAGTTCTTATAAACAACAAAACCCAGATCCGAGATATAATGCTCGCGATATTGCAATAGTTTTAAGCAATATTCATAAATGCCCAGTGGTTTTGGGGTCGGCAACACCTTCGGTCGAATCGTACAATAATGCAATAAATGGAAAATATAAATTAGTAGAACTTAACACAAGATATGGCGATGTCGCATTACCAGAAATTTCGATTGTTGACATCAAAGATGGATATCGGCGTAAAATTATGAAAGGTCATTTTCATCCCGATTTGTTAAACAGTATTAAAACCACTTTAGACAACAAAGAGCAGGTCATACTTTTTCAAAACCGCCGAGGATACGCTCCGTATTTAGAATGTAAAGATTGTGGTTGGGTGCCTCACTGTAACTCATGTAACGTAAGTTTAACTTATCACAAATTCGGAAATTCATTAACATGTCATTATTGTGGCGAAAAATTTGGAATGGTATATATTTGCCAGTCATGTGGAAGTACAAAGCTAACAACAAAAGGTCTTGGTACAGAGCAAATTGAGGATGAGATTACAAGTTTTTTTCCTGAAGCACGAGTTGCTCGCCTTGATTTTGATACTGCCAAAACAAATAAATCTTACGAAAGGATATTCAAAGATTTTGCGAATTACAATACTGATATACTTGTAGGCACGCAAATGATTACTAAAGGGCTTGATTTTGAAAGACTTAGTTTAGTTGGGATATTAAATGCAGACAATATGCTTAACTTTCCTGATTTTAGAGCATTTGAGAGAGCCTATCAGTTGTTTGCACAAGTTAGCGGACGTGCAGGACGACGAAAAAAACAAGGCAAAGTACTTATCCAAACTTACAATCCTTCGCATCAAATACTGGCACATGTTTTAAATAACGATTATCTGTCAATGTTTAAGGATCAGATAAATGAGAGAGCTGCGTTTAGGTATCCTCCCGACTGGAGTTTTATCATCATTAAACTTAAAAACAAGGACAAACAAAAAGTACATGATGCTGCCAATACATTAGCAAACAAGCTCAAGTTAAATCTCTACGAGAGAGTTAAAGGCCCTGAAGAACCATTAATTAATCGTATTAAAAACCTCTATATTCTCAATATCCATTTACGATTTGAAAAGAAAATCTCATCGGCAAAGATTAAAATGTTTATTATTGATCAAATTGCAAGTATCAAAGCTAATAAAGAGCTAAATTCAACAAGTTTTGAGATAGATGTTGACCCAATTTAGGTTTGAAAGTTACGCACAAGCTAAAAAAACCAAAAGAGCTGTTTCTCTTTCTCGATTGAAAAACATTGAGAAAAAGTTGGAGAAAACAAATTTAACTTCTAAATTTGACAAAAAATGACAAATTATGTTGGATACATTTGTTTCTATTGGCGACACATTAAAAGAAATAAGAGAAACTAAGGGCTTTCAACTTCAAGAAGTTGCCAAAGAAACAGCTATAAACTACACAATATTAAGCCGAATTGAAACAGGTAAAAGACTTCCGACCAAACCGCAAGTACAAAACTTGGCAAACTTTTATAATTACAGCGAAGAAGCATTAATTAAACACTTAATTAGCGACAAAATATTGAATGAAGTTCAAAGTGAAGATTTTGGACTTGAAGGTTTTCATCTTGCCGAACAAAAAATAAAATACGGATTATCGCTATTCAACGATTATAAACACCTCGAAAAGTTTGAATTACATAGTCGAAGATATATTGGGAATAAAGCAAAATTAACTGAGTGGATAATGAAAATTATTCAAAAAGAAACCACAGGGACTGGCACTTTTATTGACATCTTTTCAGGAACAGCAATTATTGCAAAAGAAGCAATGAAAACATATAAAAATGTTGTGTTAAACGACATTTTATATTCAAACAATATTGTTTATCAGGCATTTTTTGACAACAAAAAATGGAGTTCAAAAAAAATAATTGACATTGTAAACGAATACAATATTTTAAACCCAAAAGAAATAAAAGAAAATTATTTCTCTAAAAATTTTGGCGGTAAATTTTATGAAAAAGATATTTCAAAATTAATTGGTCATATCCGACAAGACATTGAAAATCGAAAAGATAAACTAAACTCAAAAGAATATGCAATACTTTTAACTTCGCTAATATACACTATTGACCGACTTGCCAATACTGTTGGACATTTTGACGCATACATTAAAAAGCCAATTGCAAAAAGATCTTTGAATTTTCGCTTAATTCAAACTCAAGATTTTGCAGGAGCAAAAATTTATCGAGATGACTCAAATAAATTAGTTAGAAAACTAAAAGGAGATGTCGCTTACATTGACCCACCCTATAATTCAAGACAATACAGCCGATTTTATCATATTTACGAAAATCTTGTACAATGGGAAAAACCAAAATTATACGGAGTTGCATTAAAACCAGAACCAGATAATATGAGCAAATATTGTACAGTACAAGCAAAAAACGCTTTTAAGGATTTGGTTGAAAATTTAGACGTAAAATATTTGGCAGTTTCATACAACAACACGTACAAATCGAAAAGTAAATCTTCGGCAAATAAAATTAAATTGGAAGAAATCATTGAAATTTTAAATAAGCTTGGAGAAACCAAAATTTACGAACAATCACATAAGTTTTTTAGCACAGGAAAAACTGATTTTAACGACCATAAAGAATTCTTATTTCTAACAAAAAAATATGATTAAGCACCATAAAATATATCGTTCACCTTTATTTTACGTAGGAGATAAATACAAACTTTATCCCGAAATCAGTAAATATTTTCCTAAAACAACAAATCGTTTTATTGAGCCATTTACGGGTGGTGGTTCTGTTTTTTTAAATGTAAAAGCAAATGAATATTTTTTAAATGACATTGATGAAAATGTTATCAACATTCATCAATTTTTAATTAAACAATCTGAAAATTCTAAGATTTTTTTCGATGAGGCTTTCAAGCTAATTGAAAAATACAATTTATCTCATTCATACATTAAAGATATTGTTCCACAAGAGTTAAAAAACAAGTGGAAAAAAACATATTATGCAAAATTCAATAAACAAGGTTTTAATCAATTGAAAACTGATTATAACTCAAGTAGTGAAAAAAATATTTTGCTTTTGTATTTACTTTTGATTTATGGTTTTAATCGAATGTTACGATTTAATTCAAAAGGAGAATACAATTTGCCTGTAGGGAATGTTGATTTTAATAAAAATACAGAAATAGCATTAAATAATTATTTCTATTTGACAAAACAAAAAAACATTCAATTTCACAATTTGGATTTTTTAGATTTTTTCAAACAAATTGATTTTCAGGAAAATGATTTTGTATATCTCGACCCACCTTATTTAATTACATTTAGCGAGTACAATAAACTTTGGAATGAAAAAACCGAAAAACGTTTACTTGATTTTCTTGAATATTTAGATACACAAAACGTAAAGTTCGCTATTTCGAATGTTTCACATTATAAAGGCAAAATTAACCATCAGTTTTTGAAATGGAGTCAACAACATAACTCGTTTGATATAAAAAGTAATTATATAAGCTATCACGATAATTCAAATAAAGAATTTAGAGAAGTCTTGATTACAAATTATGATCCAGAAATTTTAATCCCAACTCAAAAATCAATCAATTTTAAAGAATTTGAAATTTTGAAATAATAATGACAAACAAACGGATTAAAAGAAAATCAACCTACAAACAAATGGCTTTTGAAACAGCCGTTAGAAATCCAGAACGCTATAAAAGACTTTTGACTTCTATTTTATCTTACATAAATAAAACGTTGAATGATGACACTCTTTTACAAGTTGTTTCTTCAATGTATTTAAACGGAATTGTATCAAGTAATAAAATTGAAATTGACGAGAGTTCTACCCTTGAAAACATTGCTGATAAAGTAATTTTAGTAAACAGCTCTCGAAAAGCGGATGGTGGTTTTCCTCAAGGATATCAATCACGTTTTTGGACTTATGTTAGAACCTTGTCAGAAATGGGATTTGTTTTGGCTCAGTATCAGCAAACTCTAAAATTCTCAACAATAGCCTTAAAACTAATCAATAATGAAATTGATGAACAAGAAGCATTCTCAATTCAAGCAACGAAATACAACAGATGTTCGCCATACCGAAACGTTTCAAATGATTTTAATTATTTTAATTTTATTTTAAAAGTTTTAAAACAGAAAGAGCGAATTTCTTATGAACAGTTTATTGTCTCAACATTCAGCAATGACGGAAATGTTTTGGAATTTCTTAAAGTCATAAATGAAAACACCTTTGGAGATTCGTCAGAAGTTGAAGCATTTTTAAGAACCAAATATGGAACAAATCTAAAACCACAAACAATCTTACGTGATTATCCAGACGTTATTCTTCGTCTTTTGATTATTACAGGTTTTGTTTCAATACAGTATAGGGGTAAAGTTTTTATTCACCGAAATATCGCGAATGATGATTACATCAATGACTTACTTTCAATAAATATTGAATTGACTGATGAAGAAAAAGAAAACCCAAGTTTACATTTTGCAAAACTTGAAACTTATAACGAGCATCTACTTGAAATTGTTTACAAATATCGTAAAGAAATAATTGAACAAGACGGTTTTGAGTACGTCCAAAAAGTTGCTGAAATTATTAAACTTTATGAACTTGATGAAGAAAAAATAGTTGAAGGCATTAATTATATCGGGACTTCCAAAAACATTATTCCTGCATTCAAATACATTGCAGAACCTCTTAAATTAGAATTTTATTTAAGTTTAATTTTAGCGTTAAAATACGGAAATGAATTTGCTATAAGACCAAATTACAAAGCTGATTATATCGGTTTGCCAATTTCTCACGCACCAGGAAATACAGGTGATATTGAAGTGTATTCTAAAAAATTGTATTGGTTAATTGAAGTAACGCTAATTAGAAACAAAACACAGCAACTAAATAATGAAACAACATCAGTAATCAGGCACTTTATAGAAGATAATAAGTTAAACGATTATCTTTCAAAATACCTTTCATTTGTTGCACCTGTAATTCATCAAGACACGAAAGAATTTTTTGACTATGCAATAGTTCGACACAAAATTAAAGACCAGAGTTTCAATTTAAAACCTTATAGCATAAATGAATTTGTTGAAATTACTCAAGTCAGTAAAAACTTTGAGGATATGAAAAACTACACAAAAAATGTAATTGCAGATTTTAGAAATAATTTAAGTTAATATGCCAACACTTAGGGTTTGTCAAACCCTAAGAAAGGAATAAATATGAAAAGATTTAAAACGCTAACATATATTATAATTTCGATTACACTAGTATTTGCATCTTGCAAAAAAAGTGTAAACAGGAATGTAGAATGTGATGATATTGAAGAGCTTATTTTATCGACCGATTTTTCTAATTGCGAAGTTTATGAGTTTACAAAAAAAAGTGATAAAATTCATAGCACTGACACAACATCTAATAATAGTTCTGTTTGGGATGAATTGCAATCACATCATAGCATTGGAGATTTTCATATTAGTTATGAAGATGGGACACGAGACCAAAGGTACGCAGAAATTTGCAAAGACCCGATGAATGCAGAGAATGATGTACTTAAGTTTAAGATCATTGAACCTCACATACGAGAAGGGACGCATAAAAAAGGTCGAGTTCAGGCAAATTTTCATGATAATCAATGTATCAAGGAATATTACCAAACAGTACGACTTTATCTTCATCCCGACATTGAGTTTTTAAAGCAGTGGGAAGAACAAGTACATTGGTTATCCTTATTCGAGTTTTGGAACAATGCAAATTGGACGAGAGAGCGCAATCCATTTCGTGTAACAGTAAATCTGATAAAAAATGTGAATGGACCTGCCGAAAACATGTATTTTGCTGCAAAAGGTGATAGAGATATAATCTTAGGCGGCTGGGATCCTATTTGGTACGAAACTGCAGAAAACTTTTCTGTTCCTTTCGGCATTTGGATGGAAATTGAAATGTATTTACTTGAGGGGGACGAGAGCACAGGTCGTTTTTACATGGCAATTACTCCTGAAAATGGCGAAAAATCAGTTTTGTTTGATGTCTATAATACTACGCAACATCCACGTGAGAATTATCCCGATGGCTACACTCAAATAAACGCATTAAAATTTTACACGACTGATAAAATCATAAATCAGATGAAAGATAACAATAAAAAACTAGAAATATATTGGGATGACTGGATTGTGTATAGGTCAAAAGACTTAACAGACTAAAGAATAATTAGTGTCTATCCTTAAGCCTAGTATTTTTTAATGAAAATATTTGAAAGCTTATTTCGACAGTTCATTATACTATCGTTTAAAGTGTTGAAAAACGGGTAAGCAAAATATAAATTCGAGCACCACAACCATTGCAACCTCCCACAGAATATTTGTTTCTTCACAATTAGCATTTTGTTGATAATTACTTTAGTAATAATTTATAATCTTTGTATCTTTGTACATTATTTATATTTTTTACTTAAATAACATAAAATAGATTAAAATGGAAAATTTAAAAAACACAATAAGACCTGATTATATATTCGAAGTCAGTTGGGAGATATGCAATAAAGTTGGTGGAATTCACACAGTGTTATCGACAAAATCAAAAGCATTATCAGAAAACTGTAAAGAGCTTATTTTTATTGGACCAGACTTGTGGCGCGATTCGGACAAACATCCAGAGTTTACTGAGGATAACTCATTATTTACAGACTGGCATCGTAAAGCCGAATCTGAAGGGATTAGAATTCGTACTGGTCGCTGGAAAATACCTGGGAAACCAAAAGTATTACTTGTAGATTTTTCTGATTATATAAGTCAAAAAGATGATATATTATTTAAGTTTTGGGAAAACTATAAACTTGATTCCATAACTGGTCAATGGGACTATATTGAGCCTGCACTTTTTGGATATGCCACTGGAAAAGTAATAGAGAGTTTTGTAAATTTTAATCTTTCGGTTCATGATAAAACTATTGCTCAGTTTCACGAATGGATGACAGGAACAGGAGCTTTATACTTAAAGACAAATATGCCACAAATCGCAACCGCTTTTACAACACATGCAACTGCGGTTGGTAGAAGTATTGCAGGTAATCGCTTGCCATTATACAAAAATCTCGAAACATATAATGGCGACCTTGTTGCAAGAGATTTTAATATTGCATCTAAGCAAAGTCTCGAAAAATTATCAGCTCATAATGCGGATGTGTTTACAACTGTAAGCGAGATTACTGCCAATGAATGTATATATTTGCTCGACAAAAAGGTTGATATTGTTACACCAAATGGATTTGAAAATGATTTTGTACCTAATACTGATGTATATAATCAAAAACGATTACTTGCTCGTAAAAGATTGCTTGAGGCTGCTGAGTTATTACATGAATACAAATACACAAAAGAACCTGTAATTGTTGCAACATCGGGCAGATATGAGTTTTACAACAAAGGGTATGATCTTTTCATTGATGCACTTGGACAACTTAATAAAAATGAAAAATTACAAGAAGAAATTCTAGCTTTTATTCTTGTTCCAGGGAATAACTATGGTCCAGTAAAATCTCTTTGTAACAGGCTAAACGATATAGAAGACGAAACGCCTTTAGAGAACAATATATTAACACATAATCTGCATGATGCTAATTACGACCCAATCATAAAACGCATTCGCCAAAATGAATTATTTAATCGACCCGAAGATAAAGTAAAAATTATATTTGTTCCCTCATATCTAAACGGTGCTGACGGTATTTTTAATTTAGAATATTATGACATATTACCTGGTATCGACCTTACAGCTTTTGTGTCATATTACGAGCCTTGGGGATATACACCACTAGAGTCAGTAGCTTTTGGAATACCGACAATCACAACAAATCTTGCAGGATTTGGAAAATGGATGCAATCAGAACTCTCGTCAGATGATAAATCTGTTACTGTCATAGAACGCAACGAGGATAACAGCAAAGAAGTAATAAATAATATTGCTGCTGCAATTAAAGATTATGTTTGTTCTACCGATACTGACAAAGCGAATATAAAACAAGCAGCTTTTAAAGCAGCGGAAAAAGCTCTTTGGAAAAACTTAATTGATGAATATCTGACTGCTTATTCAATCGCACTCAACAAAGTTAGCGACCGCCAAGATAAGATTGTCAGTATGCCAAAGATAAGACCCTCGGTAAGCACCTTAAATGCAGAAGCAAAAACTCCTTTATGGAGAAAGTTTGAAATTCAGACAATTTTGCCCGAAAGATTCAGTTGTCTTATAACTCTCTCATTAAACCAATGGTGGATATGGAATTACAATGCTAGTCAGATGTTTAAATACATCGACCCTGTACTTTGGCGTGAGCACTCGTATAACCCAGTAACTTTTCTCGAAGATATTCCATTATCAAGGATGAGCGAACTTGAAACAGATAGTTTTTTTACTGACCTGTATGACCAAGTGTGTAACGATTTTTCAGAATATATGGCCTCTGCAGACCAAAAAACTACACCCAAAATTGCATACTTTAGCATGGAGTATGGACTTAACGATAATATCAAAATATTTAGTGGCGGATTAGGTATTCTTGCTGGCGATTATCTTAAAGAAGCAAGCGATACCAATACAGATATTGTTGGAATAGGCTTGATGTATAGATTTGGGTATTTCAAACAAAAAATCACTATAAACGGAGAGCAACATGCCGAATATATCCCACAAAATTTTGATAAAATGGCTATTTTACCTGTGCGCGATGATGAAGGAGCACAAATAAAAATTATGGTTCATTTTCCAGGACGTAATGTGTATGCAAAAATTTGGGAAGTAAAAGTAGGACGTATTCCGCTTTATCTCCTAGATACTGATGTTGAAGAAAATCAAGAACAAGATAAATATATAACATCGCAACTTTATGGCGGAGATTTGGAATTCCGGTTTAAACAAGAAATGATACTCGGTATTGGAGGAATAAGAGCTTTACATGCTATGGATATCCATCCAAATATTTATCACTGCAACGAAGGACATGCTGCATTTATTGGTCTCGAAAGGCTAAGAATACTACGAACAAAACGAAACTTAAAATTTAATGAGGCTCTCGAAATAATCAGGGCATCTACACTATTTACTACTCACACTCCAGTTCCAGCAGGGCACGATATATTTGAAGAAGACCTAATGCGAGTGTATATGTCACATTATCCAGAAAGGCTAAAAATATCTTGGGACGAAATGATGAAATTAGGTCAACTAAACCCTGGAGATAAATTCTCTATGAGTTTTTTGGCTGCTAATGTTTCGCAAGAAGTTAATGGCGTTTCAAAACTGCATGGAGAAGTCTCAAAAGAAATGTTTGTGGATCTTTGGAAAGGATATTTTGCGGAAGAAAACCATGTTGATTATGTTACGAATGGCGTTCATTATCAATCGTGGACAGCAAAAGAATGGAAACTCTTGTATGAAAAGACTTTTGGCGAAAACTTTTTAAGTGATCTTTCAAATCCTCAATACTGGGCAAAGATTAACAATGTTGATGATGAAACCATCTGGGAAATTCGACAAAAACAAAGAGCTAAACTTGTTACTTATGTAAAAGACAAAGTAAAAGATAGCTGGATAAGAAGATACGAAGACCCAAAAAACATTGTTGATATTCTCAAAAACATTGATGAAAATGTTTTAACAATTGGTTTTGCTCGTAGATTTGCCACTTACAAACGAGGCGATTTGCTATTCCGAAATCTTGATAGACTTTCTAGAATTCTCAACAACAAAGAAATGCCAGTTCAGATATTATTTGCAGGGAAAGCACATCCAAACGATAAAGCTGGACAACAATTAATACAACGAATTATCGAAATTTCAAAACGCCACGCATTCTTAGGCAAAATTATTTTTATCGAAGATTATGATATCCGATTAGCAAAAAAACTCGTTCAAGGAGTTGACATCTGGCTAAATACCCCAACTCGTCCACAAGAAGCATCAGGTACAAGTGGAATGAAAGCTGTTATGAACGGAGGATTGCACTTTAGTATTCTCGATGGTTGGTGGGTCGAAGGTTATCGTCCAGGAGCTGGCTGGGCACTACCTGCCGAAAGAGTTTATGAAAATCAAGAGTTCCAAAACGAACTCGATACGCAAACAATATATCATTTATTAGAAAACGAAATTATACCATTATTCTATAAGCGTGATAATAATGGCATACCACACGAATGGATACAATATATTAAAAAATCTATAAGCGAAATAGCTCCACGATTTACAACTAAAAGAATGATAGATGATTATAAAGACAAATTTTATAATAAACTTCACGAACGCTCGATTGAAATAAAGAAAAACGATTATGCTGCTGCCATTAAAATTGCCGAGTGGAAACAAAATATAAAACGAGCTTGGGATAATTTAGAAATTGTTAGTGCGAAATTCCCTGATTACGAGAAAACTCCTATGAGTATAAAAGAAAGTTTCATCGGAGAAATTGAAATAGACCTTAAACAATTATCACCTAATGATGTTGGCGTAGAAATCGTAATCACAAATGCTATTAAAAACGGCTCTACACATATTTATCAAAAGTACAAAGCCGAACTTATTAGCGTTGAAAATAAAATCGCAAAATATACTGTCAAAGGAGCAGCACAAAAACCAGGTTTTTATAATTATGCTATCAGAATTTATGCTAAAAACGAACTGCTACCTTACCAGCACGACTCAGGTTTTGTAATGTGGGGATAGTGTTTTTGATTTCAGTTCATTTAAGTTCAGTTCATTTAAGTTCGCGGTTCTCTGTTCATCTGATGTTCGAATGTTCGAATGCGATGTGCCGAGCGGAGCCGAGGTGTTCAATTATTCAAATTATACTTGAGAAATAACAGATTTCTCCCGTCGGTCGAAATGACAAGTAATAATATTATTGAGAGGCGAGGCTTGGTGGCGGCTTTGCCGCCACCAAGCCTCGCCCTAACCCTTTAATAACAGTCATTTCGAATCCTGACGAAGGAAGGATGAAAAATCTGTTGTTTTTAATGCACAATTCGAAAACAATGACACTCCCGCTCGTTCGCAATCCAAACCTAATTCAACAAACCAAGCAAGAAAAATATTTTAAAAAAATAATCCCGTAAAACCACATTTATTAGCCTAAAATCACGATATTTGAACATTATTTATTTTATATGACTATAAAAACTAGAGTTTTATTAACAGGAGCATCTGGAACAGTTGGATTTGAAATATTAAAGCAACTACATACGCTGAGAGACAAGTTTGACATTACTATTTTTGATTTAGAGAATTCAAAAACGAGGAAGAAATTTGCCAAATTTAAAAATGACATAAAAATCCAATACGGCGATATTTCTAAGTCTGAGAATATTGCAAAAGTATGTTACAATAAAGATTTTGTTATTCATATTGCGGCTTTAATACCACCAGTTGCTGATGACGAACCTGAATTAGCACACAGAATAAACACTATTGGAACTGCAAATCTTGTAAAAAATCTTGAAGAAAAATCTCCAAATGCCTTTTTTGTATATAGCTCTTCAATATCAGTTTATGGCGACAGATTGATAGATCCAGAAATTTACATAACCGACCCACTTTTACCTAGTGTGGGCGATGAATATGCTGTAACCAAAATTGCTGCTGAAGAAATAATCAAATCCAGCAAATTACAATGGAGTATTTTTAGGCTAACAGCAATAATGGGTGGACATAAAATTTCTAAGTTAATGTTTCACATGCCTTTAAATACGTGCATGGAAATTTGTTCTCCTGCCGATACAGCAAGGGCTTTTGTCAATGCGTTTGAACACAAAGAAAAGATTTCGGGTAAATTATTTAATCTTGGTGGTGGTAAAGATTGTCGCTGCACTTATTTAGAGTTTCTTACAAAGTCGTTTGAGATATTTGGTTTAGGCGAAGTTAATTTCCCCGACAAAACTTTTGCAGAGCATAATTTTCATTGCGGAAACTATGCAGATGGCGATGATCTTGAAAACATATTAAAGTTTAGAAAAGATAACTTGAAATCTTATTTTAAACACGAAAAAAGTAAAGTTACAGATATCCAACGTGCAATTACAAAATGCATAAAATCAATTATAAAGAATCGTTTGATTAAACAATCTGAGCCACTTGAAGCTATTTATAAAGGAGATGTTAAAATGTTAGACCGTTTTTTTATAAATAAACTAAAATGAAACATAAAGTCGAAAACGTATTTATTGCAGGCGGAACTGGGTTTCTTGGTTATTACTCAGCTTTACTATTTTTAGAAAAAGGTGCATCAGTAGCTACTATTGCCTTAGATGAAGGAATTAATGAAGACGATTGGTTTCCAAAAGAAATTACAAAAACTTATGGAGATTTATTTGCAATGTCGGAAGATCAAATATTTTTATTGCTAAATGGTAAAAACTATGACACTTTTGTCTATGGACTTGGCCCAGATGAAAGAATAACACCAAAAGCTCCAGCTTACAATTTTTTCCATGAAAAACTTGTGATTCAATGTTTAAAAATATGCAGTGCAGCCAAAAGAGCTGGTATAAAACGCTGTATCATAATGAATTCATATTTTTCATATTTTGACAGAATCAATAATGGGAAATTGTCGGCAATACATCCATATATTAAAGCCAGGATCGAACAAGCTGAGGCAATAATCACAATTGGCAAACAAGGTGTGTTTGATGTAATGATAATGGAATTACCATATATTTTTGGAGAAATGCATGGTCGAATGCCAATTTGGAAAGATGTTTTTGTAGAAAGATTTAGAAAGTTACCCGCAATTTATTTCCCCGATGGTGGCACAACCGCAATTCATGTTACAGGAGTGGCCGAATACATAGTTGCAGCAGCCTACAATGGTGTAAATGGAGAAAGGTATCCTGTTGCTCATGTCAATATAAAATACCGCGATATGATTAGCTTTATGATGACAAAGGCTGGATTTCCTAAGAAATTTAAAAAGTTGCCTAGTTTTATTGGCTATTTAACAGGATTGTTTATTATGAGAAAGGGAAAAAGACAAGGACTACAAAGCGGATTAAATCTTGCAAAAATAATGACAGGTATTTTAGCCGAAGATTTTTTTATCAATCCTACCGAAGTTCGCCAGAAATTAAAATTTGATGAGTTGGGATTCTCAGGCGGCGAAGATGTTTGGCAAGGAATGCGAGAAGCTATGCACAAAGCATATCCTAACAATAAACCTGAATAATTTACGGTAAAAGAAAAACAGAGTTTCTTATGACTGAAACAAAAACCACTTATCATATACTAATATTACTTTTAGTAGTTGTTTCCTACATATCATCTTGTACACAAAAAAATTATGTTCCACAATCTGGCGATCTTTTGTTTCAGGTAAGTGAGAGCAACGGATTTACTGATGCCATTATAAATACAACAGGCGATGTAAGCACAATATCATTTTCTCATGTCGGAATTGTTTGTTTGGAGGATGATGAAACATTTGTTATTGAAGCACTTCCCAATTTTGGAGTGCAAAAAGTATCTTTACAAGATTTCTTAGATGCATCGGCACATGATAAAAATGGAAATCCGTTAGTAAATGCTTATAGAGTAAATTCAGAAATTGAGATTCAAAATCCTGTTAGTATTGCTAAAACATATCTTGGTATGCCTTACGATTCTGTCTTTTTACCTGACAATAATGCGATATATTGCAGTGAACTTATTTCCAAATCTTACTTGTCCCCTAACGGAAAAGAAATTTTTACCGCCATTCCAATGAGTTTTAGCGACACTACAGGACAAATTGACCCATATTGGGTAGAATATTTCGAAAAACTTGAACTTGTAGTTCCCCAAGGAGTATTAGGAACAAACCCAAACGATTTATCAAAAGAAAAGATTTTAAAACATATTGGACAACTGTAATTAAATAGTTTTTTGTAATATTCTGCTTTCTTAAATTTCATATCAGGACAAACGCATACTTTTTTAAATATTAATATGGGGAAATAGTGTATATGTCCCTTCGACACTTCGGCGTTGCTCACTTCGGCAGGCTCAGTGCATCGCAGTGCTGGCAAGCTCAGGGCATCGCCTCTGGACAAATTGTTTAGAGTGTGATTGTTTTTTTTACTGATATTAAAGCCCTCTTATGTTTGCAAAATTGAATTTAATGATTTTTATTTACAAATAAAAGGAATGACAATGGGAAAAAGAATTTGCCCTAGGCAACAAGTATTTTATTGTATGCCG
>Ga0265295_1001967_pt1 | contig 34235 bp, 46 predicted proteins | sample Munlansysbiofilm_FD_192503 | JGI IMG/M metagenome (GOLD analysis project Ga0265295, IMG submission 192503) | Leachate microbial communities from a municipal landfill in Southern Ontario, Canada - Methane capture system biofilm | ecosystem: Engineered > Solid waste > Landfill > Unclassified ... | reverse complement strand
GCCGCCAGCTTGTCTGTGTGTTCTACCTGCAGAGGGAACATTTCCCCTTCCCCGATAAAATGACAGATATTGCCATCAGCCACTGCCGTTGGATTAGGCCCCACAGCAATATAAACATTCACCGAAGGACGAATCAAAACGTAATGTGCGTTGAACATACGCGGAGATGCAACCGACCCTGTGGTAAGAGTTATTTCCTGGGGAATACCTTTAAGAGAATATAAGCTCATGATTGCGTCCTTTTCGGTTACTGACTGGCTTTCATTTTGACCACGGCGGCTTCAAGGGCAGCATTGATCACGGAAGTACCGATTTCGATACCGGAGACTTTAAGATCCTCCAGGATCATCTCGAAAGCGGCCTGACGCTTTTCCTCGTTGGTGCTGCCGATCATATTTTGTGCTACGGCAGTAACAGCAGAAAGGGCCGCACGCGCCAAGACTTTACCGCTATCCGAAAGCAGTTGTTTCACGAAAGGCTGCAAGAACACCCATACATCCGACAGAAAGAATTTCATTTTTTCCCACATAAGCATCTCCTTTTCAGTTTGCGAAAAAAGCGTATGATTGCGTCTTCCCAGTTGCACTGAACCGTTTTCTTGACGGTGACTTTATCGGGAAAATTCATTGGCATTCTCCTTTGCTTTTTCCAGCTTGTGACCGATACCGACACCTTGCAATCCAGAGAAGACAGCATACGCGCCGGTGGCCAGCATAGTATAGGCATACTCAGGCTCCACATACGGCAAACCTTGATCAGGAAAGATGTTTCCGAGCAAACCAAGCAACCCACTGCAACAGGTAGCCACACCGGTAAGGATCTTGCCTATGGCGCCTGCGTAGGTCTTCTTCCCGTCCATTTTCCTGCCGGCAAATCCCAGCAGTTTTTTCAACAAAAAGTTTTTCATTTTTCCCCTCCATGGAGAACAATAGGAGTATTCAGGCGGTTAAGCCATCCGGCTATATTCCCTGGATCTCCTTCTTTATAATGGTTGTACGCCTCGCCGCATAACGCCGCATGTAAGGCATTGTCATGAGGACAAGCAGTAATAACTGCTGCCGTGATAGGGCCTACTTTGCCATCCACCAGCAGAGGCTTTCCATTGGTAATCCGTGCTATGGCCTGTCTCCAGGGAGCTTGTCTGGTCGCTGCAACATATCCGGTACATACCGTATTAACGCCGCGCTGCAGAAACTTCGATGCCCGGGTGACACCGCAGTTAACCGAAAGGTCGTACAGCCTGCAGGCGAGTGCAGGATACTTCTTGGCAAACAGTGCGGCTCCACTGCGCAGCCAGTAATCCCTGAAATAAAGGTCCCTTATTTCTGCGTCGGAAAGGCCCATGATATCCAGATCGGGATATGCCGCAGCAGAGATTCCTTTGTTGGTGCCGACAAGATTTCCCTTGCCTACCTTGCCTCCTGTCCAGTTGCCTGGATCATGAGGATCCATCGAGATTTTTCCTTCTCTCTGCGATGTAAACTCGTGCGCCTGATAAAAGATCTGCATATTCATGCCCCTGTCAGAGATTTTAAAACAGCAAGAGTTGATCGGACGAATTCCCAAATTTGCGTGGCCATAAACAGGATAAACGTAACGATCACGGAGATCTGCACTTTACTGAACTTGTCATCCTTGCCTTGGGAGAACAGCCCATTCGCTTTGCAGTTTTCCATGGACGGATGGTCCAACAGATGAAGATTTAACTTTTGTTCAAAGTCTCTTATTGCATTGAATAGGTGTGCTTCCGATTCACGGTGTAATTTGAATAGCATCGTAATGCTGTTCCTGTTTTCCTCTGTTTTATCGGCAAGAGCTACCAAACGTTCCTGGTGTTGAGCAATACTGACGAGAGCATTAACCATTACCTTTTGGTCTTTCTGTAGCTCAGACATGCTGTTTAAAAGCGTATCCAGAATAGGGCCTTTATCACAGATCGCAGTCGTCATGAATGTCCTATTAAAAGTGCAGGGTTAAAATGAATGACCTATGATAACGAATTTATCTTTTCGCACCAAGACACCGAAGGATTTTTACGGTGTCTTTCAACTGTGTGGAAATATCCACCATGGCTTCGTTGTACGACTTTGTTACCTGCTCACCATGTATATCCGTGTAAGTCAACTGCATCGCCGTAGGATCGGCTTCTTCGAGGGCTGTATCTGTGTCGATATCGGGAGAGACACTATCAGCATTATTCACAGGAGTCGATTCTTTTTTACCCCTTGTTTCCTGCGATGTTTTGACAGAAATCTCCTCATTTTCCTGTTCTGTCGTTACAGGATCTGTATCAACGGCTTTTTTATTGCTTTCAACCAAAGCAGAAAGTTTTCTCTTCTGCTCATCGGTAAGGGCATCCATCGCTGCCCTGAGTTCAATGTCCACGGCCTCCTTGGAAGTGATGTCATACGTACCATCGGCTTTCCTTGGATATTTGGCCTTGTCGTTATTCTTTTTATGGCTCTGCTCATGGTGGAACAGAAAAGCGTTCAATTCCTTTCTGCTAGAAAACAGTGTGCGAAATTGGTTCACATCAATTCCCATGGCCTCAAACATGGGAGCTTTTCTGTTGTTCAGGTCTTCTGTCACCTTGGTATCTCCGCTGAGAAACTTGGCGGAGATACCAGTATTCACATACACCGTACCGTCCCGCATGGTACCGGCCATGTTGTCGGAATCCCATGCAGCACCAGGATGTATGAAATATCCTCCAGCTCTTTTGGTAGCCTTGCCTTCGGTAACCAGAGCTTCCAAGGTTTTTTTCTTTGGCGCCGTGGGAAGAGCACCGGTTGCAATCTTCGCAGAAGGATCCGCCGACTTGGCAGCAATCAGCTTTTCAGCGGCGACAACTTCTTTCTGCAGGGCGATCGTTTCATTGTTAACCGCTTCGATCAACCGTCCTGAATTCCTATGGATGTTGTAAGCCGTACCGCCTGCGTATACCTTGATCTCCGGACGGCTTTCTGTCTGTGGATCGAAGGATACTTGCTTTATCTTCTCGAAAGCTTCGGTCAGCTTTTGCTGCTTCTTCTGATGGGAATCGCGGAACTTCTTTAAGCTTTCCAGCTCTGCCAGAGCGAGATCCTGTTTATTCACCGAAGGATGCAGGAAATTGGCAATAGCGGTTTTAAACGCATCAATGCCTTTGTATTCCTTGGTACCGCTGTACACATCGTCCCGCACCTGCGCCAGAGTCTTACTGGAAGATCTTGCCGGGCGTGAGGTTTCAATGGTCTGACGGATTTCCTCCGCTTCTTTTATTGCCTGGATCAGCGTCCTTTGTGCATCAGGTAGATCGTTGCGGGATAGCAGGGTATCCAACTGATTGATATTCAGGCTTGCCTGGCTACTGCCGTAAGTCTCCGCCACACGCGCGACTACTTCTTCGGGTGCCGCAGTTTCCACTTCAATTTTCTTTGCAGCACGGGTCTCACGCATCTGCATAATCTGTGGCTTGATCTGGTTGAGCAACGCTACTTTGGCGTTCATTTGTTTGGTCAGTTCGGCGTATTGTTGCTTTTCCTGCGCATCCAGATTCTCAACACCTTTTTCTGTAAAGGCCGTCAATTTGTCGTTTACTTCCAGGGCAGCCTTGTGGGTCTCGTAATAAACGGCTTCGGCTTTGTTTACTGCTTCCTTGTTGTCCGTGAACTTGCTCAGGGCAGCTACGGCTTTGGCCGGATTGTATTTTTCTTTATTGGATGCGTCAGACCACTCAGCAATACGAGGATCATCGACCTCGACTTCGGCTACGTCTTTTTTGAAATCGTATTGATTGCGCGCATCGCTGCGGGCTTTATCTGCTTTGGTTTCTGTTTTAAGTTGCTTGAGAGTTTCCCGGGATTCCGGGGTACTGGTAATGATCTTTTCGGTAAAAGCTTTGGTCTTGTCCTTGGCCAGTTTGGTACCGAAAGCTGCCGTATTGATGGCGGCTCCTATGGGGCCGGCACCAATCCCACCCATGGTTTCATAGATAAGATCTTCTGCCGTGACATCCCCGATCGACTTGGAGGCAGCATATTCCGATGCTGGTTCACCGGCTACTTCACCGGCGTAACTGAGCGCATGACTTCCGAGTTTGCTTTTAAAGCTTCTGGCAGCCAGCGTTTGTCTGGCAGTATTGTTGATGAAGTCCTCAGTTACTTTTTTTACCGATACTCCCAGCTCGGCCGCCTTCGACGAAAGCATTGCCCTGGCTGCGTCGTCCATGCTGCGCACGGCCGCCTTGCGGGCAGCTTTCGTCGGAAGGCTGGCCATCTTGGAAAAGAAGCCACCCAGCGCAACATCCACAGCACCCAACACACCACCGTAAACCAAGGAATCCTTCTGTACCTGCTCGATCAGATCCGGATGTTTATCCAACAGCATCTGTACGTTGGCCGGTGTGTAAGCGAGTTCCTTTTCATCCAAGGTAGCCTGGATCTTTTCCACCATCTTGGACGAAGCGGCATCGGCAGCCTCGGCGGTGAACATACCGGCACCGGTAATAAAAGGGGCAGCAGGTGCTGCCCATCCTCCGGTTGCGGCGGTAATCCCTGCAGCCGCTGCACTGCCTGCTTTGGCACCTGCAGCCATGGAAGCCATGGAGCCTACAGATTCCGCTGCGACATCCAGAATACCCTTGGGATTATTTGCGAAGAGTTTGGCAGTAGCCACCACATCCCCGAATAAACCGCTTTTGTCCGTACGCTCGTTCCACAGCTTCATATCCTGGGCCAGTTTCATACGTTCCCTGGTCACGGGAGCTGCTGATTGTTTCTGCAGATAGGTAGCCACCTGGGAAGCGTAATTCTCATCGGGACGACCAACCAGGTCATCCAACATGGTAGTACGGGTAGCGGTACTTTTCAGAGAACGCTTACCTGTATCGAGAAGATTGGTAATGAAGCCGCTCTTGTCGGTAGCTTGCTGATCTTCGATACGCTGTTGGTTTAAAGGATTGAATTTGCTTTTCAGCGCAGCATCTTCCACCAATTGCCGATGTGCCGCACGGAACTCCTGTTGCATGGCAGCATCGGCATGCAAGTAGTCTTCGTCCTTGCCCATCAAACGCTCGAAGTCGAGTTCGATGGCAGCTTCCCTGTGCTCGTCGGGAATGTTTTTATCAAACCATTCCGGAGTATCTGATAAAACTCTTTCTGCCATAGGGATCCTTATTTCATTTCAGCACGGAGACTGTCTGCGTATTTCTTGCCAAAGCGTACCGCGATGCTGTCGAGGTATTTCTTCTGATCCTTGGCAGACATCTTTTTCAAAGCAGTAACACGTTCTCTACGGGTAGGAACATTGTCCAGGAGCTTCTTGGATCTTTCCTGTCCATCGCGGTATTTCTGCATCAGTCCTTTAAAAAAACCGATACTTTCTGTATTGCTCTTGCCGCCTACACCGTCCTCCGTAGGAGTAGTCGGTGTTGCGGTACCTTCCTGCAGCCGCTTTTCCGCCCGCTCTTTCACCGCATCGCTGGTGATATCTATTTTAGGAGGAGCATCGTCCGTAGTTTCGGTTTTTGTTCCTGCTGCCACTACGGAAGATGCCTTGTTATTACTGAGCCATTTGGCTTCGGCTTCCACACCGGCATCCCAGGTAGAGAAGGTTACTTCCCTGCCGGTGTCGTCATTACCGACATTGCCCGGGTTTTGCGTGCGGGCAGCTTTTCCTGTGGTACCGAAACTGGAATCCTGCTGCATCATCGCCATCAGCAAGCGCGGAGACACTTCGTATTTCTTGGCGTACTTCATGACCATCTCTCCGGTGATCGGGCTACCGGAGGATTTACCTTGAATGTACGTATCAGCCTGTTCCGCTGTACGAATGGCAGGAATACCGTTATAGATTCTCTGCACGTTTTGCTCGTGCTGCGGATCCGTAGCATGTTTCCCTATGTCTACCCCTGCGATAATGAACGGGCGGCTGTTACCGGTACCGGAAGCTGCCTGTCTGTTGCTGCTGTAATCCCTGTTGTAGGTGTCATCGATGTTCAGAGTACCTTTCACCCGCAAACGGGTAGCCTTGCCTGCCTCGGTTAGACTCTTGCGCAGGTTAGTGATATTATTTTCTGCCGACAGTTCGGTCTCAGAAACCCTGCTGCGTGCTTTGGTGATCTCTCCGATAAGGGCATAGCGATCCAGCATGTTCTGGCCAAGCTCCTCCACACGGGCATCCATATCATCTAAACCATCATCAGAGATGTTGTTACCAAAGAACCGATCACCTTCGTACACTTCGTTGAACGCAAGAGCTAAAATGGCATTAGCATCCTTGGCGTCAACTTTAAGGTCATTGATAAGATGGTCATACATCGCTTTGACCCGCCCGGTGTCATTACCCTTTCCTCCGAAAGTCCTTTCAACAAAGTTATTGACTTTATTGCCTATCGCAGCATGTACTGAATTACCCAAACCAGAAGCAACGATATTATCAGCAAGCTTGTAGGCTTCTTCGGATACACCGGTTTTTTGCAGAGCAGCCTGGGTATTTTCCAGCTTTTCCAGATTAGTCTTGGCTGCAAGCACCCTGCGGTCTCCGATGTTCTTTTCCAGGCTTACATAGTATTCGATGTTGTTGCGTTGATCGTCGGTCAGCTTCCGGCGTTCATCCAGAGCAGCGTACAACTTCTGCTTGGCTGCTTCTCGCTGGTCTTCCGGAAGATCTTTGGTCAGCATGACAATAGCCTGATCCGCAATCTCTTCGCCTTTTGTACTGACCTCGGCAAACAGGTTTGTTTCCCGTTCATTCGCCTGACGGGTTTGATCGATCTCGTAATCAGTGAAACGCAAAGCGTTCATATCCGCGAAATTCTGCGAAGCTTTAGAAACGATCTCTTCCTTTGCCCCTGCACTTCTTAAGGACTGCGCAAATGCCTGACGGGACTGCAGCGGATCTTTAATGGCTGACGCTTCCATAGCAGCAGTATTGATGGCATCCGATTCCATTTGCTGTTTTTCCGTAGCAAAAGAATCAATAACCTGATCCATGTTGATCATATTTCCGAACTGCTTCTGGATGGCCGTCTTGTCGATAGGTTGCGCACCCAGCCCTTCCTGCTGCAACTTGCCTTGCAGGTACTCCTGCACGTTCAGGGTATTGTTTTCTTTATAGATATCCTCGGTCTGTCTGAGCAGATCCTTTACCTGGGTAAAAGCGTTGTTTACGCTGTTGTCTACGGCAGATTGGCCGGCAATCATAGACTTGAAATCAGGAGAGCCGAAACCACCGTACTTGTCATAAAACGGAGTGGATGCTGCCATATCGCTCGCTCCTTATACGGTTTCTTTTGCGCCCCATTTGGCCATGTGTGCAGCAACACCCTGCTGCATTTCTTCGCTGTCCGTGGCGTATCCTTGTGCCGACAGAATGCGCTGCTGTTTGCCGGCCAGAGCTTCGTTGGCGGAACGTGCCGAGTTGGCAAAGTCTGTCTTCATCAGATTCATCTGGTCTTTGTAGTAACTCTTCATAAAGTCGTTCATCTTGGCTTGCTGGATGGCACTGTAAATTCCGGTACCAGCCTGCAACGCGCCGATAGCCAGATTGGCTCCCTTCATCCAGCCACCTTGTTTTTCCGGTAGACCCTGGTCTGGTGTAAAGCTGCTCAAGAAGCCTGTACCGGAAGACTTGTTGGCATTGGGAAACAGAGAGAAGCTATCCAAAGCCGGATTTACCCCATTGGCAAAATTGGAATAACCGGTGTTCCCTGCAACGTTTGCTCCGTTTAAAAAACTGAAAGCATTGGTCTGCGTACCACCAGGTATTGTCCATTGCGACATGCTTCTCACTGTATCGGTCAAAGAGGTATCGAGGGAGGGTATACTTGAAGTAGCCATGCGTGATCCTTTCTATGCGAAGGAATTAAGTCCGTACAAATCGGGCGTTAAGTCTTTTGTATGACGTAATCTCATATCGAAGAAATTGGGGATCTCGTCATGGATCGGAAACATCGAGTTATCAGGTAAACCCAGACAACGTGAGAAAAACGCTGTAGGATTTTCATTCGGTAGAATGCGTAATCTTTCTGGCTTTGTAAAGAGTAATGGATCAATATCGGCTTTCCACTGCAATAAATCTTTTATTTCATCCAACTCCTCCCACAAGCCGTCCATCTTTTCTGTAAAAGCGGCATAATTCTCTTGAATTTTGGCGCCGGCTTCCAGCAAAAACTCATTGGCGGAAGAAATTAGCGCCGACGAGATTTGCAGCATATAGCTACAAGTAGTCATCATAAATTCTGATGCTGTTCCCAGTAATCCAAAGCCTTTGGATGCTATAACTGCTGCAGTCATTGCAAGCATGGCACCAAAGATCCCCAGTTGTTCTCCAAAATTTTTTACTACAAAGCGTACTGCATAACTGATAGCCAAAGAAAGCAAGACCCCTTTGCCAATCAATGTTAAAGCAGCTACAACGCCTCCAGCAGCATAAGCGGCGCCAATTTTAGCCAAATAAGCTTGACCTGTCCATACTGCGATAACAATCATAACTACCATTACCAGAATTCTAAAAAACCCTTTCTGATACCATTTAACTTTGGTTACTTCATAGCTGTTGACAATAAGCAGCATAGTGTCTGCGTAAAAAGAATTCATGTCCTGCATATTAGCAAAAACGGTCCGAGAAAACTGATATTGTATAGGAATAATCAAACCATTTTCGTCTTCATTATTTTGGATATTTTGCAGGAAAACTTTATTACCCTTCCCTCTATAAATTGTATTGATCGTGCCCAGATTATACACTTCTACAGTACGTACCTGGGCAGCATTGATTTGCGCTCGAAGGACTAACTTGCGTCGTCCTGAGATAATAGTAGTTATAGTACCTAAAGAGGAATTATTGTAATGGATTGTTACATCATAAGGCTTAATTTCTTTAGTAGCGTATCCTACGCGTCCTATAACTTCATCAGTAACCTGAGATTTTATATAATCATAGCGTATATCCAAAGACAAACCATACTCTTTCAAAGAATCGGTTTCGCCTTTGAACAAGCGTGCCAGAGAGTTTGTGTCTATGGTAGTAAAGGGCTCATCGTTGTAATCGGAATTCGCCAATACTGCCAAGAATTCTGTTTCATCTGCACGCTGGTTTGCCATCAATTGGTGGAAATAACAATTTAAATAGAATAAAGAGGGAATATGCTCTGTCTGCACATTAACGCCGAACATGACATACGCATGATCAATCTCTTCAATATCTGGGTTTTTATTCAATTGGTCGCCTAAAGCTTCCAGTTTGAGATCCACTTTCTGCAGCAGCTTTTTACTGGTCAAATATAATTCAGTTTCGCTGGGCCGTGTTAAATCTTTATTGTTATAACGAAGAGGGATTACCGGCATATAGGTAGACGGCTCTTGCTCTACATCCGGGTGCAGTTCCGGGTACAAATAGGTATCCAAATGATAGACCCAAGAGATATATTCATTTTGAACCACGCCTTGTTGATCATATTTACGGTATAAAGTAAAAAGACAATCCCCTTCCCAAGTCATTCCTGTTACAGCGCCTGGTATAGCTGTTTCTTCTGTAATCGTTCCATCATCCACCCATTGATAAATGATATCTGTATTTGAACGAACAGGACGATAAATGTATTTTCGATAGGTAATCAAAGCAGTGACTTCATCTTCTTTAACTGTCACTGTATCAATTACAACTCGACGCTGATACTGCGAAGTATCTTCACCCCAATAAGAAGTAAATACCGTACCCTCTGGCCATACGGTTATTTCCTGCTCGATTGGATCAAAACCACGGACATTGCGCAGAAAAGCGGCAATAGCGAGTTTAGGCGTATAAGGCGCATACTCATAATCTGTAATATCGATATTATAGGGATAGCCGGTTTCGGCTAGAATGTGCGCTTTGATTTCGTTGCTGGTCAGCAAAGGCATAGCCAGGGTTGCCCCGGAAGGCAACCCCAGCTTGTAGTGATCCCGGGCGTAATCATACGCCCGTTCCATTTTGAGAAAGAGTCCTTGAGTGTATACTGTTAACAGATTACCGGTGATATTCTGCATGGATGCCACCGGCACACCGCTGGTCAGAATAGCTTCAATGATAGCATCACTGACAGGGTTGCTCATGCTTTCAACATCGGCCAAATGCATAGCCGCAGAAGATACCGTGATCTTCTTTTCGCTACTGAACAGACCCATAACAGTAGTCCTATCTACGCGTTAAATAATGGAGATACCCGCTTTGGCTTTATTCAGTACTGTGGCAATATCCGCATCACTAATGCCGGCCGGATCTGCCAGAGCACCATCGGTCGTTTGACGTACCGACCAGGTATCCACCATAATCTTGGCTAGTTTCTGTTCTGCATCTCGATCGAAACCATCGGTCTGTTTCTGGTACAAGGCTTTCTGCTTACCAATGACACCGGCGACTGTACCGGTAGAAACCAGATCGCTTACCTGCGCCAGTTCGGTTTCTCGTTTCTGGATCAGCAGGTTGACCTCTGCGTCGTTCTTGGAAGCCAACGCATCCAACTCACCAATCGTGCGGTTCGTGTCGTTTGTAGCCCGTGTGGTGTCATTGGCAGTACGGATGTTATCATTTGCCGTAGCAGCCTGCATCGAGACGATTTCGGCTGCGGTTTTATCTGTTTCGTTCTGGGTACGTGCTTCCTGGGCAGCAATATCCGCCGTGATCTTGCGGGTGTTATCCGCCGTCTGCGTGTTCTCATTGGCGATCTCGGCAGTGATCTTGTCATGGCTGTCTGTCTGAGCCAGATCTCTGTTGATGATCATGTTGAGATCATTGGCCGTAGCGGCCCGCAAACGATCTATTTCCGCGCGCATTTTACCCAATACCGGCAGCCTGCCAATAGGCGGTGTGTAGGTAAGGGAGGGATCGTAATGCGGCGATGTAGTTACAGGTTCCGATGCCATAGTACGTACTCCTATTAACTAATCGGCGGAATAGGCGTAACCTCCTGCGGGATATGGTTGAAACCAAGTCCTGCCGGAATATTATCGTCTGTGTTGGCCAGCTCAGTAACGGTTTGCTGACGGATTAAACCAATCTCCGCATTGATACGATGCACCTGCTGTTCGTTCAGCAGAAACTGGATGGAGGTCTGCAGCACCGCAGTTAATGCCCCGAGATACACGGTGCTGTATTCGTTGCCGGTAATCCGTTGCGAGTAATACTCCTCATCCAGGTGCAGTTTGACCGATTTCATCAACTGATCAAAAACGCCTTCGCCATCCACAGCCGCAGTGGTCAATGTCTTAAGCGGCGTAGCGAGGGTCTTCTTATCCTCGGTACCTATACCCTGTTCCTGGTTGGTTTGATCCAGGGTAGATACCGGCCACCCTGCCGGATTCATGTCTACCGGTTGCAAACGTATCGACATGGTTTACTCCAATCTGCTGGTTATCTGCCGCCGCCTTCTGCCATGAGCTGCCGCTGCTTCAATGCTTCCAGTTCTTCCGGGGTCAACGGAGGCAGGATTTCAATGGAGAACTCCGGAACCAGCCGGTGGCGTTTGATCTTCTTGTTACCCTGTTTTTCCTCATAGTGGGTCATGAACTTTTTATTACGCAGCACATCCAGAATGATCTGGGGAACATGCCAGCCTTGCTCGGCATTAAACGGAACGAACTTTTTCACCATGCCTATTTCGGAGTTGCCGGCAAAAATAAGCTCGCCTTTCAGTGCGCTGCTAAGAGGATTCATACTGGAGACGCGAATGCGAACCAGTTTGAGAGCTTTATCACGACGAGCCATTTTCTGCTGCAACGGGGTGGGTGCTTTCATGGGCTCTACCTTTGCGCCGGCTGCAGCATTTTCTGCATCCTGTATGGTGGCATACTCTTCCCCGGCATACTGGCCAAGGATGGTGGATTCGCTTGATTTGGGAGGATTTACTTTCTCCTCGATGCGTGCTTTCAATGTATCGATACCGATATTGGGACTGAACCGAATTCCCATGAGAGTGGCACGCTCTTTAAGCAGGGACAATTCATCTAACACAGGTGCTGTTTCTTCGCCTTCCAGGGTTGCTTCCGAGGTGTTGATGTCGTTCTGGAGTTGTTCACTCATTGCTGTTCTCCTGTCCTTGTCAGTGTCGGACGACCTAGTTAAAGGGCTCCCCTACACTTTGTAGAGGAGCCCTCCTCATTTATTTACCAATTATTACTGCTTGGCTACGGTTTTCAATACGGCAATGCGCTCACCGCGCAGTTTCATGAAGCCGTAGTACCACTTGATCGACATAAAGCCGGTTTCGCCGTAAGGATCGTTGGCGTAGGCTTCGGGCGATTCGGGCTTGGCATGTTTAATGGAGAACTTCACCGAGTTACCGCTGGTCTGGAAACCGATAGTGGTGAAGGCGGCATCCCCGACAACCAGCATCGGGAAAACATCGTAACGCCCGTTGGTGGCACGGTATCCGGCGTTGGTACCTTCGGCTGCACCGGCACCGGCAAAGTGCATCATCTCTGGAACGACTACGATGCGGAACTGACCCACGGTACCGATCTCGCCGTTTACAACGTTACCGGCATCGGCATAATGCGCTACCGGAATGAACGCCTGGTTGTCGAAGTAATCGACCATCTGTTCGATGGTCTGGATCAGCTCGGAACCGATGAACATGATACGGCCGCCACGGATGACGCGGGTATCGATCATGCGGGAACCGGAAATAACCTTGGTCTGTTTCGGACAGCGGTTGTTATCCAGTTCCACCGACAGACGGGACAGGTCACCGTAAGTGACTTCGGTAACGGCCCCCGACGCACCGGAGATATCGCTATCCTCTAAAGCGGTACCGGCGAAGTACACTACATCGGCTGCGTGGAGCAGGTCGATCTGCAGAAGATCCTCGGTGATCTCATTGGCACCGAAGAGCATTTCGCGGTTAATGTGCTGCTCCAGTTCGGCATCGGAATCGAAGTCCATCGATTCTTTGGTGTACTCGTCGAAGAAGCCGTATTTTTCGAGGGAGCCTTCCAACTCCACACGGGTAAAGCCGACACGGTTAACCCGTCCACCGGTTTCGGACAATACCGGCAGTTTGCCGACGATGGTACCAACGTCCTTGCTGGAACCGTACAGGTTACCGTACCCAGGCAGTACAGTAACACCCAAGTTAAGGGCCGTAACGGCACTTTTCTTGGTGGCATTCAGGTACTTCGCAGTCAGCGGCCCAACCAGGGTCAGAGTAGCGAAACCAGTACCAGCGGAATCGTCGGCACCGGCAGTTGCTACCAGAGTGGCGTCCACGTTGTCATTGATGGCGGCAGCTGCGGCAGCTTTGGAAGCATTGGCAACGGCCAGAACGTCACGGGGGTAAGTGACGAAGTATTCGGTGATGGCGATGGTCACACCGGACGCGTCAATACCCTGGTCAGTGATGTTGCGCTCATCCAGCATCGGAATGTACTGGTAGCGTTTGATCTTTTTGCCCATGTTCTTAGGCATGGACGTAGTATCCGCCAATGCCCCGAAATAGGTTTCCTTTTTCAGCTCGATAAGAGCCTGTTTGATAAAATGGTCAATCCGGATCTGAGTACCGATATCCGAAGCGGATCCATTTGCCGGATCCATATACTGTCTGGGCATAAATTATTCCATTCCGCCGTGAGGCTTAGAGATTCAATTTGTTGATTTTTTCAAACTCTTCGTCCGACATGGTGAGAGGATTGTAGGTCGTATTCTGCTTACCTGCGCCTCCTCCCTGTCGTGAAGGGCTTGCTGCTCTCTTACGCTCCTGTCGTGCCTTCTCTTCCTGCTGCTGTGCAGTGAGCGATCCACGGGCGGCCGGGACTTGGCTAGGCTGGTTTACCGCAGGAGGCTGCTCAGTGGCACCTTTGAACAATTTGTTCTCGTGCATGTGCGCCCCTACTCGCTGGTAGGCGTCCAGTTCGCTGACACCGGTCAGATTACCGATACTTCGTTCATAGGCTACAGCCTGTGCTACCTGGTCGAAAATACCGTTCTCCATGTGGGAGTTGATTATAGCAATCAACTCTGGAGTATCGGCAATGGCTTTTCGACTCTGTTCGTCCCACTTATTACCGATGACATCGAGAGTGCGTTCGTAGAACTGAGATTCACTGATATTGTTCAGTACCTCATCCAGAAGCAGCTCTTTATCATTGACGGTACGCTGTTGTGGGACATACTTGGTCTTGTCTTCCATATCAATAGAAAGAGGATCAATGTCACTGTCCTGTAACAGTTGCTTGATTGCCTCCGGTTTCTTTTGATGTAGGTCGATCAAGAAGTTCAATTTATCGTGGTTAAGTAGATCATGATTTTCAAGTAACTTCAAGGTTTTTAAAGATGGTTTTAAACCCACCATCTTTTTATGGTAATTGGCACCCATCTGCATCAGTTGCATAGCATCTGCGGCAGACTTGACTTTCATTACCGTACCATTGGCTTTAAACTCGGACATGATCTGTCTACCTATCGCAGCATACTCTGCGTCGGTCAGACCATTGTCAGGCGAAGGTATATCATCCGTGCCTTCTGCATTTTGTTCATCGGCAGACACAGGAAGAGCATCTTTCCCTTTTTGCTCCTCTTCCTCTTGATCCGTACCACCTGCAGTAGTGTCACCAGCGTCTTTATCCGCATTGGTGCCTACCTCGCCTTCGGCAACACCTTCCCCGTCATTTTCTTCCTCTTCGTCGTTGGTGTCTGCGGCAGTGTTCTGCGCATTCGTCATATCGAACAGAGGAATATCCCTCATAAAATCATCGTCGGACATTTCCAGCACATTGGGTTTTTCCGCCGATTCACTCATTGTTCAGCGCCTCTTTAAGGAGTTCTTCCTGCGTGGCTTCATCAGACGCCAATGATTCCTGGGCAGCCAATCCTTCGGAGACGATACTCACCAGAAATTGCTTGAATCCACCGACGGCAGTGATCTGCTGATCAAACAGCTTCTGCATGGCTTCCGACTGCATACCCGGATGTGCTTTCAGCATGACCTGGCGAATGGCATGACTTTCCAAGAAGCCTTTCTGGATAAGCTCTTTGAAATCGGGATTCTGTTCAAGACGCATCAGAGCGTCTTTACGCGCGATCTTTTTCTTTGCTTCTTCGATCTGCCTGTTGATGGCTTCGAGTTCCTGTGCTGCTTCGTTCATGTGTTACTCCTTTGTGTCCTCTTCCCTATTGTCGGGACAGAGCTATTATGCGGCAGAATTGCCTTGGGTTTTCTTAGCTGCTTTGAGATTTTCTTTCAGCAAGTTATTGGCATCCTTGCGATCCTGTGCTTCCATGCTGCGTTGATGATCCGTGCCGTCCATCTTGTGCATGTAGGCCAGATCCTGATTATCCGCTTCGGCCGTGTGCTTGCGACCTTTGGCTCCAGCTTCCTGGGCCTTGGCCTGATTAAGCTCTGCCTGGGAAGCGTCTTTTATACCACGACCCGGGGCAGCCTGTGCATCGGCAATGTGCTTGGCAGCCAATGCTTTTTCTTTTTCAATCTGTGCATCCAGCAACAGAATCTCTTTTTCCAGCTTGGCCTGTTCCATCGGATTGGGTTGCGGCTGGTAGGCTTCGATCTTGGCCGCCAGTTCCGGCATCTTGCGCAAACGGGCAATATCCGCCCAAATAATCTTGGAAAAATCCAGATCCATACTGGGCCCTGCCGTCTGCAGCATAAACGCCATCTCTTCAGCTTTACGGGCATCCTCTTCGGCAGTCGAGATAACCAAACGAATATCGTAATTGCCGGCCAGGTCATCACGGCGAACTTCAATGAACTTGCTGTCGGTAACCCGCACGACTTCTTTCTCAGAAAGAAATTCGGCGTTCATGGCAATGATCTTGCGTCCAACTTCGATAATACCGGCAGACAACCGGCGCAGAATACCAAGCTCCCTGCGTGCTGCGGCATCCAGGGCACTTCGGGCATTGGAAGCCACCGCACCGAGGGACTGTGCGGAGATTCCGCTATTGAAAGCTTTAACCCCGGAGATACTTTCCGCTTCCATGTTCTGCATGTTGATCATGTCAAAGACCGAAGAAGGCAATGCCGGATAGGTATGCTGGAAGACCCCCTGGCGAGGATCCACCGCAGCGTTGAATTCGTAATCCTCGCCGGCATTGAACTTGCGCTTATTGGTTACGTCCAGCATATCCTTGCGCATACCGGTCTGACTGTTGGCCGATTTGGCCATCAGGTCAATGGCGCCACGGGTAATGGCCCCGATAATGTCCTGATTATCCGCCAGCAATTCGCCATCGGGTTCACCGTGTACCGATTCACGCACCGGCATATACACGGCGGAAACGAACGGAGGACGCCTGTCCGGAAACGGATTAAGCTCCTTGCGGATACAGACATCCCCTACCCAGGAACACACAATTTGTTCTGTGGAGCCATCGCCATGAATATCCCATTCACCCCAATAGGTGAACACTACGAACTTCTTGCGTGGCTTGTCCTTGAAAGTGAAGATCGGCGGATTATCGGAAGCCACATCGTAATCAGGGGAAGCCAAGGCACTGGCTTCACCGTCCACCATGATCTTCTCCAGGTTGGTATACTTGCCGTCCTTTTTCAAAGTAGACAGCGAAGACAGGAATTTTTCTCCGATGAACGATGCCTTGTTGAGATCTCCGTTGCAGGAAGGATCGATGATAATATTGGTGCTTAAGGGTACTTCTACGGTTGGATTGTTTTTGGTTTCTACTTCACGGGTAACCGGTCTTTTACTTACTTCTATGGCGAACATAGCAATACCGGATTCCTGGAAGAGATCTAAAGCATGATCCAATCCAGGAGTGCTATGATCTGTGTATTCCTCGGCATTGCTCAGGCGAAGCTGCAGTAGTTGCATGTAGTATTCGGCCAACTTGCCGGTCTTGTCCTGCAGGTATTCGTACTGGGGTTCCATGCGGGTAACGCTTTCCACCAGGGATTCCCAGCCTACCTTGACGATAACGGTACCGATATCCACGGCATCGCGCACGTAATCATCGATGAACTTCACCTTGTTGATCTTGGTATTGAACTGATTGTTCAGCACGATCTCGTTTTGACGGGCACGCTTCACATCCCCGGCAGTCACCGGGTACACATTGAAAATATCCGGGGTACTCAAGAAAGGATCGGACAAAGAAGAATATCGCCACTCCGCCTGCTTACGGATCAGCTTCGGAGCGACATTGGAACGGTTCTTTCTCTTGCCACGTTTGGCTGCACGGTTGGCAAGCCAGCGTTGCACATTGGCTTTATGCTCTTCCTGGTCAAGGGAGGCATCATCAATGTTCTGTTTAAGATCGGCAATGGTAGGCTCATTGGCCCAGTCCGTCATCTTTCCTTGCTCACCAATGAACATCGTGGGCTTTTCTGCTAATGCGGTGTCAGTCATAGTTTTTCCTTAGAAGTCCACTGGATAAGCGGGGAGTTAGATAAAACAGCGCCAGATCCGTATTCTGTTACTGTGTCAATCCAGAAGGATCCCACCAATTCCCTGGTATCGTCGGTACTCGATTCTGTCAGAAGCTGCCCACGGAACTTGTACGTGTGTGCCTGCTGATCGTAAGCCAGCATAATATCAAACGCTTCTGTAAGCGTATCCGGATTGTCGGCAGGGAAGTTACGGTACTGCATGGCGATATTCGTCCATGGGCCTCCGTCCACCTGTATCTGTACGAACATGGCTCCCGCAACAGCCGGCGCCTTGTTGTTCATCAGGGTAATGGTGCCCTTGACGCGCAGGCACATACAGACAGAGGATACCGTGGCTGCCGATTCCGCAGTAAGGACGTTCAAGGGAGGGCCGCTTACCGCTGCAGGAGACCAGTTCAACGGAACGGCAACCGGTACCGACTTTTCCATAAAAGCCGCCTTCACCGTAAACTGCCGATTGACCACACCACCGTGCCCGTAGAACAGATCTTGATCCGGAATCTCCATGTAATCGATGCAGTCAGGTTCCTCGCCCACGCAGTTATGCTTAATGTAAATCTGTTGCCCGGGTGCCTGACTCATACGGATAACGGGTAGATAGATAGAGCTTTCGGCATCCAAGGTAACGACATCGTTATGCGCCGCATAGCCGGACTGTTCTTTGGTGTTGCGTGCCAGGGTAGGGATGCGTTCCAGTTCCGCGATGAGATCCGGATGTAGTTGATCGCGTCCGAGGGTTTGATTGAGCAGGGTCAGCAGCAAAGCGGCGGTAACAGTTTCCCCGTAGTTGATAATAGGGCCCCTGCCTCCACCTTCCAGAGCCAGTACCTGCAAACCGGCATTACCCAGGAAGCATTCAGGTTCTACCTTGGATTGTTCCAGTACCGGTAACGGCAGAGAAACATCACCGATAGGCTTCTGCAGCAGCAGCTCCTGCTTACCACCGGCATGAACCACGAACACCTTTGGAGGTTGCTCAATGGTCTTGACGGCAGTAATAACGCCTTTATCGATGAGGCAGGTAGACCGAACTTCCATCAGCCTCTTTCGCCTTTCACCGTCACGGTACCGTAAACCAGCCCGTCTACCTTACCTGCAGCCGTGGTCAGCAGCAGCTTGTAGCTGCCGCTGTCGAAGGACAACTGCTGCGTGATCTCGGCATTGATTTCCACCTTCACACTGTTTGAGGTCAGTTCTATGTCACCGTTCAGCAGTGACAGTTCAAGCAGATGTGTGCGTGCCTCGTTTCCGTTTTGATCCCAGGGCTTGACCACCACCAGGGTTGCTTCGGTGTATAGCGAAGCGAAGTCCACGTATTCCCAAACAAACCCGTAATACTCCAGGTTCTCCGTATGTGTGCGTTTCAGATCGGCAGGGCCGTTATGTACAGCCGGATCGAACAGGTAGTTCTTCACCTGGGAAAGCAGTTCCACCTCGAAGGATGTACCGCGCCATATCAACAGATCCAGTTTTGCAGGAATCATTTATACCCACCCTTCCCGTGCAAAGCGTCCTTCATCCCTGTCCTCTTCCTCCACATCCAGACCGTAAAGCTCGATCTTCTGGCAGGCCAGTTCATACTGCTGAAAGTAGGCCGAGCTTTTATCCGCAGTGGCCGTCGAGTTGTTTGCCCCCATCGGACGGAACTTCCTGGCGGCGGTGTAATACAAAATGGCTTCAAGGAAAGTAGGCGGCACATCGATAACACAGGTGTCTACATCGAAGGTGTCGTCCAGTACAGGCAGAGTAGGATGGGCTTGATATACGATATTGAGCTTACAGGCTTCCTCAACATTGGTGATTTTGAGGGTATTCATTGACTTCTTGCGTATATACGGCACACAAAGCCCATTGTTCATACGGAGACGGATACCTTCTTCATTGAAGACATCCTTGATTTCGATCAGGTTTATAGGGGCATTCACCCCTAATTCATGCTCGATATACAGATCTTCCGTAGTCTCACCAGGGAATGCCGTACTTGCAGAACTCAGGATATAAGTAGATCTGGTCGGTGTAACAGAAATGACCAGATCTTCTTCAAGCAGTTTGAAACGCTTATACAACTCGATAACTGCCAGATTTATTTGCGGCAGGATGCTTCCATATTCCGATTCGTTTATACGTCCACGAGAGTCTTTCGCCAAACTCAGGTTGGAAAATTCACCCGTAGCCAGCAAAGAAAATAACTCTTTCAACGAAATCATAAAGGATCCTTTGTTATATAAGCCTTATTTTGCTACACAACATACGAGCTTAATCCACCTTCGTCAAGCCTTTCTTCATCCATCTCCCAGTAACCATCTCCGTTCTTTTTAAGCTGAACTGCTTCCGATGGGCGCCATGTAGTAAGAGAGCCAAGCTGCGATATACAGTCCAGACAGTCATCATGCTTGGATTTGAATCCTGCCTGCGATACCAGACGCAACTGCGTCAAACATTCTTGGATCATCGGCGTTTCTTGTAATTCAGTAGGAAAGTACATCAGATGGGTTTTGAACCATGGCACCACGATATTGAAGCGCACCATCTTATTGGTATTGGGACGAATCCCAAGTTGATTACCGGTCTTATCCGAAGCGATATTAAAATAGATGTTGCGTTCCAGCATCTGCGCCTGGATCCAAGGGATGAATCCTCCCTGTTGCCCGGAGATCTCGATACCTACCGATTGCGGCATATAAAGCTGGGCCAGACGAAAGAGATCTTCCACATTCTTGTCCATGGTTTGGCGGCGACAGATCCCGTCCACCAGAAACCAGAAGCCCTTATGGTTCAGGGCCCAGACAAAGATAACGGAGAAGTCGGCCGATTGTTTGCCGCTGGTAGCGAAGTCCGTGGTGATATAGAAGTTGAACCAGTTCTTATGCTGCAGCAAGGTCGATCGGCCGTACCACAGGATTTCGCTATCCAGGATCAGGCGATCATCGTCACTCATGATCCGCAGCATCAGTTCCTGGTTGAAAGCCGATACCTTGCCCTGCGCCTTGGCAAACTCGAACTGCGCGCGCACGTAGTTGTAATTGAAACGATCCGGCCACGCCCCTTTGAATTCCTCTTCACTGCACGGGAACTCGTTGCAGATGGGATACACGTTGACCTTGTAGGCTCCGGATTCCACCGCCTTGTACAGTGGATCCCTGGCGTTAAACGGTGTACCCGACCAGATGGTTTTGGATCGGGTCGGATGCAAAGCGTAGTTGACAGCCTTGTTCACTGTATCTTCCACCGAGGCAATAACTGTATCCGAACGGGCATCCTCGTCCGAGATCAAGTCGTCCAGTACCGCCAGTTGGGGGCGCTTACCCATTTCCTTGGCACCACGGACTCCCGTGTTGTGGGTACGGAAGTATTCCCCGGCCAAAAATTGATGAGAAGGGCTATCAATGGCGATACATTGACTAGGCTCATCGGTAATTCGCCGAATATCTACGACGTTGCAGTTGCTCCAATGTCTGCGATCAAAGACAAAACGGCCCGCCTTACGAGGCAGACGGAAAGGATTCATGCCCATCCAGATTTCAATATGATAAGCGTTGCTTTTAGTATTTTGTGGTTTAGCTTTGCCTCCCAAACTACGAACCAGACGAGCCACGTCATCTGTCAGTTGTTTGGACGCTGAAACAAAGGTAATACGTCCTGAACCGTAAATAGAGCCGTCGGTGTCCAGCAAACCCTGCAACAAGGCTAGGCGTTGCTCGATAGATCCAAAGTAGTAGGCGACAGGAATGAACTTGTTGTTTCCGTGGACGTCTAGCTGGTAATCCCGGAGTTGTTGGTTGATTCCTTTGATCGAGTAAGTGATAACATTGGGTCGGCGTTTATCTGCGTAATCCTCTCCCAACATGTAAGGTACCTGGGTCCGGTAATAATCCATGTCCGCTTTGTCCCCGGTAAGGACGACGCCACTGGCTTTTTTCTTAATGGAACCATCACCGAGAAGCAGCCCCATTGTATAGGGATCGATCAGATAAGCATATTCAGGGTATTGCAAAGGCTCTGTATTGCGAATTTTCATTACACATTTATTGGAAGTACCTTTATGCTGCTTGTTACCAATCTTCGCATGTGTCCAACCAAGCTCAAGTAATTCTCTGGTGGTGAGGTTTTTATCTTCCCATTTAGCCAAGTTATTTGGATCGGTATTAACTAATACCGAATTGACATGGTCTTCACTCACCTTCAGAGTACGTCCATCTTCCAGCACAATCTTGTACATAGGTTTATGGAAGATTTCCGATTTGGCTGTAATTACTGCCGGCATCCCGTCTGGTCCGTAGATTCGATCACCTACACTACAGGAACCAATAGTAGTGTACCCACCTCCCTCCGCGTAAAGGCGGGTATCCAGTGCCAATGCCTTTGCCCCGTACCCCTTGACGATAAACCGCTTGCCGTCGGCGTTGATAAACTCCCAGCGGATATCGGTGAACTTGATGACCGGTACGAAGGTCTGCATGAATTCGCTGTTTTCCCAGCGATACTCCAGGTTCTTGCGCATGTTCTTCACACCGTTCTCAATGCTGTCTGATACGTAGATCGCCAAATCCACCGTACCGAATCCCGGGATCTCCCCGTAAGTAGCGATATACAGAAACAGGTATTCACCCATCAGGGTGGTCTTGGCCGAGCCACGAAAGCACAGGTTGATAACCTTTGGATCGGGACCATGCACGTTATCCAGCATTTTCAAGTGAATCACCGGTGAAGTATTTTCTTCACCCTGCTCGCCATTAACCAATTTGATAAAGTTGATGAATTCCAGGGCGAAAGAATCCGGTATATACAAGGGATCCTCTGAATAATCTACCTGGTTAAGCCATTCAACAACGGTTTGCTTGACGTACTTAATCATTTCCTTAGTTGCCATGCGGGTCGTCTCCGGTGGTGGAACTGCCAATAAGTTTGGCCTCGGCTATGGCCCTGGCAGATACAGAACCCGACTCGATCATCTGTCTCTGCTGACGGGCCAGGGCCATGGTAGTTTCCCGCAACTGCTGAATGGTGTGGTCTTCTTTCACCGACATATCCAATTCTATCTTCTTGGTTTCTGGCGGCTTGAGCGTAGCAAGCAGATTGGCAGCGGCATCGCAGCGTACCTTCTCGCTCCTTGCTGATCGCATCAGTTCAGCCTGGGCATTGATCGCTTCCTGATACAGCGGCGCATTCAGGATATGCGTGGGTACCAGGGTCTGTCCCATGAGTAGTACCACCAGCTTGCTGGCGTTGTAACGGGAAGCTACCGCCGCAATTTCACTGCGGGAAGCTCCCCTTCTATTGGCTGCATTGTACCGATCGGGAAAGGTCTTGGCCCAGGCGGTGATACTGCTGTCTCCAAGCAGCTTATGGCTTACGAATTTAACCGCATAGAGGTAGGAATCCAGTTTGAACTTGCCTTCGTTCATCACGGAAGACAACCCCACCACATTCTCCCTGAATACCGCCGCCACCTCGGTATCCGCGATAACCGTATTGACTTGATTCAACAGTTCCTTGGAGATGTTCTTGCGCATCTGCGCAGGCATCGCCTCCTGGAACTCTTCTATCGTGATCGGTTCATAATGCGACATGACGACTCCCGGGATTACAGTAAACTGAGCAAACGATCGATATCACTGGGCATGTGTCACTCATTTCACACTTATCGATTTCGCCACTCACTGGCTTTATTACCTTTCTTTTTAGGCACAGCACATTGTTGCCATAGATATACCGCTTCATCATGCTCGGTACATCGGATCAAATACGGGTTAATCATAAAAGACTTTCTCGGGTCTTGAAAGCGATAAATGCGTTCCGATCCAGGAATAACGATTTCTTTCTTCATCGATCGGATCAAATCCACATTCTTAAGCTCACGAATACGGCGGCTCAATACTTCTTTATCCGTCTTTGACATAGCCTCCGAATCATCGTACTGCGTAAGGTTGTTGCTTTCCGCACGCAGGTACTTCAACTTATTGAATACCGAGAAAGCCCCTTTACTCACCTGATCCAGCAGATCAAACACATCTTTTTCTTGCATACCGCTTCTCCGTCTCTTGCGGTTGGTCAATGGCCCTATTGCCGAGAACTGTCCCACAATTCTGTTACCCGTGCGATTTCGTATAACAGCTTCCGAAGTATTTCCATCAAATACGACTGTTTGTGGTTTACATGCTATATTGTTCATGATATATACCTTCTCACTCGTTCCCAGTAATACCTTTAGGTCGGCTGTTCTCCGCAGCCGGCCGTTTTTTATTTCTGCGTTAACCCACGATCATCCAGTCATCGGCCAGGATATCGCTCTGTGAAGCCAGCCACATCTGATGTGACCCGTCGGCACAACGCATTTGCAGATACGGTCGCACCTTGAAAAGATCACCTTCTTGCAAACCAAAGGCTTCAGCTGTCTGCTTGTTGCAGGGAATTCCCTCCGGGTACCCCTTCTGATAGACGACAAACATCCCTTTACCATTCCAGCCTGCCCGGGTGATCTTACGCCCATATACCCTGGCCGCTTCGATCGCATGACCAAAGGTCAGCCCTGTTGCCGGCCGATTGGCTTCCTCAAACTGGGCTTTCGGGCACCAGCTCTGGTAGCCATCCGGATATGTCACCAGATAGCCCTCGGTAGCCGGATCTTCGTTTTCCGGCATTGTCCACCCACGGAACTTGTTATACTTACCCAGCAGCATAGGCATAGCTTCGACGCATTTCACCCCAATGTACTTCTTCATCATGGTAGTCTCCTCGAATTGTTTTTGTGGATTGTGTTACAGAAAAGCCCGGAGGGTGTTGCGGTGAAGGTGGGGGTTTTATCCCCGATGCTTTCCCATCCCTCCGGGCCTTTGTTTCCTTGCCGGAAGCACCTTCTCCACAACAGTACCCAAAGATTCTCTTTTGCGCAAGCGGGCTTCCACACTTTTTGTAAAATAATTACAAAATCACATTACAAATCCAGCTCTTCCATCACCTTCTTGTTCATGTTCTTGCGATCGTTGATCGCCTTGGCAGTGGACTGGATCGAAGCAAAGGGCTTCTTCTTTGCCGGTTGCTTAGAGGCCGAGGTACTTGCGGTTTGTTTTTTATTGCCGGCCACGGACATACTCCTTGATAGAGGGAAATAACCAGGAAGCTTACTTGCTTCCTACAGAAAGCTTACGATACAACATCAAATCCTTATCCAGCTCCAAGGACAGTTTCCTGGCCCTGACACCGGCCGCCTTGTTCGGTTTCAACGCCAAACCGGCTTCTGCCCTGAACTTGTCCATATTCGCATAAATACGTCCCAGAACGGATTCTACCGTATCTTCCTGCACTTGACCTTCTGCCATACATCTCTCCTTTTCGGCACATCGATTTTAAAAATAACCCGTGGTTAACGAACGTACTTCTTGTAGCATTTTTTGTAAATAGTTTGCAAGAAGTTTCTTACATCTTGTACTATATTTACAAAATCTATATCCATAAACCATTGAAATCATTCAGGAATATCCAGATGGCATGACCATAGATTATAATCTGACACCGTTTTTATTACAGATTTAACCTATATCTCGTCGGTCTTACGGCACTTCGTCGTCGCAAGCTCCTCCTCATGCCGCAGACCTCCTCGATACGACCAGGGGATTCGTGAAAGATAGTCGCGCGTTTATATAAGCATACTCTAAGGATATATGATGAAATACTGATCCCGAAAGATGGGCATTTTTTCGATAATTAAGTACGATGTCAGTACTATATAGCTGGAGTTCAAAAACGAAATCTCCCCCCCTACCCTTGGAGAATTTCGCCCTGCGTTTTTCCCTCCACCTTTTATATCCACTGCATGACCTCGCTCCGCTCGGTCACAAATCCTTCGTGCCTATCGGAACAATCCCGTTCCATTACTTCCCTGATCAGGAGGCCCATCATGGCACAAGTCACTACTTCCGTAACCACTCCGAAGAAAGCTACCCTTCTTCCCGAGTTCATCTCCGAGTTCTTCCTGGGTCTGTCCGCACTCTGTCGTATCTTCCGCAAATCCTGCGAAGGTATCGAATCTGTTGTCGATGGTGGCGTAGAAGTAACCACTCTCATGCTACAGCAGCAGAAACAGAACTTACTCGCTAGTTATACTCCACCTAATGAATAACTATCACCCTCCCAGCAATGGGAGGGTTTTCCCTTTTACACAAAACATTACACCTATACACATACACCTGAGATAGTATCTTACAAAGTAAGAGTTAACTTCTCACATCCCTGAAATCCTTCCTATCTATCGGAAGTATTCAGATAGTATCACTCACCCTTTCCATAAGGAGCATACCATGTCCAAGCAACAGCGTTCATTCCCTCTCGTTGGTGTCGATGTCCTTGGTAACGAAGTCAAACTGTCCAAGAATGTTGTAGCATTCACCGGTCACAACGACCATTTCAAAGTGATCCGTACAGACGATGAGCGTTTCATTCGGCTGGTCACTCCCAACGGTACTTATCCTCTCCAGAAGCACAAATCCCTGAACATCTATCAGGGAACTTGGGGACCTGCCAATGATCGCAAGATGCACATCTCCCTCAAGAAAATTGTGGGTGAGCTGATCATCTGGTAAATCGATGCACCGGAAGAGAATCCCAGCAGACGACGAGCGCAAGCGAGGAAGGCTGCGTAGGGATTCTCTTCTACCATTCCATTAAATAGGGGGTCCGTTATGAAAGTCATAGGCGTCAGTAACTTTGCTCTGGAAAGCGTATCCGACATACTGATCTGCGAGAGTGTCAGTAAGCGCAACGGTAAACGCTTTGTTGAGTTGCTTAATCAGGACGGAGAAGAACATGCCACATATCATTACCGTCTCGTGGAAGACGACTACAAGCTGTATGTATTTGAACCTTAACAAGGAACTGAATTGTCATGAAAAAGACGTTATAGAACACATCAAGCATATAGGAGAGTAGTCTACTATGAAAATCATTGAAATACCTTTTGAGAAATTACCCGAAGAGTACCGCCAAGATGTCCTTGATGGGTATCTGTGGGGATGTCAATGCGGCGAGTCCTATCAAACTCAGGAAGCTGCAGAGAACTGCCGCAACTGCCGTAAGTACCTGGAGCATACTCCGGATACCGTCTATTTCACCCCTAAACCGAAAGGAAACTGATTATGCTCAAGCGTATCTGGAATACCGATACTGTACTTTATGTCCTTACCGTTATTATCTTCTTCCTTATCGGAGTATGGAGGTAACCATGTTACTCATACTGCTGCACAGCTTTATGCTACTGATATCCATCCCTGTCATCTTCGGACTATTCTTTCTTATCTGGTTATCTATCGAGAACTAAAGGAGCCTTATCATGACATTCAATCTGACCTATCATGCCTACTGTCCGCGCTGTCGTGTAAAGACCAAGATCATTGTTGGTTTCTGCAGTTGCTGTGGTAAACACGTACCGTTGCCCAACAAGCGGTAGTTACTTTAATCCCACATCAGGAGGCTATCCAGCATGTATGCACCAAGCGATGCACGCATCACTGTGCGCAAGAACAATAACGAAGTGGAAGTGGAAACATCCGAAGGCATTTCCGTATTGAAACCGGGACAGTTCGTGTACAAATGCTACGACTGCCAACAGGTATTCATCGGTGATATGCAGACTACGGGATGCAAATTCTGTGGCTACATCGCCTTAATGCCACAGCTCTACAAGGAATAGCGATCTATCGGGGAAGCCTGTTGTTCGGGCTTCTCCGTTTGTTTTTTATAAAGTCAAAATCCTTCTTGCGTATCGGAAGCAACACAGATAGTCACCATTAACCAGTCAAGGAGGTTGTATGAAAACCAGGGTAATCCACATTCGTAATAAGACGGGACATCCTAATGAGGTGTACATAGGTCGCGGTGGCCCGTTCGGCAATCCTGTGCCTATTGGTAAACGCTGTCCTCGTTGCGGGGCTGTGCATGATAGACAAGGTTGTCTGTCTTGCTATACCGACTACCTGCACGAACGGTTGGAGAATGATCCACCGTTTAAACAGGCTGTGCTCGGGTTGAAAGGCAAAACGCTGGTGTGCTTCTGCAAAACCATTGGCTTGCCATGGCGACATTCTGGCGAACTTTGTCGATAACTACCCAGGGGGAGAATACCATGAATAAAATTACAAAGGGCATCCGTGAATACGACTGGATTGCTATCATTGGATCCAGAGAACCCACCGAACAACAGGAAATCGAGGTTATCAAACTCATCGAGCAACTCGATCCATCTACCGAGGCAGTCATCTCTGGTTGCGCCGAAGGTATCGATAAACTGGCTCTGATGACTGCCCAGAACCTTGGTATCAAGACCATCGGCATCCTACCATGGCCAAAGTATAATATGGATATCCAAACATACTGTGATTATAAGGTATGTCTGGATGAACTGAACCCTTTTACAAGAGATATGGCGTATTCTTCGGTGAAGAGGCTTCATCCAGCTGCGGATAAGCTATCACAAGGTATGGTCAAACTGCATGCCCGTAATTACGGTATTATCCTCTTCGCTGCCAAAGTTATTGCGGCGCCAAGCAGTAAACCAGGAGGTGGTGGTACCGGGCAAGGTATCCGTATTGCAGAAGAATTACTGCTACCTCTAACCATCATCAAAGCCTAATCCCAGAAAGGGGGCCAAATACGGCCCCTTTTCTATTAACCAAAGGAGACATAGTATGCACAAATTGTATTTGATATTGATCGTCTGCATTACATTAACTGGTTGCGGAGTTGGTTACAGCTATCCCGAAGGCGCTACCTCTTACGAAAAGTGGCAGATCGATCGTTATTACGAAGATCGCCTGCAGCAACAGATAAACAACTTCAACCGGCAATACAGTCCCACGCAACAGAACTGTTCCTATCTCAACGGCATGCTCTACTGCTGGTAACCGCACCCATTCAAGGAGAACTGTATGATACGCCACGGAAAACCACCGTACCTGGAGTGTTCCAGTAAAGGGGATAAACGTTTCTCTGCGTTCTATGCACGGATCAAAGGAAGAGGTAATCAACGCATTGAAGATATCTACCAGGCTGCCAAAGTGTTTGAAGACGGTACCACCGGTCTTTGCTGGAAACGGGCCAAGGGCCGTAAAGCGATCAATCAGGAAGAAGTCACGCAACTTTACAGCAAGCTCTGGGATGAATATATCGCAGAAAATCCTGAATTGCTGCACGTCTTGCATCAAGCAACCGGTGTGCAAGACCTCTTCGGCCAACCCAACCATTGCTGTCAAGCCACGGAATTATGGAGAATCAGGAATATGAGCCAAAAGCCGGATAAATCGATCGAGGACTACGAGTGGGTGGCCATCATCGGATCCAGAGAGCCTACCGAAAAACAGGAAATTGAAGTCATACAACTGATCGAGCAACTGGATCCAACTATCCAGGCTATTGTATCCGGCTGCGCAGACGGCATCGATAAGCTGGCATTGACGACCGGGCAGAACCTTGGGTTCAAGACCATCGGTATGTTGCCATGGAAATCCTACAACGAAGAGGCGCAGCAATACTGTGATTTCAAGCTGTGTCTGGACGAGCTAGACAAAGATGTAAGACTGGCTGCCTATGAATCAGTATATGACCATCATCCTGCGGCCGAGCGCCTTTCCAACGCCGCCATCAAACTGCATGCACGCAATTACATGATTCTGCGCTGGGCTTCGGCAGTAATCGCAGCTCCGTCCACCAGGGCGGGAGGCGGTACCGGACAGGGTATTCGCCTGGCTCAGACACTGAATAAACCGTTAATTATCATCAAACCTTGAGTAATTAAGGGGAGTCTATTCTGTAGACTCCCCTTAATAAAGGGTTTACCTTCTTCTTTTAATAATCTACTGTGAAACCCATGTGCCATCTGCTATTAAGGAGGAATTTTCGTGAGCAAAACCAACAAGAAAAGCAGGAAATACGATGAAGAATCCATGGTCAAGATGCCCTGTCTCAAGTGCGGTATTATGGTTGAAAAATACCTGCATCCGGACAGTATACGGGGCTATCGCATGTATTGTCCCGATCACGCACCCGAACGACGCAGCCATATCGAAAGGGAATGCGATACTTCTGATTCCAGTGTCCTGTATTTTGCCCATCGTCTGTTTCTAGAACAGGGCGTATCTTCTCCGGTGAAGATTTATCGTCCCGGGGATCCTGAATTTGACGCCATCGCTGCCCAGTGCAGCAAACCCACTCCGAAAAAAGACCTGCCCTTCTACGATCCCTTCGAGCACAAAAACTTCTATGACAAACGTGACAAACTTAGTTGATCCAAGGAGGAAATCACATGGCTCACGGTAAGAATGCGGCAAAGCGGCATACTAAGCGATTCCGTAAAAGGCACAGAACCGGTTTTACCTTCTGGTTCTTTAAGCATCTTTCCGGTAAATACGAACGGCGTAGAAGCCGCAGACTAGAGCGCATGACCCTCGAAGAGCATGAAGCCAATTAAATCTACACCAGGTACGGAAGGTCTTAGGGCCTTCCGTTACCTGCCTTAAAACCTACACAACACCTACACCCACAATCAAAATCCTCTTTGTCTATCGGAAGACTCTGCATGTCGCAGGGCCCACTTAATCCATATCAAGGAGGATTTACCATGTCTAACACTGCTACTGATACCAAACCCGCTGTTGCCGCCACCAAGTCTGCTGCTTCCAAAACTCCCAAGAACAAAACCAAAGACAAAGCTGTTGCCTTTGTCAATTGGCGTATTGCTGATGCCAACGGTGAAACCCTGCTGCGCTCCAGCAAAGGCTTTCCCATTTTCGACAACGAGTTCACCACGCTGGAAGAAAAGGCACTGGTTGCGCTGGCCAAGCAGAACGGCGATACTGCCACTGTCGTTGCTGAACTGCGTATCATGATTGCGCACGAAAAGCCGGAAAGTCTGGACATTTCCAAAATCAAGGTATTGCCCAAGAAATAACCTCATCCTACGGGCTGATCTCTTCGGAGGTCAGCCCTGTTTCTTTGGAGGACTTATGCAACCAGAAGTAAAATGGCTTATGGATTATCTGGATAACCACCCCATGCTGGATGAGATGAAAGAGGCTTGTCATCTCGCCTTTAAATGGGCACACACCACATACAGTTACGATTCCAAAAATAAACGCATCCAGGAATGGCGCAGCCACATGAAACCCTGCGACACGCCCTTCTACGAAGTCATGTGCCACATCTTCATCGGTACCCTGTTGCATCCGAACGGCATGACCTATCAGGCCATGATCGGTTACATCTCCGGAAACGTGCAGTGCGAGAGCCCTCTGGATCGCGCTAAATGTGCGGCCGAGATGATTGCTCTGGCATATCAGGCAGACTTAATCACCGTTACCCGTGTCAGTGACAAGACCCTATTGGTGTCTACCGAGTTTGTCCTGCCGGTGGAAATCCCGGCCTTCGGTAAGCATTTGCCTCAGTTCAAGCGCCCTGCACCGGTGGACTTCATTCCTATCCTTGGATGCCGGTTCAAACAACATAACGAGGACATCTGCATCGAGCATATCGATCGCATGAACGCCATCCCTTTAAGGCTGGAAACCAGAGTCATCGATGCCATGGAAGAGTACCAGAAAGCCGTGCCTGAGACGCAGGAACAGGAGGAAAACTGGGAAACTTTCAAAGCCAGCTCCGCCGAAGCATATCAACTGGTCAGGGACAAAGGGAACCGGTTCTTCCTGCACCATAATTATGATACGCGAGGCCGTTGCTACTGCTCAGGATATTATATCAATTACCAAGGATCGCAGTTTAAAAAGGCTATAGTTCAGCTGGCTGACAAGGAGATTGTGAAACTATGAAACAACCACCACTGATGAAAATACATCGTGTTGACGATGGCTTCTCCCGTATTATCTATTCCGGTAAAAATCCAAAAGGAGAGACCGTCTACTACGCTATTACGGCATGGAGAGGCGAATACACTATCCAACGTCTCAGCCAAGACGGTGAAGCCCAATGCAACGCCACGGCCAAAATCCCTCTGAAAAAGCTGTTCGAACTGCCTACAGGCATGTCGGATCTCTGCGTCGGCATCCGCAACTTCATTGAAAGGAATTGAGATATGAAAAAGTATCGGGTGTTTATCACCATCGAAGAGGAAGACACCAGGACCGATGACTATGAGCGAGTGTACGACGAATGTCTAGGCACCTTTGCCTCTCAGGAGGATGCTTATGAACTCTGCACCGCTATCCAGGAAACCTACCTGTCCTAAAGGAGAAAGCCATGAAATGTTCCTACTGCGGAAATACCCTGTCCAGCAGACGTGTACCCACCGGTAAAACAGGGCCGTACTGCAAGCCCTTGTATGCCGAGCAGAGTTACTGCCCCTACTGCGAATGGAAAGGTAATACTGGCCCAGGAAAGTGGCTGCGAGACACCATCATCATCATTAACCAAGGAAGGCGGTAATCATGTCTGAACACCTCTATCAATTGTGGTATGCAAGCAAGCTGCCTCCAGGCACCAGTGTTGAGGTAAATGGGCCGTGGGATACCTACGGTTATGTGCTTAAACACATCCGCACGGAACCCGATGGCAGAGAACTGCACCTTATCCGTGGAACCGGAAGAACCTGCCGTGGTTCTTCCGCCGTAAAAGAAGCATAACAGGAGAATAGCCATGCAACACCCATGTATCCATGGAATAAAACGCGCGCCCTTTGTTTCCGAATGCACTATCGGTAAAGGTAATGCCGGCTGGAAATACTCGCTGGCGGGGATCTGTCCATGGCAGTGGTACTTCAAAGATTGCCGCTACTACGAACCAAACCCAAAATATAAGGAATGATGATATGAATACCTATACGCCGATTGAATACTTGAAAATTGACATTGGAAATATGTATGGACTCGACAAGAAGAGCTTCCGTCAGCGTATTGCATGGGTAGACAGTATCAAGAATCTGCGCTCCAAAACCGATCAGGCAGAAAGTCCTGCCCAGTATCTGGCCGCTGTCCTGGCACTGGAAGACGCTTTGGCTGGTCGTCCCACCGGTCATCTGGTCGGATTGGATGCCTGCGCTTCGGGGATCACCATTCTGGGGATCCTCACCGGCTGCCACACCACCTGTCGCAATACCGGAACCATCGGCCAAAAACGTATGGATATGTACGGGGAATGCACCAAGGAAATGAACCACCTTCTTCATGGTGAAGTAGAAGCATCCCGCAAAGAAGTAAAATCTGCCCAAATGCCTCATTTTTATGGATCCAAAGCAGCACCTAAACGGATCTTCGGAGAAGACACCTATGAGCTGGCTGCCTTCTACGAAGCACAGGAAACCGTGGCGCCAGGAGCCTGCTACATGATGCGTGAACTGCTCTCTTCATGGCAACCGTATGCCACAGAACACCGTCATACTCTGCCGGACGGCTTCCATGCCATCGTACCGGTGCTGGAAAAGATGAAAGCCAAGATCGAGATCGATGAGCTGGATCATGCTACCGTTTCCTATATTTATGAGGATATCTGTGGGAGCGAAGATGGTTTAGCCATTGCCGCTAAAACATATTGGCGGAACCCGCAGTAATGCGGAGTTAAGAACAGGGTGAATTCGGGGGAAGCTGTCAAATGCCAATCCCGAGCCAAGCCGGAACAGGAATGTACCGGAAGGTGTAGAGACTAGGACATACCACCCAGACCGGGGGATGAAGTCCGTAGGCTACTCAAGTGAGAGCCGAAGCGCCCTGCCCCTCACAAAGAGGGTGAAGATATAGTCCGACACTCCCGCGAAAGCAGGAGACTTGCTTACTATCTTGACAATGCGTTTCTTATGCGTAATAACAAAGAAACCCATTCAATAGATAGGAGATAGTATGACCAAAAGGATGCGAAGCAAAGACATCACAGGCCAGCAATTTGGCTCCCTTACGGCGGTTAAGCTACTCTATTCAGGCAAAAACGGAACATATTGGGAATACCGCTGTGTTTGTGGAAATTCACATAAAGCCCGGGGAAACACTGTGGCTTACGTTGCTAAAAAGGGAGATCCAGAATTGCCATCATGCGGGTGTGTTGAACGGGCACGCAAGACAAAACATGGCTTTCGTGCAGTAAAAGACACCCACCCAGCATATCGAGCCTATCGAGGCATGATGACCCGTTGTTACAATTCCAACAGCCCTGAATACAAGTGGTATGGGGCTAAAGGAGTAACGGTCTGTGGTGCCTGGAAAAACAATCCAGAAGCGTTCGTTCAATGGGCTTTGCAAAATGGTTGGGCAAAAGGAAAGCATATCGATAAAGATATCCTTTGTACTCAACTAGGTATTTCACCACATATTTATAGCCCTGATACCTGTCAATGGGTATCTGCCAAAACGAATGTTGGTTTCGCAACCAATCGGGATAATTACGGAAAACACCCCAATATCAAACTATCTCATAAAGAAGTAGCCGAAATTAAGCGTAAATATGCTGCTGGAGAAGCCAATGGAGTGCAATTAGCCCAAGAATTCAGACTAAAATCTCCAAGCAGTGTTTATCGGTTACTGAAGCAAGGTCAGGAGTAACGTCCTGATTCAACGGAAGAATATGACCCATGCTGTCGATGCGTTTCTGGTCAGAGAAACGGTACGCCGCTGCAACTACGATCGGGAGCAGTTGGAACGAGCGCGTGATTTGATCCTGGCCAATGCAGGTAATATCACCACCAATCGTATCGGTACCCACTTCATTGAACTGGCGGCCCGTGACCATCAGTTCGTCAGCCTGCGAGGAGTAGAATTCATCACAGAAGAGTCGATCCTGAAATTCTCCACTGAATATCGAGCGGATCTGTATCAACTGATCCTGGAAACCCTGATGCGACCCTCATTCACCGTATTGACCATCCACGATGAGT